>OIES01001128.1_pt1 | contig 10469 bp, 9 predicted proteins | sample 1581811 | NCBI WGS metagenome assembly OIES01 (sample SAMN03281021, study PRJEB24777) | human gut metagenome | isolation source: fecal sample PR177 from 1 month old male Malay infant, vaginal delivered... | reverse complement strand
ATTTTATCAACAGCCACCAAAAACGTGAGCGTAATATGAAAGTGTTTTTCAGTTATCAAACAAATTTATAACCAACGCCCCATACAGTAATGATGTGCTTACTATCGGATGGATTATCTTCAATTTCTTCACGTAAACGGTTGATATGAACCGCTACTGTTGCATAATCACCATAGGAATCTAGCCCCCAAACGCGAGAATATAATTCTTCTTTACTAAATACAATATCACGATTGCGCATCAAGAATTCTAATAACTGGAATTCTTTCTTTTTAAGGTGAACTTCTTTTTCGTTTACCCAAACTTTCATCATCTTAGGATCAAGACGGATTTCTCCAGATTGAATCGCATTGGTTTCCATAGCATCACGCTCTGTTAAACGCTTATATTGTGCTAACATAGCTTTGATTTTTGCAATCAATACAGATGGAGAGAATGGTTTTTCAATATAGTCATCAGCACCTACGCCGAGACCACGGATTTTATCGATATCATCGAGACGAGCTGTTACCATAACAATTGGTACACGAACCTTGTCACGAATTTGGCGGCAAACTTCAAAACCATCCATTTCTGGCAACATAACATCAAGGATGATAAGGTCTACAGGAGTATTTAAGGCAGCCTCAATACCTTCAGTACCATTAGTCATAATAGTTACATCATAACCTGCCACCATCAAATAATCACGCTCAATATTGGCGATATCCAAATCGTCTTCAATAATTAAGATATGTTCACTCATGATTCTTCTCCTTGTTTAGGAAATTCTAATATAATACGTAGACCATGTGGTCTTACATTTTCAATCACAACTCGGCCTTCAAAGATTTCCATAATTCGACGAATAATCGATAATCCAAGACCACTACCTTCTTGTGGATTCGTACGAGATGAATCTACACGGTAGAATGGACGCATTAGACGTTCTAGAGATTCTGGTGGTACCCCTGGGCCATCATCACTGATAACACAGTATACAAAATCATCATCACTAGTTACATCAATAACACAATGACCAACATCGGCCATTTTATACTTAGCACTATTGTTCAAGACATTTTGTAAAACTCGCTGTAACAATTGTGGGTTTGCATTAATGAAAGCATTTTCCGCTGCTATACGGAATTTAATTTCTAGACCTCTTGTTTGATAAGGAGCCAAATGATCTTCTACAAAATCACGTACATATTGACCGAGTTCAATTCGTTCAGATGGACGAGATTCTTTCTTGTAATTCAATGTGGTAATAAGGAATAACTCCTCTAACATCGAATCTAAATCATTAGCACGTTTCAAAATGATTCCCATGTAGCGTTTTTGTTGCTCTTCGGTTGGTGCAATACCATCACGAACACCTTCTGCATACGCTTTAATAGCTGTTAACGGCGTTCGAATATCATGGGATATCCCTGCTAGTAACTCTTTTTGTTGCTCCTGTTCCATTTCAATCTGACGATTGGCCATTTCTAAGGACATTGTCATATTCTTAACATGAATCATGATGAAGCGTGTAACAAATCGGTTAATAGCAAAGAAGGTAACAATAAAGAGTAATATAGCCACTACAATAATATAGAAGGAAACTGATTCCATCAAGCTGTCACTACCATGAGTAGCTCGCTTTATAGCAATATGATATACGTAAGCATGACGCCCATCGTATTTCCTCATTTCATATACGAAAGTATTATTGGACTGATATACGATACCTTGTAATTCAGGGTTTACATCAATAAGACCAACAATAGCAGAGGCACTATAGATTTGAGGATTACCATAGCTGTACACCATATTGCCTTGATCTAATACTTCTACATATACTTCCTTCGGATCGAGTAAGCTATAGCTAGGCTTTACTAAGCTATCTATTAAGTTGTTTTCTAAACCATAAAAGGTAATTGTTTCAGTGATTCGACTGACACTTTTAAACTGTTGTTCCTGCTCAATACGCAAATAGTAACCGGCATTAGCCAATATGCGCAGACCTGTAAAGTATAGCAAAAATAAGATAATTGCTATCAAAATAGGCACTACAAAGAGCACAACATTGGATATCCAAATCCGTATTTGTAAATTCACAGGGTTACCTCAATATCATAAATATTAGATACTTCTTATAGTTTACGCTATTTTTAATACTTAAAGCAAGTGAAAAGCTCAAAAAAGTGATTTAACTTTCATATTTTCTTCATTGTTAGTTTATAATTGTCAGTTATTACATATAGTCAGTATGCCTTTTATTATCTACTATTCTTAAGTTTTTGATATAAATTACACGCATCCGGGTAACTTATATCAACATACTATAAGTAATTTTTAGGACATTAAACATAAAGTTTTATAAAGCCCTATTCAATAGCCTCTATATTTTTTATAAAATCTCTAAATATAAAAATGCTATATCTGTAAAAAATAAATTCTTATACCTTATATTATTAACATCAAAACAGTTCCCCTACTCATATATATTTCAATTGCCTTATTATACATAAAAAAAGAGGATTCCATAGGAATCCTCTTTTAATATTTGGATTAACGACGATTTGCATCGAAGAAGTTAATAGCAACTTCTGGGAACATAGCGTAAGTCAATACGTCTTCGTCAGTGATACCATTGTAGCCTTTGGAAGCTAAATCTTGACGGTAACCTTCCAATTCAGGTTCGATAAGATCTGCTGGACGGCAAGTGATAGGTTCTTCATCACCGATGATAGTGTGACGGATTTCATCAGAAATTTTACCAGGCAATGCACCGTATTTACCGCGTACAAGGTCTTTAACTTCGTTAGGAACCATTTTATAACGGTCGCCCATCATAACGTTCATCATAGCCATTGTACCAACGATTTGAGATGTTGGAGTTACCAATGGAGGGTAACCCAAGTCTTCACGAACGCGTGGCATTTCATCCATAACGTCGAAGAAGCGATCGCCCATACCCATTTCGTTCAATTGGTTTTGAGTATTGGACAACATACCGCCAGGAATTTGGTAACGACGAACAGCTGGGATTACATCGCTAGCTGGTTTCAAGTTGAATTCTTCAGCGATTTGTTGTTTTACTTTACGGAAGTGGTCAACTAATGGAATGTATTTATCAAGGTCAAGACCAAGATCCCATTCAGTGCCTTTGAACATTTCGATCATAGTTTCAGTAGCTGGTTGGCTAGTTGCATGAGCGAATGGAGAGATAGCAGTATCGATGATATCTACACCAGCTTTAGCAGCTTCCCAGTATGTAGTGCTTGCAAGACCACAAGTGAAATGGCTGTGCAAGTCGATTGGCAATTCGCCAAAACGTTTTTTGAATGTGGAAACCAAATCATATGCATCAGCAGGTCCTAACAAACCGGACATATCTTTGATACATAAGGAATCTGTACCCATTTCTACCAATGTTTCAGCTACTTTCAAGAAGCTTTCAGTTGTATGAACTGGGGAGATTGTGTATACCATAGCGGATTGAACGTGTGCGCCTGCTTTTTTGGAGTACTTAATAGCAGCTTCCATGTTACGAGGGTCATTCAATGCGTCGAAGATACGGATACGATCAATACCATTTTTTACAGCTGCATTACAGAATGCTTCTACTACATCATCAGAGTAGTGTTTGTAGCCCAACAAGTTTTGGCCACGAAGTAACATTTGTAGTGGAGTGTTTTTCAAATTGGATTTCAATTTACGAAGGCGTTCCCATGGATCTTCATTCAAGAAACGAAGACAGCTGTCATAAGTAGCGCCGCCCCAACATTCAAGAGCTTCATAACCAATTTCATCTAAAAGGCCAAGCACTGGTTCCATTTGTTCGTAACGCATGCGTGTTGCCAAAATAGATTGATGACCGTCGCGAAGAACGGTTTCGCAGATTCTTAATTTTTTAGCCATGTTAATCCTCCAAATCGAAATAGTTTATGCATGTAATTTTATACATCCACTACATAACTATCTCATACCTATTTTTTTACGATTTTTATAGCACTTGCTCACACGAGCAAATACTCAAGCAATCGTTAAGACATACTTATATTAGACTACTTATAGAATTCTTTGTCAACAACCACATTATGCTATTTACTCATAATTTCATGTATTCAATTATGATTTTTTCGTGATAGAAATCACAATAAAGTGCTAAAAAGCTAGGATTTAACATGTATTTTTAATCAATTATATTTCTTTGTAATTTCTCTTTTTAATGAGAAACCAAAATTTATATCGCAATAATTTTTAGTTATTATTGGCCATCCGCCAAAGTATATCGGTATTTATAAATCTAGTACTTCGATAATCATCGGTACGCTTATAAGCTCATCACTTTTATTGATGACGCACCTGTATTATTGTGATTTATAAATATACAAAAGAACCTACCTTTTATAGGTAGGTTCTTATAGTAAGCAATTATTATTATATTATTTTTCAGGTTTTACCTTTTTTGGTGCCGTTTCAAGAACGATATTTTTACCATCTCGTTTAACTTGGATAGAGAATGCACCCTCACCTTCTTTGAAGTATTCCATCTTAATATCGAGCAACATTTTACCAATTAAAGTTTCTACCTTCTCTGTAAGGAATTCACGATAGAATGCATCTTCCTTTTGTTTTGGACTTTGATGTACTACAGGTTTCTTAGCAGAACGCTCTCTATCAAGCATTGTTTCTTCAAAATTTTCAGTATCTTTAAAGTTTTTCATCATATCCGCATCGGATAAGCCTTTTTGAATTTTAAACTTTGCCATGTTTATCTCCTATTAATTCGAAAATTGCCTTTTTCACGCGTACCGATTCAATACCAGACATACAATATTGATCAGGCTTAGGACAACGTCGTTTACGACATCCTAAGCAATCTAACTCATCATTAACAAGAACCTTAAAGTTCCCCGTCAACGGTCCCCACAGCTTAGGATCTGTAGGTCCAAAAAGCGCGACAACAGGTTTATTTAAAGCTAGTGCAATATGCAATGCACCCGTATCAGCAGTCACTACTACATCGCAACTTTCAATTAAAGCCCCTACCTCTTGAAGTGTGGTTTTCCCCAACATATTCAGCATAATTTTATCAAGGCCATCAGCCGTTATGGAGTCCATCAACGGTTTGTATTGAGTTGCCTCTTTTGGACCGCCTAAGCACACAAAATTGGCTCTATACTGGAGAGATTTAATGAGAGAATACCATTTCTCTTGAGGCCACTCTTTCGTCGCCCAAGATGTGCCTAGGACAAGACCTATACGCAGTGGCTTGTCCACCTCTCCGCGATTTAAGGAGGTGTCATAATTGATTGATTCCCACTGATTTTCTGCCCAAGCATGCAAATCGGAGGGTACAAAAAAATCCATGTGGTATAACCGTTTACCATTAGAACCGTTGACTATACAAGGTTTTTCATCATCAGTGATAACAGCAGGAGATGTAGTTAATCCACTATGCTCTACAACGGCTGTATTCAGTAATTTAGCAACCTCTATATAGCGCTTAATGACATGATCTGTACTCGGCTTTGCCTTGTAGTTAGTAAACATCCAATTTAGCTCTTTTGTACCACCAAGCCCAAGGCGAATGGGTGCACCTGATGCCAATAAAACGAGCCCTGTGATGAGTCGCCCTTGTACATCGACAGCCACATCAAATTTGTATGGTTTTAACTTATCTCTAAGTTCCCACCACATGCGCCACATCGTTGGAATATGTAGTTTTTTAGAATGTGCTTCATATTCATCCCGTTCCCAAGGAATGATTTCATCTACATAGGGATTTCCCTGTAAAAGTTCTACCATACTAGGGGTTACGATCCAATGTAGCTTTGCCTCTGGGTAATGCTCTTTGATCCAGCGCGCAGCAGGTGTGGCATGAAGTATATCCCCTATGTAGCTGAGTCGTACAAATAATATATTCATATATATCCTTATAGTACAAACGAGTATAGGAATAAAGCCTTTATAATGAATCATTATAAAGGCTTTTTCTTAAGATTTCTTTTTACTATCACTAGATGATTTAGATGATGTGTCATCCTCTGTCACCTTTGTAGTTTCGTCGCTACCATTCTTGATAATGTCTTTTACATCGGACAATGTCAATTCATTGAATGTTGTAGGATGATTGTATTTATAAGCTGGTTTGAAGCCTACACCCAATTTACCGGTATAAACAGTTAAGGCATTATTATCTTCATCCACGCGAGCAATATAGATAGTTTTATCCATATCAACGCCAATTAGACGGAAACGTCCTGGTGGATTGATAACACGCCAGCCACCTTCAATGCCATTAAACATGAAGATATCTCCAGTCTTAGCGTTGTCATAGAAGAATCTATCTTCATCATAGAATACGCCGATATGGCCAATATCAGTAGCTTGCATATACACTCGACGCGTATCGTAGTTCGCATCGGTACGATAAATTCGATATGCGTTTTCTTGAACTTTTACCTTCATATACACAACATTCGTCGCTTCAGAGTAAGCAGCATCTACGATTTTACTATTGCGTGGCAAATCTTCAAGCTTTGTATCTACTTCATGTTCAGGATCATCTGCATTGAGACGCGCCATAACAACCTCTCTAGAGTCATATAGACCCATGATGGCATAGTTACGGTCAGGCATCCAGTTAAAGTAACTAATAGAACGTCCTTTCAAATCTATGGTTGTAGGCTTACTTTCATTAGCCTTATAGATTTTCAAAGAGTTTTCGGTAACAACCGCCATAAACTGACGATCATACGATACATATTTTGTGCCTTCCTTTACATCAGGGAAGTTTTTAGTATCATCCTTAGATGCACCTGCTACATTAAAATCTGTAGTCGGTGCAAACATATATTGATCAAGGTATAGGTACACCCCACCTTGCAGAAGAATACCAACCGCAAAGGCGCTCAGTACACGCGTAAAAGGTTTCATGTGTCCTCCTATTTCACGATAAACGCCGTTGGGATCATACGTTCCCCTAACAAATCGGCTGGTTTGTTCACTACTTTACCATTGAGGTATAGAGTAGAACTAGAACCACCATCTAAATTCGCTGCAATGTAGCAACCTTTTTCATAAAGAATATCTTGTACATCGCGCAATGTAGCGCCAAGAGAATAGCCCGGTTGACGACCATCGATTACGAGGAATAGTACTGTACCATCCTTCTTTTGACCAATAGCAGTACGTGGACCTACGCCCCAGCCACCATCGCCTTCGGTAATCATCTTCTTACCATCTACGATAAGAGGTGGGCCAAAGGTAATACCTTCCATAGCTTTCATATCACTAAGTTGTGTTTTATCGTAGTTACCTGCAATAAGATTACCAGATTTAGAGAATCCTACGAAGTCTACCGCTTCTTCAGGCCCTACATCTTTACCGATGACATATTCACCATCATGCAAGATGAAGCCATAAGGCAAACGGCCTGTGCCAGTACCATTTGGATCGTGGAAACCACCGCCATTAATAGCAGCTACCGCATTATTCATCTTCGCAATATTACTTGTAGTATCGCCTTTTTCTTGAATATTCGCAGCTGTGCCAACTTGAATACGACGTGGATCTGGAATTTCAAGAATATAGCCTACATAACGAGCAGACTGAATTTTTTCAAGGTTTAAACTCTTATCTTCACGAGCATTAAACTTGAACAAATCTTGGCTTTTAACAACGCCAACAGTGCCTAAAATAGATTGCAATTCATCTTCACTGAATAGCCATGTAATGTAATGAGGATGGCGAGATTGCAATATGGCACCAATAACGGCGCGTTTTACATTATTAAATGGTCCAAAGAGCACCACGAATGGTGAGGTTACAACGGTAAATAAGAACACCATGATGATGAACTTTACCCAATTCTTTTTGAACAATGTATTTCTCCTTATAAATCAGTGAAATGTTCGGTACTAATGCGTTCTTCAAAGTGTTTGATATCAACAGCATTACCAACCCAAACACGCAATATGTTATATGGATTATCACCGGTATGGGCCCAGCCAGATTTCATGGCCATGCTCATTTTGATACCTGCTTTCTTGGTAGCAGCATCGGTGAATTCATTTTTATCTCCATAAGGATAGCAGAACCAAGGATTATCCTTGATGCCCACTTCTTTTGCAAGGGCTTCTTGAGCCTTTGTAATATTTTCTATTTGTTTAGCTTCAGACAATTGGCCCATTTCGATATGTTGGAATCCATGATTGGAAATGGTAATACCATTTTTATGCATTTCACGAATTTGATCCCAAGTTAACCGTGTGCCTACATCGCCAGGATTGATAAACACAGTGGCTGCAAAACCATATTCTTTCATAATTGGATATACGATGGAATACGTATCTGCATAGCCGTCATCAAAGGTTAATACAACAGGTTTTTCAGGCACTGCTGCACCATTTACGACATAATCATATAGTTGGTCCATCGTTAATGGATTATAGCCATTGTCTTTGAGGAACTTCATTTGTTCTCTAAATAAATCCTCACGAATAACCGCATCATTATCCTTATCATCGCCAATTTTATGATACATAAGAACAGGGATGCCCGATGGATGTACCATTTTGACTTCTTTTACAGGCGCCGTTGGACTAGATGGTTCCGTTTTTTGTGAAAGCAATCCACATCCGGCCAAAACCATTGCCAATGCGACAACTAATAGTGTTACCAATGGAATCCGTTTCATAGGTCCTCCTCTATTAGAACACAATTATATACAGAATATTATAACATTTCTATGAAGATTAGTAAAAAACTAACGCTTTACTAGTACCTCATCAAGTGATTTTCTAGGTCTAGGATACATAGGCTCATCTGAAATACCTATGGTAATGATTGCCTGTACATCTAGTGTTATCTAATTCCATTTTATCCATTCCTACAAAAGAATAGCATTTAAACTATTACCATTGTTATATTGTAATACGCTCAATAATGCTTTAATATTTTAATTATATACTATATAGCGTAAACTATACTATTTTAATACACAGAGGATTTATCATGAAAAAACGTCTTACTCTCATACAAATGGATGTCCACGTAAACGACGTAGAATATAACTACAATCGAGTTCAAGAATTATTGTCTCAATCCCTATCTGAAAATCCAGATATTATCGTATTACCGGAAACCTGGAACACTGGTTTTTATCCATCTACAGATTTAATCAATATCGCTGATGCAAATGGTGACCGCACAAAAGCATTATTACGTGCATTTTCTAAGGAACATAATGTAAATATTGTAGGCGGATCTGTAGCAGTTGCCAAAGAGAATCTCGTATTTAATACATCCTATGTTTACAACCGAAGCGGCGAACTTGTAGGAGAATATTCCAAGATGCACGGCTTTAGCCCTGCTAAGGAAGACAAATACTTTGCTAGCGGTACTCATACTACGCATTTTGAGCTAGATGGAATTCCTTGTAGCACGGTCATCTGTTACGACATCCGTTTCCCTGAACTAGTAAGAATGGCTGCATTACCAGGCACGGAATTATTATTTGTGCCTGCTCAATGGCCTACTATGCGTTTACGACACTGGCAGGTACTCAATGAAGTGCGTGCTATTGAAAACCAATTATTCGTCTGTGCCGTAAACGGCTGCGGCACAGTGGGCCGCGTTCAAAGTACAGGGCACTCCGCGGTATATGATCCGTGGGGCACCAACCTACTCGAAATGGATACTAACGAAGGCATTGCGTCCGTAGACATCGACCTCGCTGTAGTCGAAGACATTCGTAACAAAATTAATATCTTTAGAGATCGCAAACCTGAACTCTATAACCTATAACAAAAAGGCACATTGTTTTGAACTATCTCCTTAAATTAAGAAGGTCATTCGATTAACAATGTGCCTTTTATTTTTATTGAACTGTATGTAAGAAATAGATGACTCATCCTTTAAAACTCAATAAGCTTCCACATATCCTCTGGAACTTGTTCTAGAGGTTTGTTCTTTGCCATAGCATCTTTTAGAATATCAATCGTATCTTGTACCTCTTGTTTATCCTTTGTATTTGGATCGTGTAGAACGACACGGTTCAAAGAGTCTTGTCCAAATTGTTTTAAGTATTCTTTTTCTACTTGATTAAGTTCACGACGTAAGTATTTCATAGTATATCCTCTATTTGTAAATATCTTTTCGATGTCCAACTTCTAACGCTAAAATGATGCATCTATCGTCATTAATGTCAGCAATCACTCTATAGTTACCAATGCGATAATGCCAAAGTCCAGACTTATTGCCTGTCAGTGATTTGCCTGAATATCCAGGATTTTCTACATCATCTACGTTCTTGATAAGCCAATTAAAGAGATAACGTTGTGTTGATAATACATTGTATTACATAGGGAGGTTTTAGTCTATTCCTTAAACACACAAATAGTACTATTTTAATAAAATTTTATATTTAAGAAATTAGGCATACAAAAAAGGCACACCACCCTTCTCTCGTCTCTCAGCAGCATGCCTTTTTA
>OIES01001125.1_pt1 | contig 10483 bp, 7 predicted proteins | sample 1581811 | NCBI WGS metagenome assembly OIES01 (sample SAMN03281021, study PRJEB24777) | human gut metagenome | isolation source: fecal sample PR177 from 1 month old male Malay infant, vaginal delivered... | reverse complement strand
TGTGTAAACAGACGTGGATTCTCCATCAGCGCCGGGATCTTGCGAAAATGCTGCATATCGCGCATCACGCAACTTTGCTCCAGCGCGCGTTTGTACTCTGACAGCGTTTGGGCAGAGAAGTCCTGGCGCGCTTTGGCTGTAATAGCGGCGTGGGCCGCAGCCTCGGCAGAGGCGATGGCTAAATCCATTCCGCGCACCGTGTAACCGAGATTCAGGCAGAAACCGGCGGCATCGCCAACAATCATAACCCCGTCATCGACCAGTTGCGGCACCATGTCCAGTCCACCTTCTGGCACCATGTGCGCAGAGTATTCCAGCAGTTTGCCACCCTGAATCAGCGGACGAATGGTGGGATGTTGTTTAAAATCTTCCAGCATCTGCGGTACGCTTTTTTGCGCATGGGCCATGTCACCCAGACCGCATACCAGCCCGAGGGAGACAGAGTCGCGATTGGTATAGAGGAAACCGCCGCCCATCAGACCGTTTGACGGTGAACCTGCGAACAACCATGCGGCTCCCTCATCTTCTGACAGGTTAAACCGATCCTGAATTTGCGCCGGGGAGAGGCTAATCAGCTCTTTGACCCCAACCGCATAATGATGGGCAGACGATGCAGGGACCATACCCAGCGATCGGCCCAGCATGGAATTCACGCCATCGGCGAGGATCACCACGTTAGCGTCAAGAATATCGTCCCCCGCCTGAACACCAGTAACCTGATTGCCTTCGCGGATGAGCGCGTCCACGCGCACACCCGGAATGAACTGTGTGCCAGCCTGTTCCGCTTGTTCCATCAGCCAGGGATCAAGCCGGTTGCGCAACACGGTGTAGGACGCCTGCGCGGGAACATCCGGTTGCTCGCGATGGTAATCCAGGGTGACCGCGCTTTCTTCGGTCATAAACGAGATTTTCTCGCGAGTCACTTTGCGCTCAATGGGTGCCTGCCGGGCGAACCCCGGCATAATGCGTTCAATCGTGTGGGCGTAGAGGCGACCGCCGGTCATGTTTTTACTGCCTGCGCTGTTGCCGCGTTCAATGACCAGCACATCCAGCCCGGCTTTCGCCATAACGTACGCCGCCACTGTTCCCGCCACGCCAGCACCCACTACGAGGGCATAAAATTTATCAACCGACATGCTATAGGCTCCTTCCCGCCGTTTTGCACAGCGGGAGATAGGGATAAACGTGAGAATTAGCGCAGTTGCGCAATCAGGGCAGGGACCACTTTGTAGATATCGCCTACCAGCCCATAGTCGGCATAGTTGAAAATGGGCGCATTTTTATCTTTGTTAACGGCAACAATCACTTTGGCGCCATTGCCGCCAACCATGTGCTGGATTTGGCCTGAGATACCCAGCGTCAGGTACAGATCAGACTTCAGCAGAACGCCGGAAACGCCGATATAACGTTCGCGCTCCATCCAGTTTTCACCTTCAGCAATCGGGCGCGAGCAGCCCACTTCGGCGCCGAGCACGTTGGCGAGTTCATATACCATGGCGAGATCGTCCTGTGCTACCAGGCCACGACCAATACCGACAACGCGTTTAGCTTTGCTGAGATCGACGCTGCTGAGTGTTCTGGCGCGGCGTTCCTGACACACAATGTCATGCTGCGGCGCAACCCAGACGGCACTCTGGACCGGGCAGTCATGGGCCGGATTTACAGGTGCGCCTTCCAGAATGCCGGGCGCAAGGGTGATAATCGCCAGCGGGCTGTTGAGTTTCTCTTTGCCAGATGCCAGCCCGCCATACATACGGTGTTCGGCAAACAGAGTGTTATCCTCGACACTCACCGCCGTGGCATCGTTCACCATTGCGGCATCCAGTTGAATGCTGAGACGCGCGCCCAGCGCTTTGCAGCGTTTGGTCGCCGCCATCAGGAGCAGTCCGCTAGCTGTTGGCTGGATCAGTGCGGCAAGCGTTTCGGCATAGTTTTCGATGCGCTGGAGAGAAGAATGCTCATCCAGCACAACGATGCTGTCGGGACCATACGGCTTAACACGTGCCGCCTGTTCGTTTCCCTGGACAATGGCACAGACCTGCTGGCCCCACTGACGCGCGCCAGCCATCAGCTCCGCATAGCGTTCGACGTTATCGCTAAATACCCAGACGTGGGTTAATTGACTCATGATGATGTTCTCCGTTGGGCTCAGTTCAGGACTTTTTTCAGGTGTTCAGCCAGTTCGGCGATCGCTTCCGGCGAATCGTTATCCAGAATGATGTGCTTACGTTCTGTTTGCGGCGGCACGGTAATGGCGACCAGTTCGGCCTGTGGCAAGCCCTGGCTCCACGCAATGTCGCTGGCCTGCCAGCAATGAACCGGTTTTTTACCTGCGCCAAGAATGGCCTTCATGGAAGGGATGCGCGGGAGGTTAATATCCGAAGTGACGCAGACAACGGCAGGTAATGACAGTTCGATCACTTCGATCTCATCTTCCAGTGTGCGCTCAACCAGCAGTTTTTCCCCGTGACGCTGAATGCTGCTGACGGCACTGACGGTGGGCAGTTGCAGGATTTCGCCAACCAACAGGCCAACCTGTTGCGCATACAGGTCGCCGGAGCCTTCTCCAAAGAGGATCAGATCAAAGCCCATTTTCTTCGTGGCGGCGGCGATCGCCCGGGCGGTATCTTTTGGCAGCGCGTGTTCCAGTTGCGCATCCTGCATCAGGTATAAGGCGTGCGGGCCACGGGAAAGCACATCTTTACGCACTTTCGAGCTCTGTAGTAACGATCCGCCGACCGTTAGCGCGGCGATCTCATCGTCAGCTTCGCTGGCTATCTGTACTGCCGCTTCGATAGCATTAAGATCGAACTGGCTGATTTTCGCGTCTGCGTTGTCAAAATTGAGAGTATGTTCGGGGGTAACAACAATGTCCTGTTCTTCAGGCACCAGCTTAAAGCAGGTTATTATTTTCATGGTATCTCCTGTGAGTCGCATACCGTTCGTGACGTTCCGGCCACCCCGGCGGAAAGATAAAACAGACTGGAAATAGTGTGCGACAGCAGGAGGCGTTTTTTCGACGGCGCAATCTGTTTTCATTACAAAGAATCTTGCAAAAAAAATGAGATCGACAATACAAAAGAAATGCACAGAAAATCATTTTATAAAAACAAACATATTATCTTGCAGCCGAAGAAAATAATCTTGTTTTGCCGTGGTTGAATAGTGTTGTATAACCGCCACAGCCGCTTTATTTTATCCTTATTATATTGTTCAGGATGATTAACCGCTTGTGGAGGGCATCATGTATCAACGCTGTTTTGATAATGCCATAGAAAGCCTTTTTGACCAGGGAAAGACGCCGCGATTTTCCCGCTTTGTCATTAGTGATGACCCACGCTGGGAGTCGGGTCATCATGTGCATGATAATGAGACGGAGCTGATTTACGTTAAAAAGGGGATTGTCAGATTAATAATCGATTCTTCACTGTATGTCGCGCACGAGGATGATATTGTCGTCGTGGAACGGGGGCGGTTACATGCGGTGACGTCAGATGTGAACGCGCCGGCAACGACCTACACCTGCGCGCTGTATGGCTTTCGCTTTCAGGGGTGGGAGGAGAATCAATTGCTGCAACTGCACTCCTGCCCGGTGGTTTCCGTCGGTCAGGGTAAAGAGGTGATTAAAAGTATTTTCAATGAACTCAGCGTGATGCTGCCGCAAAGTAAAAACGGATTAACGTCGTCGGTCTGCGACGCGTTTGCTTATGCCTTAACGGTATTGTTCTACGAAAACTTTCCAAATGCTTATCGATCTGAACAAGGCTATATCAAAAAAGATGTTCTGATTAAAGATATTCTGGTGTACCTGAATAATAACTATCGGGAGAAAATCACGCTCGAACAATTATCCAAAAAATTTCGCGCCAGTGTGAGCTATATTTGCCACGAATTTAACCGCGAATATCATATTTCTCCCATTAACTATGTTATTCAACGACGAATGACCGAAGCGAAATTTGCGCTTACTAATACCGACGCGTCGCTGGCGGAAATATCCTGGCGGGTAGGGTACGAGAATGTTGACCACTTTGCGAAGTTGTTTCTGCGGCATGTGGGATGTTCTCCAGGCGATTACCGCAAACAGTTCAAAAACAGCCTGGCTGAACAGACTTGTTTATTGTCTGATGCCTGATGGATTTTGTCGGCCGGTGCGTTCAACCCACCGGCCTGCAACTTACTTGTCCTGATAATCTTTGAGGATCTGACGACCCGCGACATAAATCATGATCTCATCCGTTCCGCCGCCGATACGCTCACAGCGAACGTCGCGCCAGAATCGTGAGACGCGCGCTTCGTCGGTATAACCCAGCCCGCCCATAATCTGAATCGCATCGTCAATCACTTCCATCGCCGTGCGGGCGCAGTACAGTTTCGCCAGTGCGGCGCTGGTGCGCAGCGACTGCTTCTGATCCGCCTGCCAGGCAACCTTCAACACCATATTGCGCATATTCTCGATTTTAATGGCCATCAGCGCCAGCTTTTCCTGGATCATCTGGTTATGGCCAATCGGCTTGCCAAAGGCGATGCGCTGGTTGGCGTAACGTGCGGCATCTTCAAACGCACACTCGGCAAAACCGGTACTGCGCGCGGCAGTGATCAGACGTTCCATCTCAAAGTTGTACATCACATTGAGGAAACCCATTCCTTCTTCGCCCACCATGTCGCTCTCTTCAACTTCCACATTGTCGAGATAGACTTCGCAGGTGCTGAGCATATGCCAGCCGATTTTATGCAGCGGGTTAATCTTAATGCCGGGCTTACTGGAGTCGACCCACCACAGGGTGAAGGCTTTTTTGGGATCTTTCGGTTGCGGATCGCGCGCCAGCACCAGCATATACGGGTACTCTTTCGCACCGGTAATAAAGGTTTTTTGTCCGTTGATGTAGACCTTGCCGTTTTTACGCGTGTAAGTGGTAGTGGCACTGTTGTTATCTGAGCCAGCACCTGGTTCCGTCAACGCCAGGGCATAGGCGGGATCACCCGTTTCCAGGGTGCTCTCTGCCGTTTTACGTAGCTGCTCTGCAGAACCGAAACGGCGCATACTGTGAATACCTTGACCGTTGGTGATCAAAAATGCCGGAGCACCGCATTTGTACACTTCCATCAGCGCCAGCATTTGGGTGACATAGTCTGCCGGAATGCCGCCGAACTCTTCCGGCACGCCTAACATCGAGATGCCGTTATCCGCCAGCGCGCGCATAAACTCTCTCGGATAGGTGGCGGTCTGATCGCAGGTACGGAAATACTCCTCCGGAAACTGGGTGGTGATCAGTTCGCGAATACTGGCAAGCAGCAGCTCTTGCTCTTCGGTTAAAGAAAAGTCCATCGTCGTACTCCTTTTAATTGGCCGCTTCAGGCAGTTCAAAGCCCATGGTGGCGTCGATAAATAATCTTTCGTCCATCAGTTTCAGCGTCGGCGAAATCACCGGGGTAAAGTCCATTTTGGCGAGAATGTCGCGTTCGAGATCCACACCTGGCGCAATCTCAATGAGATGCAGACCATCCTCCTTCAGCGTGAATACCGCGCGTTCGGTGATATAACGCACGTCCAGTCCCCGTTCGAGGGCGATTTTTCCGCTGAAAGTAATTTCCGGCAGCTCGCGGATGAATTTATTGACCCGGCCTTCCTGGACGATAGTTAACTTTCCGTCGGCAACTTCTGTTTTCAGGCTGCCGGCAGTCAATGTGCCGCAGAAAACAATTTTCTTTGAGGTGGCGCTGATATCGATAAAGCCGCCGGTTCCCATGATTTTGCCGTTGAACTTATGCACTCCAACGTTGCCGTGACGGTCGACTTCCGCGAAGCTCAGATAACAGACGTCCAGACCTCCACCGTGGTAGAAGTCAAACTGAGAAGTCATATCGAGAATGGCGCGAGTATTCACGTTTGCGCCGAACGCGACGCCCTGGGAGGTGATACCGCCCACCGGACCGGTTTCGACGGTCAGGACAAAATCATCGGCGCAGCCTTCTTCGCGCGCCACCAGGCCAATGCCATCGGCGATACCGACCCCCACGTTACCAACCGCGCCTTTTCGCATCTCATACAATGCGCGTCGGGCGACCAGCTTGCGCTGATTGAGGGGCTGGGTGAGCTGGGTGCTGTCGTCGAGGGTAAAATCACCTGAGATAAAGCGGTTTACCGGTGCGCCGCCATAGAGTTGCGTCTGTTCCGGATCGACCACTACGATATCCACCAGATAGCCGGGAATACGCACCGATTTGGGATGCAGTGTGGCCTTTTTAACCATTTTCTGCACCTGCATCATCACAATACCGCCGTTGTTGTGTACCGCCTGAGCCAGTACCAGCGCGTCGAGATACATCACTTCGTCTTCAAATGAGGCGTAGCCTTCACTGTCGCAGGTGGTGGCGCGAATAAATGCCACGGTGGGGGCAATGGCTTTGTAGTAGAGGTACTCTTTGTTATCAATTTCAACCAGCTTGATGAGATCTTCCTGCGTCACCTCGTTCAGTTTGCCGCCCTGTTGGCGCGGGTCGACAAAGGTGCCAATGCCGATATCACTCAATATTCCGGGCTGATGCGCAGCTGCAGCCCGCAGTGTCTGAGTGAGCACGCCTTGCGGGTAGTTATAAGCGACAATTTTATTTTGCTCGGCTAATTCGGAAATACGTGGCGACTGGCCCCAGTGTCCACATAATGCCCATTTCACCAGACCTTCCTGGGCCAGCGGGCTGATTCCCCGGTCGGCACGATCGCCCAGACCTGTCGGGCTAATAATCGATAAATTACGCGGTGTTTGCGTTTGTTTATATTTTTCGGCAAGGGCGGTAATTAATGTGGTGGCTTCCAGAATGCCGCCACCGGCACCCAATATACAGAGTACATCTTCATCTTTAATATAATTGACTGCGTCCTGGGCCGGAAGCACAGGCACGCGCCCCTTCACGCGAGGTGGTCTTGAAGATTTCATATTAACTCCTCGAATATTCAGCGCAATTAGCCGGGTAATGCGCAGGCGCAGGGCGCCACAGACTATTCGCGATGAATATTCCATTAGAAATAGGTTTAATATTGCTGGCGGGAATCTGTTATTCCCGCCTTAATTAATGCGTCAGGCCTGATGTAAAATCGTTAATACCGTACGCAGTTCGGTTACCGATATTTGTCCAGGCGCGGAGGCTTTTTTCACTGCGCCAAACGTGGCTGCCGAACCAAAGACTTCGCCTGCCAGACGAGAAATTACGCCTGTCTTCGACATCGACATGGTGATCACCGGACGGTCGGCATACTGCTCCTGCATTTTCAGCGTGGCAGAAAGCAGCGTCAGGACATCAACGCGGCTTTGCGGCATCAGGGCGATTTTCGGGATATCCGCGCCCAGTTCCTGCATTTTACGCAGACGTTGAACGATCTCATCTTCCGCTGGCGTCTTATGGAAATCATGGTTGGACATGATGACCTTAACGTTTTTGCTGTGCGCGTAGTCAACCGTTGTCTTAACGATCTCATCGCCGGTGAACAGTTCGAGATCAATCATATCGACCTGTCCGCTGTCGACCGCGACCCGATTCAGCGCAATGTAAGCGTCGGTGGAAATGGCTTGTTCACCGCCTTCATTAGCGCTACGAAAGGTAAACAGCAGCGGTGTGGTCGGCATCGCGGCGCGAATAGCGCCAATGGCCTCCAGCACGGCCTCTGCTGACGCAACATTGGCGAAATGGTCAACGCGCCACTCCAGAATATCGAAATCCGCGTCACGATAGGCTTGCGCTTCTGCCCTGACGCTGGCGATATCTTTACCCATCAGCGAGACGATTATTTTTGGAGCCCCTTCGCCAATCACGAGGTTTTTTACGGTTACGGTTTTCATTTAATACCTTTTTAAGTCTCAGTTTCCTGGCCGTCAGGCCGCAAACCCCATCACCTGTTTTACATATTCCAGCGGAAAATCTTTGCCGGTCCACAGTTTGAACTGTTCAGCGCCTTGCCACAACAACATGCCGTAACCATCTATCGTTTTGCAACCGGCTTGTTGCGCCTGCTGCAGCAGTTTCGTCATATGTGGGTTATAGACGCACTCGGTCACCAGCAGATCCGGGCGCAACAGACTCACGTCGCTCACAACGGATTCATTATCCAGCGGTTTCATGCCCACTTTAGTGCCGTTGGTCAGGATATCTGCCGTGGCGAGGGCGTCCGCAAAGGCCTTCTGATCGGCAAGGTCTGTTACCGTCACTACGCAGTCGGTGTTTTCATTCACCCGTTTTGCGAAATCCAGCGCTTTCTGGAAGAACTCATCATTGCGGTTAAAGAGCTTAATCGCTTTGATTCCCTCGATCGCTGCCTGTGCGCCAATGGCGGTGGACGCGCCACCTGCGCCTACTAACACCATGGTTTTGCCCTTGATATCGAAGCCGCTCTCTTTAATAGCCCGAATATGGCCCGTCCCGTCGGTGTTGTAACCGCGTAAATAACCGTCATCATTAACAATCGTATTAATCGCGCCGACCAGTTTGGCCGCCGGGGTTAACTCATCAACGAACTCACAGGCCAGTTGTTTATTTGGCATGGAGACGCCGGTGCCGCGCATTTTGAGCGCCTTAAGCCCTTCAATAGCCCCCGCGAAGGTGCTGTTATCAACTTCAAACGCCATATAGGTAAACGGCAATCCGGCTTTTTCCAGCGCCTTATTTTGCATTTCCGGTGACAGGCTGTGTCTGATGGGGTAAGCCATCAGGCCGATCAGTTCATATTTCGCGGTTACATCCATAATATAACTCCTTAAATTTTCACTTCATGTGCGATTGAAAATAGCGTTCGCCCAGACGGATATCGTTCGAAGGAATATTGAAAACCCGGTAATAGCGGACGAAAACAATAATGGCGGTGATGAAGGCCAGCAGGGCAAAAACAAAATCCAGTAAAATGATGTATTGCAGGCCGATAGTTGAGAGATACCCGGTGATGAGCGGTATAACAAAGTTGGCGAGGCCGCCCATCATCATATAGACGCTGGTGACTTTGGCTTTGCTTTTCGGGAAGAACTCCGACATGACCGAAACGCCCAACTGTAGGATGCCACCCGCGGCGGAAAAACCGATGACAAAGGCGCCAACGTTACAGACCAGCGGGGAGGGATACAGATAAATCACAGCAGCAGTGATGGTTGCCAGGCCTGCGTTAAAGACGTTCGCCCAGATAGGCCTGACCATTTTTTTAAGTAAGGCGGCGAAGATAAAGACGCAGACCAGCGAGCCCATGCTGTACCAGGTGATGGTTTTCAGCGCATCGGCTTCGGCCATTCCGGCAAACGCCATGGCGTATTTGGGCATCCACACCACAATGACATAAAAGGTCGAAAACGCCGCTACACCAAACAGAACGGACGCAACGCCTTCCAGCCAGACCAGCGGTTTGCTGTTCATTTGTGGCAGCTCTTTCGCCACGCTGGCATCCACCAGTTGGCCGGGGAATTTGCTGCGCAGCAGCATCAGGGTGATGAGCACAAACAGCACGCCAGGCATGATGACGCCGTAGCCGTACCAGATGTTGTTGAGCAGCATGTAGCTGACGAGCATCGGATAGAGCATCTGCCCGAAGGAGACCATGGCCTTAACCAGGATCACCGCCGAGCCTGAGGCTTTCGGGAAACACTCCATCAGCGCCGGATAACCACCGGTGTCGAGGGCGGAGTTTGCCACACCCACGCGAACGGCAAGGACAAAGGCCACCATCAGATTTGGGCTGGCAGGGAAGCCGAAGAAAAAGAGAATATATAATAAGACGCCCAGCAGAATAATGGCCCGACGGCCAAATTTATCCGACAGGAAACCAAAGAACAGAATACTGACCAGTCGGCCCAGACCGATACCTGAAATTAAATAGGCGATTCCGGCGCTGTCGGTGGAGAATTTTTCCGCAAGCGAAGTCATATTTTGTGCCAGCGTAATTACGCTAATGCCATGGAGAAAATAGCTGAGATAAATACAGATCACAGCCAGGATAAATGGCGTGCTGAAAGCCTTATTCTGAGACATTTTCACAGCTCCTTGCTGGTTAATTTTGTTCTGTGTGTGCCTGCTTTCTGGTGTGAGGCGATTTTCCATTACTATACGGTTATAAAATAACGGAGCCTACATAACATGCCGTTTTCATTACCAGGTATATTGCAGTCAAAAGTGTGAGAACCCACTTCTCTTAATCGGGATTGCTGATGTTTTAATGATTATTTCCCGTGGTATGTTGCAGTGAGTGAAAACAATATTGCATATGTGGGTTCATGATTATTCCGCTAAGGGGGAGAACAGCATTCGGCGTCGGGTTTCGAGGCGGCTGCGGTAGCCGATAAACAGCGCTAACAGGAATCCCACGGCTGCAATTGCGGTATCAAACCACATAAAATAGGCGATGCTCCTCCCAGCACGATTCGAAGTCACCAGTGGCATAGTTAAAGTCGCCATACCCCCTGCGCTGTCCTAAATCCCGGTCGCCCTACCTTTGGACTGCGGGACGTGT
>OIES01001119.1_pt1 | contig 10525 bp, 10 predicted proteins | sample 1581811 | NCBI WGS metagenome assembly OIES01 (sample SAMN03281021, study PRJEB24777) | human gut metagenome | isolation source: fecal sample PR177 from 1 month old male Malay infant, vaginal delivered... | reverse complement strand
ATATTATATCAGCAACTGCTTCGGTAGGAAATGGTTAGATGTTAGAAACTATTGTAATAATTTTGGTTAATTTGTCGATTTCATGCAGAAGTCAGTGGATGGGAATGAGATTTTCTTGGGAAAATATCTAAAAATAGACAATAAAAATTGGAACAGGCAATTTTATGGTTTTGAGAACTTTGCACATTCTCAAGTATTTTATTGACCTTTTAAGACGAAAATAGTACAATAAACATCAAAGAGCAATTTTGCTTTTGTACGATACTAAAAATGAGGAGTAATTTATGAACGTATTATTTGTATCCCTGGGATGTGACAAGAATCTGGTGGATTCGGAAGTGATGCTGGGGCTGCTTGCTAAAAATGGATATGTCCTTACCGATGATGAGACGGAAGCAGATATTATTGTTGTGAATACCTGCTGTTTTATCAATGACGCGAAGGAAGAGAGCATCCAGACGATTCTGGAGATGGCAGAGCACAGAAAAAATGGTAAATGTAAGGCTTTGGTTGTGACAGGATGTCTGGCACAGCGATACAAGAAAGAAATAGTGGATGAGATCGAAGAGGTTGATGCCGTTCTGGGAACCACAACATACGATGAAATCATCAAAGCGGTGCAAACGGCGCTGAAAGGCCAGCAGATGTTAGAGTTTCACGATTTGGATGCTCTTCCTGCAAGGTCAGCAGGGCGTATGCTGACTACAGGCGGTCACTACGCACATTTAAAAATAGCCGAAGGCTGTAATAAGCATTGTACTTACTGCATTATCCCGAAGATCCGGGGGAATTACCGAAGTGTTCCGCAGGAAGAGCTGATCGAAGAAGCAAAAGATCTGGCTGAGCAGGGAGTTAAGGAATTGATTCTGGTAGCGCAGGAGACTACGCTCTATGGAAAGGATCTTTATGGGGAAAAGAGCCTTCATCTTTTATTAAAAGAGTTATGTAAGATTTCAGGAATCCGATGGATTCGTATTCTCTATTGTTATCCGGAAGAAATTTATGATGAACTGATACAGGTAATGAAAGAAGAGAAAAAAATATGCCATTATCTGGATCTGCCTATACAGCATGCAAGCGATGATATTTTGAGAAAAATGGGCAGAAGAACGAATAAGCAGCAGCTGAAGGATATTGTGAATAAACTGCGCAGTGAGATTCCGGATATTGCCCTTCGGACAACCTTGATAACAGGATTTCCCGGAGAGACGCAGGAACAGCATGAGGAATTAATGGAATTTGTAGATGAGATGGAGTTTGAGCGCCTTGGAGTGTTCACCTATTCTCCTGAGGAGGATACGCCTGCAGCCGAGATGGATGGCCAGATTGATGAAGAAGTAAAGGAAGACAGAAGAGATGAATTAATGGAGCTTCAGCAGGACATTGCTTTTGACAAGGCACAGCAGATGGTGGGACGCAGTGTAATTGCCATGGTAGAAGGGAAAGTTGCAGATGAAAATGCTTATGTAGCCCGTACTTATGCAGATTCACCGAATATAGACGGATATCTGTTTGTGAATACAGGCGAGATGCTGATGTCGGGAGATTTTGTCAGGGTAAAAATTACAGGTGCGCAGGAATATGATTTGATGGGAGAGATTGAAGATGAATTTGCCGAATAGTTTGACCATATTAAGAGTTATTTTGATCCCTTTTTTTGTAATTTTCATGAAAACTGATCTGGGAGGTTCCGGTAAATATATTGCGCTTGCCATCTTTATTATTGCAAGTCTCACGGACAGTCTGGATGGGTATCTGGCAAGAAAAAACCAGCAGGTAACAAACTTTGGAAAATTTATGGATCCCCTTGCAGATAAACTCCTTGTGTGTTCTGCAATGATCTGCCTGGTTCAGATGAACCGCCTTGCCGACTGGATCGTCATCATTATTATCAGCCGTGAGTTTATCATCAGCGGATTCCGTCTGGTAGCATCCGATAACGGAATAGTAATTGCCGCAAGCTGGTGGGGAAAATCCAAAACAATAGCGCAGATGGTTATGACAATTCTGTTAATAGCAGATCTGGGCGGATTTTTTGTTACTTTAGAAAATTTATTTGTTTTACTGGCACTGGTTCTGACCATTATATCTTTAATTGATTATATTGCGAAGAACATTAACGTATTGAGTATGCAAAAGTAAGATTACTTTGGAGGATGAAAAATGGTAGTAGAACTGATTTCCGTTGGAACGGAGATATTACTTGGGAACATTGTAAATACAAATGCAGCCTTTCTGGCGGAGAAATGTGCACTGCTGGGCTTATCGATGTATCATCAGACCGTAGTGGGTGACAATGAGGAACGCCTTGCGGATGCCCTGCAGACAGCCATGAACCGCTCTGACGTGGTTATATTAAGCGGCGGCCTGGGCCCCACACAGGATGACCTGACAAAAGAAGTTGCAGCGAAGGTTATGGAAATGAAACTGGTAGAAGATAAGCACAGCAAAGAACGGATACAGGAGTATTTTAAGAACAGCCAGTTTAAGATCATTACCGACAACAACTGGAAACAGGCTCTGATACCGGAAGGTGCCATTGTCATCGATAATAAAAACGGTACAGCACCGGGGCTTATTCTGGAAAAACAGGGGAAATCCGTAATCCTGCTTCCGGGACCTCCAAATGAAATGATCCCTATGTTTAACCATGATATCTTCCCATATTTAAATAAACTGCAGCCGGAAATCATCTGTTCCACCATGGTGAAGCTCTGCGGGTTAGGTGAAAGCTTTGTGGAAACAGAGATTGCAGATCTGATTGAAAAGCAGACGAATCCTACAATTGCGACTTATGCCAAGACAGGCGAAGTACATCTTCGTATTACAGCCAAGGCAGCCGATGAAAAGGAAGCAAAGAAATTAATCAAACCGGTGGTAAAAGAGCTGCGCAGCCGTTTCGGCAACCATATTTATACCACTGAAGAGCAGGATACACTGGAAGAGACCATCATCCGTCTCTTAAAAGAAAAGGAACTGACGCTTACGACTGCTGAATCCTGTACAGGAGGACTCCTGGCAGCTAGACTTACAAATGTGCCTGGTGTATCAGATGTATTTAAACAGGGGCTGGTAACTTACTGTAACCGTGCAAAACGCAAGCTTTTGGAAGTAAAGAAAAATACGCTGAAAGAAAATGGAGCGGTGAGCGAAAAAACGGCGAAAGAGATGGCTAAAAACGGAGCATTTATTACCGGTGCAGATGTCTGCGTATCCATTACAGGTATTGCAGGACCCGGAGGTGCTACGGATGAGAAGCCGGTTGGACTTGTGTATATTGCCTGTTCTTATAATAACCAGGTGACGGTCCGGGAGTTCCATTTTAAAGGAGAACGCAATAAAGTCAGAGAAAGCTCCGTAGTAAATGCGCTGATTCTGTTAAGGGAGTGTATCATTGCAGATACCGAGAAATCAGCGAAAAAAGATTGATGTTGTATTTGTTGGATTTATGTTTTTTTATGCAAGGTTTTATTGACTTGTAAGGACGGGTAGCGTATAATATACGTATAAAAAAGTCCTGCGTCTATGTGTAAACGTAGGTGCAGGGCTTTTGCTTTGCAAATCGGATACATAAAGGAGAAGTGAACGTGAAGAATTTTTACGATGGTGAAATAGAAAAGAGTGCCAGAATTCCCAAATTAATCGAAGACTTGTACGATCATATGCCGGTAATTGAGTCAGAACGTGCTGTCATTTTAACAGAAAGTTATAAAGAGACAGAAGGAGAGCCTGTTATTTTGAGAAGAGGAAAGGCTTTTGCAAAAATCTGTCATGAACTTCCTGTTACGATTCGTCCGGAAGAACTGATTGTAGGCAGTAATACGAAGACTGCACGGGGCTGTCAGGTATTCCCGGAATATTCTTTTTCCTGGCTGGAAGAAGAATTTGATACCGTGGAAAAAAGAAGCGCTGATCCGTTTTATATATCTAATGATACAAAAGAAAAACTGCATGAAGTTTATTTATATTGGAAAGGAAAAACCACAAGCGACCTTGCTACTTCCTATATGACAGAAGAAACACTGCTTGCCATGAAGCACAATATCTTCACTCCGGGCAACTATTTTTATAATGGGATCGGACATTTTACCGTAAAATATGAAGAAGTACTGGCAATCGGATACGAAGGTATTATTGCTGATGCCAAAGCGGAACTGGATAAATGCAGTGTGTCAGACAGTGATTACCAGACCCGTTCTGCCTTCCTGGAATCTGTAATAATCAGCTGCACAGCTGCAATTCACTATGCTCAGCGGTATGCGCTTTTGGCATTGGAAGAAGCAGCAAAGTGCCAGGATAACCGCAGAAAGTTAGAATTGCTGGAGATTGCCAGAATCTGTGCGAAAGTACCCGCAAAACCGGCTGAGACCTTTTATGAGGCGTGTCAGTCCTTCTGGTTTGTTCAGATGCTGCTGCAGACCGAATCCTCCGGGCATTCTATTTCCCCGGGACGATTTGACCAGTATATGTATCCGTATTACGAGGCGGATATGAAGTCCGGTAAAATAACGAGAGAGTCAGCACAGGAGCTGGTCGACTGCATCTGGGTAAAATTAAATGATCTGAATAAATGCAGGGATGCAGCAAGTGCGGAAGGCTTTGCAGGCTACAGTCTGTTCCAGAATCTGATTGTAGGCGGTCAGGACGAAGAAGGAAATGACGTTACCAACGACTTATCCTTTATGTGCATTGAGGCATCCATGCATGTATTTTTGCCGGCACCATCTCTTTCTGTGCGTGTCTGGAACAAGACACCGGACGAACTGATGATTAAGGCAGCCAAACTTACCAGAACCGGTATCGGACTTCCGGCTTACTACAATGACGAAGTTATCATTCCATCCATGGTCAGCAGAGGAGTAGCACTTGCAGATGCCCGTACCTATAATATCATTGGCTGTGTGGAGCCCCAGGCTCATGGTAAAACCGATGGATGGCACGATGCAGCGTTTTTCAATATGTGCAGACCGCTTGAGCTGGTCTTTACAAGCGGAATGGAAGATGGCGAACAGGTCGGTATAAAAACCCGTGATATCCGGGAAATGAAGAGTTTTGAGGAATTCTACGATGCGTACAAACAGCAGATGGAGTACTTTATTGAATTAATGGTCAATGCGGATAATTCCATTGATGTGGCACATGCACAGAGATGTCCGCTTCCCTACCAGTCCAGTATGATCGATGATTGTATTAAAAAAGGTAAATCATTGCAGGAAGGCGGGGCAGTATATAACTTTACAGGTCCTCAGGGATTTGGAATCGCAAATGTAACAGATGCATTATACGCAGTGAAAAAGCTGGTATTTGAAGAGAAAAAGCTTTCGCTGGCTGAATATAAGCAGGCATTGGATGACAACTTCGGCAAAGGTCTTAGCCAGTCTAAAGTAGAAACGCTGACTATACAGATTGCAAAAGAACTTAAGAATGCAGGACAGAAAGTCGGTGCGTCTGAGATCCGTGTGATTGCTGATACCGTGAGACAGACAGGAACGGAACCAGCCAAAAAGCAAAAATATGATGCACTGTTAGCAATGATCGATGCACTTCCAAAGTACGGCAATGATATAGAGAGCATTGACCTTTTTGCCAGAGATGTAGCCTATACTTACACAAAGCCTCTGGAAAAGTACAGAAATCCGCGTGGAGGGCAGTACCAGGCAGGTTTATATCCTGTTTCTGCGAATGTACCTCTTGGTGCTCAGACCGGAGCAACACCTGACGGAAGGCTTGCCCAGACACCTATTGCGGACGGAGTAGGTCCGGTAGCCGGAAAAGATATCAGCGGTCCAACTGCAACAGCCAATTCCGTTGCCAGACTGGATCATTTCATCGCATCTAACGGGACATTATTCAATCAGAAATTTCATCCGTCTGCTCTGAGCGGAATGGCGGGACTTCAGAAATTCACTTCTCTGATCCGTGCGTTTTTCGATCAGAAGGGGATGCATATGCAGTTCAATGTAGTGAGCCGGGAAACATTGCTGGACGCACAGGCTCATCCGGAAAATTATAAAAACCTGGTGGTAAGAGTTGCGGGATACAGTGCCCTGTTTACGACTTTGTCCAGAGCGCTGCAGGATGATATTATTAACAGAACGATGCAGGGATTTTAATATGGAGAAAGAATTTTTAAAACAGACAGGACGGATATTTGATATACAGAAGTATTCCATTCATGACGGTCCCGGAATACGTACAATTGTATTCTTAAAAGGCTGTGCTCTTCGCTGCAAGTGGTGTTGTAATCCGGAATCCCAGAGCTTCCAGATTCAGACTATGATGCAAAATGACAGGGAAAAGGTAATCGGCAGGGATGTTACCGTAGAAGAGGTAATGGAAGAGGTTCGTAAAGACACCTATCACTTTAAGCGTTCCGGAGGAGGGCTTACACTTTCAGGGGGAGAGTCACTGCTCCAGCCTGATTTTGCATCTGCATTATTTCAGGCAGCGCAGTACTATGGGATGAATACGGCTCTGGAATCCACCGGATTTGCCAAATTTGAAACTATTAAGGAAAAAATACTGCCGTTTCTGGATTTGTTTCTAATGGATATTAAACATTTGGACAGTGCCAAACATAAACTCTTCACCGGACAGCCAAATGAATTAATTCTTGAAAATGCCAGAAAAATAGCGGCAGAGGGACAGAAATTAATTATCCGGGTTCCGGTTATCCCGACTTTTAACGATACATCGGAAGAAATACTTCAGATTTCCCAGTTTGCCAGAACCCTGCCGGGGGTTGAACAGATTCACCTGCTGCCGTATCACAGGCTGGGACAGGATAAATACGTGGGACTGGATCGAGATTATACGTTAGAGCATCTGGTACCGCCGGATAATGAGCATATGGAGATGCTGGCTCAGGTAGCAAGGACCTGTGGGCTGTATGTACAAATCGGCGGATGATGATAAACGCGTTTGTGAATCGACGGCGCAGCGGACGGTACTAGAGCGTGTTTGAAAATTCATTCCTGCCATCTGCACGCCCCACTTAGCGGCATATTTGCCCCGAATTCAGGTTACGTAGCCCGCTACGCGCCCTTCATCCGGGACAAATCTCCCACAAAGTGTGACGCACAGCTGCCAGAAAGCAATTTTAAAACACGCTCTAGAAGCGGGAGGGAAATGAAAGATTCCCTGCCCGCTTCTTTTTGTTTCTTTTTATCACTAAGACCATAAAGCCTCCGTTTCCTGATCCCTCACCAGAGCCTTTTTAAAACATGTTCTAAGCTTTTCATTTCAGACTATGGAAATGCACTGCCAATACTGGCTGATGCATATGTTCTAACGCATCATCTTCATCATATTACGTAATTTTTCTATGTTTTGTACTTCTTCTTTGGGTTTCCCCTGTTTCATGACCTCTATAATTAAATCCACTTCCTCGGGTGCAAATCCCTTGCCCTGAGACTTTGTCCGGGATGCGCTCGCCAGCAGAAATGGCAGCAGCTCTTTCGGGGACTTTCCGGAAGACTGGTCCGCAAGTGCCATAAACATCTCCAGTTTTGATCTATCAATATCTTTCAGTGCCGGGTTATTCATCCAATCATTATTACTCATAAAATCCTCACTTTCCTTCTGAATCAAACATTGTGTTATAGGTTTCAAACATTGACTGCTGCTCCGAAGAGAGCATGTTCATAACAAAATCCATGGGATTTTGGCTTTGTCCTTCTCCGTCACCACCATTATCGCTCTGGCTGAACATTTCTTTATAGGTCTCTAATAGTTCCATGGTATTCAGGAGATTCAGGCAATTATCCAGCATTTCTCTTTGGGAACCGCTGCAATATTTTCGCATGTCATTTAGCATATCTTTTGGAGAAAATGATGTATTCTCCATAGAACACGCTTTCATAGGAGAATCGGAATCTTCGTAAAATGTAAGGATGTTACCAAGTTCCAGGACCTTAATATATAACGCCAGAATTTTTTGATTCTTGAATTCTACATATGGTATGATTGCTTTTAACATCTGGAGTTGGTTTCCGTTTGCGATCTGGTCGATGGCTGTTAAAGGCGGTGCAGCATATTCTTCCATATTTTCCTGCCAATGTGTTTTGAAAAAATATATGTGTAAAATCAGGGAAGTATGACAGATGGGAGCAAATTCTCATATATTATATGTATAGTTCATAAAGGAGGATACAAAATGTCGCGTCATATTGTTATAGATGGTAATGCATTTTACGAAGTGGATGATGAATGTATGCAGGTAAGAAAGGCAGACGGAATAAATAGAGAAAATAAAGAAAGGGATAAAGCAGAAAAGATTTCGAAGAAAGAAGATTTAAAAAAATAATATATGGGCAGGCGCAGACTGCTGCGCCTCCTGTTTATGTAAAAAATATAAAACCTAATACCTAATACTCTGTATAGTATGATGATTCTCATACTGGGTAAGTTGTCGCTGAAATTGAAAAAGCCCCCAAAAAGGGGGCTTTCGTGGAAATTAATTAGCAAAGAGATCCACATCCGCCACAGCAGAGCAGTAATAAGATGATTAAGATACAGGAGTTGTCGCCGCATCCGCCGCCACAACCATTTCCACATCCACCGCATCCGCCGCCGAAGCCGCTTCCGCCACAGCAGAACAGAAGGATAATGATCCACAGACAGGAGCCGCCACCGAATCCGCCGCCGCATCCATTGTTACATCCGTTGTTACATCCACATCCTCTTTCTTCACATCCACATCCACAATTTGTTGCTGCTAAATCACTCATTTATCTTCCTCCGATAATTTTGATTACACTTCATGATATGTCTGGAGGCTTGTTTGGGTTACACTATTTCAAAAAAATTTTTTTTTACCTTAAAATTTCAAAGATCCGGTATACATTCAGGGTTCCGTAACCCCATTCCCGGTTGGGGTAGAGGAGATTTTCAGATCTGTCTGCACCGCGGATCAGAAAATTTTTTACTTCCTGGGTGCTCAGGACGTGTGGCGTATATCTGGTCAGGCCCCAATTTATCAAAAGGGCGACCGATCCCGCTGCCAAGGCTGCAGCCAGGCTGGAACCGGTCCTAGGGGAATAGCGCCCGGGTCCTGTGGGACCGTATACATTGACGCCCGGGGCGGCAATATCCGGCTTGATGGCTCCGGTACGTGTATAGCCCCGGCTGGAATTGATAAAAAGGCTGTTGTCGTAGGCATTATAAGTACTTATGGTAATTGCGGAATCGGCTGCTGAAGGGGAAGTCAGCGTAGTATCCGGGTTTGGAGTTAAAAATACGGTTCCGGGCGGAATCAGTCCGGTTATAGGCAGCCACATATGGAAGATACCGTTTATAAAAATATTATTTATGACACTGATATTCCAAAGCCCGGGAGTTGGATTTTCGAATCTTATCAGTATGAGCTGGCTCCCTGTAGTAAATTCCACAATTTCATAATCAATATAGATCACCGTTTTTTCCAGAACCAGACGTTCAATCGTGCTTTGTCCAAGCCTGGCAGGGACTGCGGGAATGGTTTCACCCAGTGGAGAGGTGACGGATATCGAATACAGCTCCGGTGCCTGTGCCCAGATTTCCAGAGAGAACCCCTTGGTATCCTTATCCACCAGGATTTCCGCTGTCTGGAATTGGTTTTCCCCGGCAATCTTCCCGTAAAAGTGATGTCCCATTCCAGCCTCGTTACCTGCGGCAACTACACAGAAGATACCGGTATAGTTGGAATAGAAGGATACAAAACTGTCCAGGAAGGATGCCCCGGAATGATCGCCCTGGTTGCTGCCAAGAGCAATGCAGATCACAAGAGGCATATTGTTTTCAATTGCGAGATTATAGAGATAGTAGATCCCCGTCATAATGTCTGACTCCTGAAATGCCAGCGCATCTTCCGCTACAAAGAAAAAATCCTTCAAATACTGCTTGGCGGTTTTTAATTTTACAACAGCAATATCACTCATAGGGGCGGCACCCACAAAATCCTGATCCGGGTCTGCACTACCGGCGGCGACACCGGCTAGAAAGGTACCATGTCCGTTTTCATCGGTTTCGGGAACGATACTTATGGGGTTATCAGAGGCAAGGGCTGTGTTAATATCATCTCGTGTATATAATTTTCCATAAAAAAGCTCATCTGGGGGATCATCGGTTCTTTCTGTCTGATCCCACATGCCGAGAATCCTTGTTGATCCGTCAGACTTTCGAAAGGTGTCCAGTGTATAGTCAATGCCGGTATCGATAAAGCCCATCAGGATATTTTCTCCTTTCAGATTTAAAATAGGCTGATTTTGCGTTCTCAGGATTCCGGAAACCTCCAGACTGGTGCTGTCTAAGGTGGTATAAAGCTTCGGAATAGTGGTGTATCCTACGGTAGAGAGGACACTGCTTGGAAATAATGTCTTATCCACATGTAAAATTGCATAGCCCCCGCCCACCGCCTGAGATCCCAATAAAGGAAAGTCTCTGGAAAGATTTTCTTCTGCTCCCTGATCCGCAACGACAAGATCATAGAAGTCGTTGGAGTATATTTTGTTTTGCATTTCAATTTTGGGCATATGATCTCCAATTC
>OIES01001115.1_pt1 | contig 10540 bp, 8 predicted proteins | sample 1581811 | NCBI WGS metagenome assembly OIES01 (sample SAMN03281021, study PRJEB24777) | human gut metagenome | isolation source: fecal sample PR177 from 1 month old male Malay infant, vaginal delivered... | reverse complement strand
GAGGGTGTAAAAATTTCTGTGTCTATAGAAAATGATTTTTCCTGATAAGAATTGGATATGTATAAGATTCTTGTCGATAACGGTTTCTTAATGGTGTCGAATTTCTTTTCTAATTATAGTATTACCAGATTTGTTCTGTTTATACTTTTTTTCTATTTTTTGGCATTACAATTAAGACATTAGTTTGAATTACTTAAAATGCGGGCGCCGCCCACACCCAACCTCTGGAATAAGTTTGGACATTTCTGGTAATAATACTAATGCCGAAAGAATAAGGTCGGAACGGTCAGTCCAAATCAATCTGCCGCTCCGGCTCTTTTTTTAGAGATACTGAGTAAGCCTTTCACCGTAAAGTACAATCAGCTGGTTCAGTACCTGATCCCAGTTACGGTATCTCTGGGTCCATTTCTTTATGACATTTTCACTTGCCAGATACAGCATTTTTTCCAGTGAAACATCACTTGGAAATACACTTTTTGTCTTTGTCACTTTCCGGTATTGCCGGTTCAGTCCTTCTATGATATTTGTCGTGCTATCACGAAATCGGCATAGCACGACTTATACCGATAAAAAAACTATACCGGCATTTTTCTGGAATCCAGCAGTTGCAGGTATTTCCTGAAAAAATGTCGGTATTGTTTTTGACATTATCTTAAATATCCTTCATGATGGAACAAAAAGAAGGAGGTTTCCAATCATGAAGGAAAATCAAAAGCAACTTGATGAATTTATTCAGGAAGTAATGGATCAGATGGATGAAAGAAAGTATGGAAAAAAGATAGTTACACGTTATCGTTCCAGTTTTCAGCTTCTTATATCTGTAGCCCATGATATAGGAGATGACGGGCTTTCAGAAAAACTTATTAAAGCTTTTTTGGACAGGCCCGTCACCTGCAGTGAAACATGGACCCAAAAAGAACTGACCCACCGGAAACGCTGCATCAGACTGCTCCTGTCCCTTGCGCAGACAGGAACCATCGACTGGAGACGGCAGGATACTGGCGCTATATCCGGGAAACTTATGAATCAAGCATTCCGGCAGGAGCTGGAACACTTTGTCAGATATCTGGAACAAGAGGGGTTCAGCCCTAATACGATGTCGGGGTATAAACGGATTGTTACTTATTTTCTGCTGTTCTGTGAGAAAAAAGGGTATGGGAAGTTATCCGATATCCGGACAAACGATGTAAGTACTTTTATCCTGTCCCTTTATAAAGACGGTCGATACCGGCCATCTACAATCGGAAGCAGTCTGGCAGGGCTGAGCAGGTTCCTTTCCGCCAATGACCACACAGCACAGTTCCTCCTGGAGATACCTGCCCATCTGCCACGTGAAGTAAAGATCATTGAAATCTATAATGAAAAGGAACTCGTGGCTCTCAAGTCCACACTTTCGTCAGAAATGCTGACTAAGAGGGATACTGCTGTCTGCAGGCTCCTTCTGGAAACGGGACTCCGGGGAATTGATGTCTGTTCTTTGAAGCTGAAAAACATCGACTGGGAAAGGGACTGTATCTCCATCATTCAGAATAAAACAAAGAAAACACTTACCCTTCCTTTAAGAGCTTCTTACGGAAATGATATCGCGGATTATATCTTGAATGAACGCCCCCTGAGCGGGTCAGACTATGTCTTTTTGAAGACTTTCGCACCATTCGGACGCCTGGGTACAGCAAGCGTTTATGAAATTCTGAAAAAACTGGAGCAACTTGCCGGGATTAAAAAAGAAGGACGGCCGGTGGGAAGCCGGATGACAAGGCACCACGCCGCATCTTCCATGCTCCGGGCAGGTATCCCCATGTCAGATATCTCGGCGGCTCTCGGGCACAGGGACCCAAACGTTGTATCCGTATACCTTTCAACGGATGCCATTAGTCTGGCGGCGTGTACGCTGCCGCTCCCTCCCGTCATGAAAGGGGGTGTTTTAGATGCACAGTGAGTCCCTGCCGGAACGGATCGATCGGTTTGTTTCCTATAAAAGAGCGAATGGTTATCAATACCAGACCGGAGCTTATTATCTAAAGAAATATGCCGGGTTTGTCATGGAAACAGCCCCTGAAACCACGGCACCGGACAAAGTGAGCGTTGAGGGATTTCTTGAAAAGTTCCAGGACACCCCGGGAAGCCTTTATAACGCAGCTGCATTTCTGCGTGAGTTCAGCAGGTATCTTGCCGCCCACAGCATTAAGGCGTATCTTATCCCTTCCGGAAGGCTGCACCTTCCCACTCCAGTCCAGCCGTATTTTTTCACGGAACAAGAAATCCTTGCGTTCTTCAGGGAATGTGACAGGACCATGGAGGATTCTCATTTGAAAGGAAGGCATCTGGTTCTCCCGGCAATCTTCCGGCTCATCTACTGCTGTGGGCTCCGCTGCAAAGAGACACGCACGCTTGCCCGGGAAAACGTACATCTGGACGAAGGCTTTCTTGATATCCTCCAGTCCAAGGGGGCAAAAAGCCGGAGGGTCCATATCTCAGGAGAACTTGTGGAATATCTGGCCGCCTATGACCGCCGGATCAGCCGTCTGTTTCCGGAACGTGCAACTTTCTTCCCGAACAGGGAGGATCATCCATACAGCGCCAGCTGGCTGGAACAAAACTTTCTGCGCTTCTGGTATGCCGCTTTCCCGGAGAAAAAGGATTCCGGTATCAGCATCCGCGCGTATGATTTCCGCCATCACTTTGTATATGCCAACATGAACCGCTGGCTGAGGGAAGGCAAAAACGTGAACGCCATGCTTCCTTACCTTATGCGGTATATGGGGCATTCCGATGTTAAAAATACCCTGTACTACTTCCATCTCGTGCCGGATATCTATGGAGGGATATTGGAAAGATCCAGGCACTCGGAAAGGCTGATACCGGAGGTGGACGATGACAGGGAGGAATGATAAAAGCAAGGGGAAAAAATTTGAGAGCGTTTTCTTCTGGGATACAGCCAAACGTTTTCTGGACCACGAACTTCCTGGGATCAGGAAAAAGAGTCGGCATACCGTTTCCTCCTACCGTACCTCTCTTAACATCTGCATTGGTTTTCTGGAGGAAGTAAAAGGGATCCGCCGTGAACGTGTCTGTTTTAATGACCTGGACAGGAAAAACCTGAAAGATTATCTTGTGTGGATGGCGGATGTAAAAACATGGAGTCCAAAGACCTGTAACCTGCGTCTAACTGCAGTAAGGGCTCTGTTGTCCTATGCGTCGGAAGAATGTATGGACATCACCCCTGTCTTTGTTTCGAGCCAGACGGTACATGGCCTGAATATCCCCGGCAGTGAAATCAGGTATTTTGAAGACTGCCAGATGAAAGCGCTTCTTGATGCTCCTGATAAGGAGAAACGGTCCGAGCGCCGGAACAGGATGATGCTTATCCTTGGGTATGATGCCGCTATGCGGGTTGGGGAACTGACGGGACTGAAGGTCTGTGACCTGCACCTTGATGCGGAGATACCTTATATCCGGATACTTGGAAAAGGCGGGAAGTACCGGAGTGTCCCGGTGATAAAAAAGACGGTACAGCACCTGAGAGGATATCTCAGAGAGTTTCATGGGGATATCCCTGATCCGGCATCCCCTCTTTTTTATGCGGTTACCCATGGCATGAGGCATGGACTATCTGATGACTGCATCCAGAAAGTCCTGAAAAAGTATGCGAAAAAATGCCAGAAGGAAGGAGTTTCAATGCCGGAAGACATCCATTTCCATATGGTGAGAAAAACCAGGGCAATGAGCCTATACCAAGAGGGATGTCCTTTATCCTATATCCAGCAGATGCTTGGGCATGAAAATATCTCGACTACCTCTGGGTTCTACGCTTTTGTAACTTTGGATACGTTAGCGAAAGCCCTGGAGCGGACAAATTCAGAGGGAGGAAATACGGAAAAGAACTGGAAGGATAAAAAAATATCGGAAGTCTTATATCGTCTGTAAAAACTATACCGACATTTTTTCAGGAAATGCCTGCAACTGCTGGATTCCAGAAAAATGCCGGTATAGTTTTTTTATCGGTATAAGTCGTGTACATGATACGCCGGATATCTCCAGAGAACTGAAAGAAGGAGCTGACATCCTCCCAGTTGTTTTCCCAATTACTGATCGCATAGGGATATTTCTTTCCCCACTTCTCTTTTATATTTTCCAACTCCGAAAGTGCGGCGGTCTCATTCGGGGCATTGTATACCGCCTTGAAATCAGAGGAGAACTTCTTCAGGTCATTGTAATTCACATATTTAAAAGAGTTACGCAGCATATGGATGACACACCGCTGTATCTCAGCCTGCGGATAAACAGCCTGAATTGCATCTTTAAAGCCCGGGAGCCCATCTACACAGAAGAACAGTACCTCTTTCACACCACGGTTTCTTAGGTCATTGAGCATCCCCAGCCAAAACTTGCTGGTCTTATTTGCCCCCACAGTAATGCTCAGGATGTCTTTGTAACCCTCCACCGTCACACCCAGCACTACATATGCGGCACGGCTGAGAATCCTTCCGTCCTCCCGTACTTTGTAATGGATGCAGTCCATGAAGACAAAAGGGTAGACAGGGTTTAGCGGGCGTGCCTGCCATTCTTTGACCGCTGGAAGAATCTTATCGGTTATCTTACTGACCATCTCTGCCGATATCTCAATGCCATAGAGGTCTTGTAGCTGGTCATGGATATCCCTTGTGCTCATTCCACGGCCATAAAGGGAGATCACCTTTTCCTCAATACCTGAGATATCACGCTGATATTTAGGAATGAGTTTCGGTTCGAATTCACCATTCCGGTCTCTGGGAATATCTACCTGAAATTCCCCATACTGGCTTTTGAGAGTTTTCGTAGAGTGTCCATTTCTCTTGTTATCGGTGGGCAGATTACCCTTTTGATTTTTTTCATACCCAAGAGCAGCATTCATCTCCGCTTCCATAAGCTCCTGAAGAATATCCTTGAAACTGTCTTTCAAGAGAGTATAGACATCCGCGACGTTGTTGATGTTGTTTTCTGAAATAATTTGTCGGATTTGTTCCTTTGCAACTGGCATAAAAATACTCCTTTTCAAAAAGAATTGTCATATCTTAATTCTTACCAAAAAGGAGCCATTTTTTACCAAAGACACAAATTAATTTACATTACCCCCGGTTCCGGCAAAGGAATTTATTCACACTGATGAATAAATAGAATCCTTTGGTGTGGCAATCAGGTAACAGCCTCATATATTATTTCCCGGTTGCTTCCTTTAAAGCTTTTGCAAGCTGATCGGGACAGGATGTAGGTCTTGGACCGCATTTAATGCCCTCCAGTTTTTTGATAGCTTCATCTACATTCATGCCTTCAACCAGGCGCGCTACGCCCTGGGTATTGCCGGAGCAGCCGCCAATAAAAGATACTTTTTTAATGGTATCCCCATCTAACTCAAAATCAATTGCCTGGGAACAGACCCCTTTTGTCTTATAAATCATTGTATTACACCTCCTTTTATACAGGTCAGTATAGCATAATCTGCAGGAAATGAAAACTGGTTTGCTGTACGAATATCAGCAGATTGTGCCCAAAAACAAAATGATTGCATCTGTGAAACTTTGGTAGTAGAATAGGTTCATACATTAGAGGGGTATTGAGGTGTTATGTTATGAAAAAGAAAATGCTATTTATAATCAATCCCAAATCTGGCAAAGGTCTTATCAAAAATAAAATTCTGGAGATTATTGATATTTTTGTCAAAGGTGGATATGATGTACATTCCTATACGACACAGAGCTTCCTGGATGCCTGCAAGATGACAAAGGAACGTGCCGCGGAATATGATATGGTGGTCTGCAGCGGAGGAGACGGAACGCTGGACGAGATTATAACGGGAATGATGGAAAGCGGAGCGAATTGTCCGGTAGGGTATATTCCGGCAGGAAGTACCAATGATTTTGCCAATAGTCTGAAGCTTTCAAAGAATATGGTTAAGGCGGCACAGGATATTATGGAAGGCGTGCCTTATTTATGTGATGTCGGATCTTTTAATGATGATTATTTTGTATATATTGCTGCATTTGGGATCTTTACAGATGTATCATATCAGACGCGACAGGAATTAAAGAATATTTTAGGACATCTGGCATATGTACTGGAAGGTGTGAAACGTCTATATGGGATTAAATCGTATAAAATGAAAATTGAAGCCAATGATGAGACCATAGAAGGCGATTTTATTTACGGAATGATTACCAACTCAGATTCTGTTGGGGGATTCCGGAACATGACAGGAAAACATGTAAAGCTAAATGATGGAGTCTATGAGGTGACGTTGATCCGCACACCACAAAATCCATTGGAGCTTCAGGAAATCATTGGAGCTCTGCTGATGAAGGAAGTTAATTCCAAATATATACATTCTTTTAAAACGGATCATATTGTTTTAGAGGCAGAGGAAGAGATCCCCTGGACTCTGGATGGTGAATTTGGCGGTGATCACAAGCATGTTGAGATCATCAATCACAAGCAGGCAATTCCTATTATTGTAAAATAATAGTTTATTTTTATTCTAAGATAGGTTATAATGGTCGCATAGACAATTTTTTAATAAGGCTTTAAATATATCATATGGAGGTAATAGAGATGTTAGTATCAGCAAAAGAAATGTTAGACAAAGCAAAAGCAGGCCACTACGCAGTAGGACAGTTTAATATCAATAACCTGGAGTGGACAAAGGCAGTTCTCGCTACAGCGCAGGAGTGTAATTCACCGGTTATCTTAGGTGTGTCAGAAGGCGCTGGTAAATATATGACAGGTTACAAGACTGTAGTTGGAATGGTAAACGGCATGATGGAAGAATTAAACATCACAGTTCCGGTTGCTCTTCACTTAGACCACGGCAGCTTCGAAGGCTGTATGAAATGTATCGAAGCTGGTTTCTCATCTATTATGTATGATGGTTCTCACAGCCCTATCGAAGAAAATGTTGCAAATACAAAGAAATTAGTTGAGATCTGTAAAGAAAAAGGAATGTCTCTGGAAGCAGAAGTTGGCTCAATCGGCGGCGAAGAAGACGGCGTTGTTGGAGCAGGCGAATGTGCAGATCCGGAAGAATGCAAGAGAATTGCAGATCTTGGTGTAGATATGTTAGCAGCTGGTATCGGAAATATCCATGGAAAATATCCTGCAAACTGGAAAGGCTTAAGCTTTGAAACATTAGATGCTGTTCAGAAATTAACAGGCGTTATGCCATTAGTTCTTCACGGTGGTACAGGCATTCCGGAAGATATGATTAAAAAAGCGATCGATTTAGGTGTTGCTAAGATCAATGTAAACACAGAATGCCAGCTTTCTTTTGCAGAAGCTACACGTAAATATATTGAAGAAGGTAAAGATTTACAGGGAAAAGGATTTGACCCACGTAAATTATTAGCTCCTGGAACAGATGCAATCAAAGCAACTGTAAAAGAAAAAATGGAATTATTCGGTTCTGTAAACCAGGCTTAATTCGTTTTTTGTAAGCTTCCGAATAGTAAATTTAAAAAAATCTCAAATTTCGCTTGCATTTTTTCTCAAAGTAGGGTATTTTATATTCAGATTAAAAATTGATAGCGATTAAAGAGTGAACAAGGGTGTTCCACCATAGGTGGAGTGCCCTTTTTTGTGCTGCTTTTTAAGACCAGCTGGAATGAGGAGGATCAAATATGAGTAAACAAATAAACGTTACAGAGATATTTGGGGAAAATGTTTTTAGCGATAAGGTAATGCAGGAACGCCTGCCAAAGAAGATCTATAAAGAATTGAGAAAGACCATTGATGAGGGCAAGGAGTTAGACCCTGCAGTAGCAGATGTGGTTGCGGAAGCAATGAAGAACTGGGCTGTGGATAAGGGAGCAACCCATTATACCCATATTTTCCAGCCTCTTACCGGGGTTACGGCTGAGAAGCATGATTCCTTTATTACAGCGCCCAGGGGGGACGGAACAATTCTTATGGAGTTTTCCGGGAAAGAACTGATTAAGGGTGAGCCTGATGCTTCCTCCTTTCCATCAGGCGGTCTGCGTGCCACCTTTGAAGCGAGGGGATATACGGCATGGGATTGTACTTCACCTGCATATGTCCGGGAAGATGCTGCTGGAGCAATTCTTTGCATTCCCACTGCATTTTGCTCCTACACAGGTGAAGCGCTGGATAAAAAAACCCCGCTGTTGAGATCCATGCAGGCGATTAACGATCAGGCAATTCGGCTTCTTAAACTGTTTGGAAATACTACTTCGAAGAAAGTAACCGCCTGTGTTGGACCGGAACAGGAATATTTTCTGGTAGATAAACAAAAATATCTGCAGAGAAAAGATCTTATTTTTACAGGACGTACCTTATTTGGAGCGATGCCGCCAAAGGGGCAGGAACTGGATGATCATTATTTTGGAACGATTCGTCAAAGAGTGGCATCTTATATGAAGGACGTAAATGAGGAACTGTGGAAATTAGGGGTTTCATCAAAGACCCAGCATAATGAAGTGGCACCGGCTCAGCACGAATTAGCGCCAATTTATGCAGAGGCAAATGTAGCAGTGGATCATAACCAAATAGTTATGAAAGTATTAAAGAAAGCTGCCTGCCAGCATGGACTCCAATGCCTCCTCCATGAGAAGCCCTTTGCAGGCGTAAATGGTTCCGGTAAGCATAATAACTGGTCAATTACCACAGATGACGGCATTAATCTGCTGGAGCCAGGGAAAACGCCTCATGAAAATATACAGTTCTTACTGGTGCTTACCTGCATTTTAAAAGCGGTAGACAAACATGCGGATCTCCTGCGGGAATCTGCGGCAGATGTGGGAAATGACCACAGGCTGGGGGCGAATGAGGCACCGCCTGCTATTATCTCGGTATTTCTGGGAGAGCAGCTGGAAGATGTATTAGAACAGCTGATCAGCACGGGTATGGCGACTAAGAGTATTAGAGGAGAAGTTCTGCACACTGGCGTTAAGACACTCCCCGATTTTAGAAAAGATGCAACTGACCGTAACAGAACATCGCCCTTTGCATTTACCGGAAACAAATTTGAGTTTCGGATGGTTGGCTCAAGAGATTCCATTGCTTCACCAAATATCGTATTAAATACAATCGTAGCGGAAGCATTTGCCGAAGCATGTGAAATTCTTGAAAACGCAAAAGATTTTGACATCGCAGTACATGATTTGATCAAAGAATATGCAACGACACATCAGAGAATTGTATTCAATGGGAACGGCTATTCGGATGAATGGGTGGAGGAAGCGAAACGCAGGGGTCTGCCCAATATCAAATCCATGGTAGATGCAATTCCTGCGCTTGTTTCAGATAAGGCGATAGAATTATTTGCTAAATTCGGTGTATTTACCAGGGCAGAACTGGAATCCCGTGTAGAGATCCAGTATGAGGCTTATGCAAAAGCCATTAATATAGAAGCCAAGACAATGATTGACATCGCCGGAAAGCAGATCTTGCCGGCAGTCATACATTACACGAAAGAGCTTGCGGATACAATTATTTCAGTAAAAGAGGCAGGATCTAAAGCAAATGTACAATCCAGGTTATTAGATAAGACCAGTGATCTGCTGGAAGCCGCAGAAAATGCATTGGATAAACTTTCAGAGGTAACCCTGAATGCCGCACAAAAAGCAGAAGGTGAAGAACAGGCAAGATATTTTCATGATGCAGTAATGCCTGCTATGGATGCACTGCGTGCACCGGTAGACCAACTTGAAATGATAGTAAATAAAGAGTTATGGCCAATGCCATCCTATGGAGACTTAATCTTCGAGGTATAATCAATGATAAAGCTTCATAATGCTCCGCCTTTAAAGCGCCAATGGGGCGGAGCGTTGACTTAGAAATGAAATCTCATTTCATTTCGCTATAGATATTGATACAAAGCCGGCAGAAAACCAAGTTTATTAAAGTTAACTAATTTCTCTAAAATCTGTATGGGTAAGATGTATGTAGTAAATTTGCCGGCTTTGTAAAATAAAGGAATCAAAAATGAAGAATTAAGAAGCTGCGGTCTAGCCAATTAATATTAACTATAAATGTTATGTTGCCTTTTTATAAATTTAAAAAAACCTTGAAATAAATAGGTGTATGTGATAAACTTATTGTAGATCAAATCTTTTTCTATCGGCGTTTCTGCCAAAATTTTCATATAAGTAAGGATTAAGGAAGTAAAGAAGTGGGGCATTAAGTAACAACATATTAATAAATATTCTTTGAAGCTGAACTATGGATAAAGTCATTTGCATATCGAATAATAGTAATTCTCGTTTCAATGATTATTTTCGTGGATGTATTTGAAAAAAGGGTCTGACGCATACAGTAATTTAAAAATGAAAATGGCTGTTTGTATGATAAGAAAAGATTAGATTAACGAATACCCGGGTATGAGAAAAAAGCTGTCAGGCAACATAAATTTGTATCTGGTGAAACTTTCTAGAGCGTGTTTTAAAATTGCTTTCTGGCAGCTGTGCGTCACACTTTGTGGGAGATTTGTCCCGGATGAAGGGCGCGTAGCGGGCTACGTAACCTGAATTCGGGGCAAATATACCGCAAAGTGGGG
>OIES01001111.1_pt1 | contig 10573 bp, 9 predicted proteins | sample 1581811 | NCBI WGS metagenome assembly OIES01 (sample SAMN03281021, study PRJEB24777) | human gut metagenome | isolation source: fecal sample PR177 from 1 month old male Malay infant, vaginal delivered... | reverse complement strand
GCCGTCGTCAGTTTGACTGCGTGCTGGTCTTCCATCAGACGCATCAGTTCATCCGCCACGCTGTCGACAACAATCAGCACCTTCTCATCAGCACAAATGATGTTGTTATCAAAAGAGGCGCCTTTGACGATGGATTGCGCCGCTCGCGCCAGATCCGCCGTCTCATCCACAACCACCGGCGGGTTACCGGCACCGGCTGCGATCAGGCGTTTATTGGTGTGTTTGCGGGCCGCTTCCACTACCGCTTCGCCGCCGGTGACCACCAGCAGGCCAATGCCCGGGTACTTAAACAGACGCTGCGCGGTTTCGATGTCCGGATTCGCCACGGTCACTAACAGGTTTTCCGGGCCGCCAGCGGCGACCACCGCCTGGTTAAGCAATGTGATGGCGCGTTGTGAGACGCCTTTCGCCGCCGGATGGGGGGCAAAAACCACGCTGTTACCCGCAGCAATCAGGCTGATGGCGTTATTGATCACCGTCGCCGCCGGGTTAGTTGATGGCGTCACTGAGGCGACGACGCCCCACGGCGCATTTTCGATAAGCGTCAGGCCGTTATCGCCAGTCAGCACCTGCGGCGACAAACATTCCACGCCCGGCGTGCCGCGCGCCTGCGCCACATTTTTAGCAAATTTATCCTCAACGCGTCCCATGCCGGTCTCTTTGACGGCAAGCTCCGCTAATTCTCTGGCGTGTTTTTCGCCCGCGTTACGAATGGCCGCGATAGCAAGCTGACGCATCGCCACGCTTTTTAGCCCCTGTTGAGCGACTTTTGCTGCCGCCACCGCATCATCCAGGGAGGCAAAGACGCCCATTTCATGAACGGCGGTCGCAGGCTTACTGCTGTCTTTCATTTTCAGCAGTACCGCTTTAACCACCTGTTCAATATCCTGTTGATTCATGATGTTCAGTCCTATTTGTGGAATATCACCTGACCGCCAGCCACCACTTCATCGACGATACCAATCACGCACAGATCGACAGGTGACGCTTCGCTGCGATGCGCCTGACGAGCAGAACTGCCGCTGACCAGCAGCACCCACTCTCCGGTTCCCGCCCCGATGCTGTCGATGGCGACGGCGCACTGACCATCAGGGTTTCCCTGAGCGTCAATCATCTCCACCATCAGCAATTTGTCGTGTGCCAGTCCCTGATGGCGTACGGTACAAACGATTTGTCCTGTGACGACTGCCAGTTTCATACCCGCCTCCGTGGGTTAGGTTGTGCTGCTGTCCTGTAGGCCGGATAAGCGCAGCGCCATCCGGCATTCAGTGATTACATATTGTTGCTGTCGCCTTTGAAGCTGATCGGGAACACTTCTTCCAGATCGCCATGCGGACGCGGGATCACATGAACAGAGACCAGTTCGCCGATACGCTGTGCCGCTGCGGCACCAGCATCGGTCGCCGCTTTGCAGGCCGCGACATCGCCACGCACCATCGCAGTGACCAGACCACCACCAATCTGTTTCACACCAACCAGCTTCACGCGTGCAGCTTTTACCATCGCATCTGAGGCCTCAATCAGTGCAACCAGGCCCCGGGTTTCAATCATTCCTAATGCTTCCATTGTGTTTTCCTCTCATGGGGTCCAGAACGGGACCATTTATACAACCAGGGTTTGTGAGTCACGTTCGCGGCTCACGTCAGTCTGGCGCGGCACGGCTGCCACCAACGCCAGTTCGATAATTTCCTGTACGCTACAGCCTCGCGAAAGGTCATGAAGCGGTGCGGCAAGCCCCTGAATCAGCGGCCCGACAGCGCGATACCCCCCCAGACGCTGGGCGATTTTGTAGCCAATATTGCCCGCCTCCAGTGACGGGAAAACCATCACGTTGGCGTTGCCCCGTAGCGGACTGGCCGGCGCTTTTTGCGCGGCGACCTCCGGCACAAAGGCGGCGTCAAATTGCAGTTCGCCGTCCACCAGCAGCGTGGGCGCGCGTTCGCGAACGATCTCTGTGGCTTGCTGTACGTTGGCGACGCAAGGATGGCGGGCACTGCCATGGCTGGAGAAAGAGAGCATCGCCACACGCGGCTCTTCCCTGGTGATGGCACGCCAGGTGTCGGCGCTGGCAATGGCGATATCCGCCAGTTGCGCCGCCGTTGGCTGCGGCACCACGCTGCAATCGGCAAACCCTAACGCCGGTCCGACGTACTGCGGCAGCATCAAAAAGATCGACGACAGCGTTTTGCATCCTTGTTGCAAACCAATAATGCGTAAGCCCGCACGCAGCACGTTAGCCGTAGAAGAAAGATTGCCAGCGATACAGACATCCGCCTGTCCGGCGCTGACCATCGCCGCGGCAAACATCAGTGGATCATTGAGTTTCTCAAGGGCATCCGGCGGCGTTTTCTCTCCGGAACGGTCGAGCCAGCGCTGGGCGAACGCTTCACGCATCGCCAGATTGCTGTACGGATCGATAACCTGAATCCCGTCCAGCGCCACCCGATGAGTGAGGGCGAACTGACGCAACGCGAACGGACTGACCACCAGAATCGGGCGTGCCAGACCGTGATGTTGCAGATAGTGCGCCGCTTTCAGCACGCGTTCGTCTAACGAATCCGGAAAAACCACCCGGGCCGGGGTGCGCAGGGCCAGTTCACGGGCGCGTTCAATGATCATTGTTCACCTCCCAGTCGCTGTTGAATCTCACCGACGCTGAGCGGATGCTTTGTAACGCACAGAATCATCATCACGTAGACCGCGCTGGAGAGCCGGTTCAGCGCCTGCAAAATGTCCGGGCGCAAAACGTCAAAACCGCGGGTGATAAAGACCTGAGCGGCGATCGTCTCGGTCTCGCGAACTTTGGTGCGCAGCAGATTCAGGAGTGCGCACTCGCGGCCATGGCTGGCTTCCGGCACCAGGTGATCGTGATCCAGATAGCGCAGCGGCTGATGAGAAAGACGGTGCAGATCCTCTTCGCTCAGCCCGACAATGGACTGCGCCGCCAGCGGCTCATCCATCGCATCGGCGCGCATAATGTGGCCCAGCCGCGAACGGACATCCGCCAGCCACGGCTGCCAGGACTCCGCCAGTTCGATTTGCAGCCATGCCGCCAGCGCATTCGTGCTGTCCTGCGCGGCGCGAAAGCCCAGACGCGGGTCGCTTTTGGCGACCATTTTCTCCGCCGTCAGGTGAGTCAGCGTGTCGGGTTTTTTCGCCACCGGCTGACGGCACAGTTCGCAGCAGGCCTGCGGATGCGTGTCGCTACTGGTTAAACCGTGTACCGGCTGCGGTTGCTGCTGCGCGTCGTCAACAAACAGACTGCCCTGCTCATCCAGAAACTTGATGCGCAGGTGACGGCTTTCCAGCAGTTCGCGGGCAGAGGGCGTCAGGCGCGCGTCAGCGGGGAGATGGATTTCCGCCCCTTCGCTGAGCGTATGGTTCGCTCTGAGCCATGCTTCGGTGATGAAATCGTTCATACCGATTGCCAGTTCGCAGGCCACGCAACGTACAGGAAGCGCACGGTCGTCGGTGTGCCAAATTCAATGCTTGAGCCTTTCGGGATAAACATGACATCCCCGGCTTTGGCAATCATCGTTTCGCCTTCATGACGAACATGCAGTTCACCATCGAGCACCATGTCGATTTCGTCGTAGTTCAGCGTCCACGGGAAGAACGCGTTATCCCACTGCATGAAACCGGCGGCCATACTGCTGCCGTCCTGTTCGGTGACGAGATCCGTCAGCCCGACGCAGTGCGGCTGCGCGCCGTCGAAACGACCAAACTTCACGCTGCTACCGTCAATGACTTTGATGCCGCCTTTGCCGGTAACCGATTTAAAGCCCGGCTGCATTCCACTTTGCTCAAGCGACTGTTTTTCCTTCATCACTTTGTCCATGAGCTGCGAGACCAGGCTCTCGGTGAACTGCCCTTCCGGCAATTGAGCGATGATGGTTTCGCGAATGCGCTGGGTTTCCGATTTGGTCGCATCCGTGCAGGCAGACGCCGAGGTCGGCTCCTCGCCTTCCACAATAGTGACCCCCAGCAGTTCCGCGACTTCTCGGGCTTCCGGAGTGATGATGCTGGCGCGGAGTACAACCGATATCTCCTGTTCGCCTCGTGCGTGCGCCGCACGTATATCGTTAGCTGTGATAAGTTTTTTCACCTGCCCCTTCCTCCTTTTGGCTAAGCTCAGTCAGATAGTCCACCAGGTGCTGCACGCTTTGCGGGTCATGGCTGTTGAGTTCGAAAATCGGCTCCTGAAACCCAATCCCGCGCAGTAATTCGCGCGTCGCGGTCACGTCGGCATCCGGCATATCCGTTTTGCTGATAACGGCGATGTGTCGTTTACTGGCACCGATATCTAACAGTCCGGCAGGTAAGCGACTTTCTTTATCATTGGCTGCATGGACATAAATCAGCGTATCGACATCCTGCAGCGTGGTAATTAAGGCGTGATACCAACGGGGATGACTGAAATATTCCCCGGGGGTGTCGATGTCGCCTTTTTCATTAAATTCCACGGCCTGCGTTTTTCTGGCGAGGGAGTAATTCCCCTGTAGTGCATTAAAAAGCGTTGTTTTTCCCGCGCCGACCGTGCCCACAAACGCAATACGTTTCATCCGCGCCTCAAATTAGCTTTTTGTCAGATCGCAAAGGGTGAACTGTAATAAACGCCCCAGCCCGCTGACCGTTTGCAACAAGGCTTCTTCGACCGCACCGACTGAGCCGTAAATCACCAGCGCACCGCTGAACCGGTCGAGAAAACCGATATGAACGTCAGCCGCTTTCATCGCGAGATCGCCCGCTATCATTGCGGTTTCCCCTGGCGTCAGGGTCATAATGCCAATAGCGCCCGCTTCGGGAACGCCGATCTTTTTTGCCAGCTCCTCGCCTGGGTGCGCAATGAGATGCGCCAGCGTAACCTGTTTGCCGGGAACAAATTCCTGAATGATGCGTTCTTTATCCATTGCTCACCGCCTGTGTTGAGACTGAGCTTATCGTGGCAATTTTTTGTCAGGGTAAATAACAAAATTCGGCAAGGTGATTTAAAAGGTGAAGTAGATCACTTAGAAAAGAGAAATAAAAAAGCGCGGGAGAAACCCGCGCCGGAATTAATTAAAGTGAAATTACAGCGGTTGTGTTTGCGCTTCCACGACAGCCAGCGCAACCATATTTACGATACGCCGAACGGAGGCAATCGGCGTTAATACATGCACCGGTTTTGATACCCCCATCAGCACTGGCCCCACCGTCACGCCTTCCGCGCTGGAGCCATGCAGTAAGATGCCACTGACACGCGCCGCTTCCATATTCGGCATCACCAGAATATTGGCTGACCCTTTCAGCGGGCTGTCCGGCATCCGGTCATGACGGATACTCTCCACCAGCGCGGCATCACCGTGCATTTCACCGTCAATCATCAGATCGGGCGCACGCATCTTAATCAGCTCCAGCGCGGCGCGCATTTTGCCCGCTGACGGACATTTGGACGAACCAAAATTCGAATGTGACAACAGCGCCACTTTCGGTTCGATACCAAAGCGACGCACGCTTTCCGCCGCCATAATAGCGATTTCCGCCAGATCTTCCGGGGTCGGATCGTCGTTGACGTAGGTATCCGCAATAAAGGTGTTGCCGCTCGGCAGCAGCAACGCATTCATCGCCCCGGCAGTGTGGACCCCTTCACGGTAGCCAAACACCTCTTTCACCACGCTGAAGTGCTCGTGGTAATCGCCGATAGTACCGCAGATCATCGCATCCGCTTCGCCACGTTGTACCATGATTGCGCCAATTACCGTGGTATTCGCGATCACCGCACGCTGGGCCTGCTCCTGGGTAATGCCACGACGCTTCATGATCTGATAATACTCACTCCAGTACTCTTTAAAGCGCGGATCGGATTCGTTGTTCACGATCTCAAAATCGACACCGGCTTTGATCTGGAGTCCCAGTTTCTGAATGCGCATCTCGATGACGCTCGGACGACCGATCAGGATAGGCTTCGCCAGCCCCAACGTGATCAGTTCCTGCGTGGCGTGCAGTACGCGTGCCTCTTCGCCTTCCGGTAGCACGACGCGCTTCGGATCTTTACGCGCCTGCGAGAAGATCGGTTTCATAAACAGGTTGGTTTTGTAGACAAATTCCGTCAGCTTATCGACATAGGCGTCGAAATCGGCAATCGGGCGTTTCGCCACGCCGGACTCCATCGCCGCTTTGGCAACGGCCGGGGCGATTTTGACAATCAGACGCGGATCGAACGGTTTAGGAATGATGTATTCCGGACCGAAGCTCAGATCCTGATCGCCATAGGCTGAGGCCACCACTTCGCTTTGCTCGGCGTGCGCCAGTTCCGCAATCGCGTGAACCGCAGCCAGCTTCATCTCTTCGTTGATCGCCGTCGCGCCCACATCCAGCGCCCCACGGAAGATGAACGGGAAGCACAGCACGTTGTTAACCTGGTTCGGATAGTCAGAACGCCCGGTACAGATGATGGCATCCGGGCGCACCTCTTTTGCCAGCGGCGGCAGGATTTCCGGTTCCGGGTTCGCCAGCGCCAGGATCATCGGCGCGCGGGCCATTCTCTTGACCATCTCCTGAGTCAGCACTTTCGGACCGGAGCAGCCGAGGAAAATGTCTGCCCCGTCGATCACGTCATCCAGCGTGCGTTTGCCATTGTCTTCTACCGCGTAGGCCGCTTTGGTCTCCGCCATGTTCGGTTCGCGATCTTTGTAGATAACCCCTTTCGAGTCGCAAACCACGATGTTGTGCTTCTGCATCCCCAGCGCTACCAGCAGGTTCATACAGGCGATCGCCGCTGCCCCTGCGCCAGACACGACCATTCGCACATCAGAGATGTTTTTCTCTACCACCCGCAAGCCGTTAAGGATGGCAGCGGTACTGATGATCGCGGTGCCATGCTGATCGTCATGGAACACCGGAATATTCATGCGCTCGCGCAGCTTCTGCTCGATGTAGAAACACTCCGGCGCTTTGATGTCTTCCAGGTTGATCCCGCCAAATGTGGGTTCCAGCGCGGCAACGACGTTGATAAATTTATCCGGATCGAGTTCATCGACTTCGATATCAAATACGTCAATACCGGCGAATTTCTTAAACAGAACGCCTTTGCCTTCCATTACCGGCTTACCGGCCAGCGCGCCGATATTGCCTAACCCCAGCACCGCCGCGCCGTTTGAAATCACCGCAACCAGGTTGCCACGGGCGGTATATTTGTACGCTGCCAACGGGTCTTTTTCGATTTCAAGGCAGGGAGCCGCTACGCCTGGCGAGTAGGCCAGCGCCAGATCGCGCTGTGTGGCAAGAGGTTTGGTCGGAGAGACCTGGATTTTACCTGGTATCGGGAATTCGTGGAAATCAAGAGCGCTTTGTTTTAACTGGTCATCCATCTTGTTGTTCCTTTCACGTATCGTTCAAAAAAGTCACACGGAGTCTGATGCGTCGCACATTATCACCGCACTGCGGGACGCAAACTTTGAAGGTCACCAAACTATCACGACTTAAATAAAGAATTTGTAATCAACTTATAACAACCATGTTACCTGCCTGAGCCAGCAATACCATGCCTGTCTGCTATGCTTTTTTGTGGTGCACCTCATCTATTTCTCAGAAGTGTGAATTAAAGCACTCACCTAACACCTTACTTTTCAAGGAGTATTTCCTATGAACCAGTTAGACGGCATCAAACAATTCACCACTGTTGTGGCCGACAGCGGCGATATTGAGTCCATTCGTCATTACCAACCCCAGGATGCCACCACTAACCCCTCCCTGCTGCTGAAGGCCGCCGGGCTGGCGCACTATGCCCATCTGATTGACGATGCAGTCCTGTGGGGCAAAAAACACGGCAGAACCCAGGAGCAGCAGGTTGTCCAGGCCTGCGACAAGCTGGCCGTGAATTTTGGTGCGGAAATTCTGAAAAGCATTCCGGGTCGCGTTTCTACTGAAGTGGATGCCCGCCTCTCGTTCGATAAAGAAAAGAGCATCGAAAAGGCACGCCATCTGGTCGATTTGTACCAGCAGCAGGGCGTGGAGAAATCCCGCATTCTGATTAAGCTGGCCTCAACCTGGGAAGGCATTCGCGCCGCAGAAGCGTTAGAAAAAGAGGGGATCAACTGCAACCTGACGCTGTTGTTTTCCTTTGCCCAGGCCCGTGCCTGTGCCGAAGCGGGGGTCTTTTTGATCTCGCCATTTGTCGGACGCATTTATGACTGGTATCAGGCCCGCAGTCCGATGGATCCGTATGTGGTGGAAGAAGATCCGGGCGTGAAGTCCGTGCGTAATATCTACGATTATTTCAAACAACATCGCTATGACACGATCGTCATGGGCGCCAGTTTCCGCCGCACGGAGCAGATCCTCGCCCTGACGGGCTGCGATCGGCTAACCATTGCGCCGAACCTGCTGAAAGAGTTGCAGGAAAAAGATGAGCCGGTTATTCGCAAACTGGTGCCATCGTCGCAAACCTTCCCTCGCCCGTCGCCCATGACCGAAGCGGAATTCCGCTGGGAACACAATCAGGACGCGATGGCCGTAGAAAAACTCTCTGACGGTATTCGTCTGTTCGCCGTTGACCAACGCAAACTGGAAGACCTGCTTGCCGCCAAACTCTAAATCTTGCCATGGAGTTACCTATGTCCCGTAAAGACCTTGCCAATGCCATTCGTGCGCTCAGTATGGATGCCGTTCAGAAAGCCAACTCTGGTCACCCCGGCGCGCCAATGGGCATGGCGGATATTGCTGAAGTGCTGTGGAACGATTTCCTCAAGCACAACCCGAGCGATCCAACCTGGTATGACCGCGACCGTTTTATTCTCTCTAACGGCCACGCGTCAATGCTGCTGTATAGCCTGCTGCACCTGACCGGCTACGATCTGCCGCTTGAAGAGCTGAAGAACTTCCGCCAGTTGCACTCCAGAACACCTGGGCACCCGGAAATCGGCTATACCCCGGGCGTTGAGACCACCACCGGGCCGCTGGGCCAGGGGCTGGCGAACGCCGTTGGTCTGGCGATTGCGGAACGCACGCTGGCGGCGCAGTTCAATCAGCCAGCTCACGAGATTGTCGATCACTACACCTGGGTGTTTATGGGCGACGGCTGCCTGATGGAAGGCATCTCGCACGAGGTTTGCTCGCTGGCAGGAACGTTAGGACTGGGCAAGCTGATCGGTTTTTACGATCACAACGGTATCTCCATTGATGGCGAAACCGACGGCTGGTTTACCGATGACACCGCCAAACGGTTTGAAGCCTACCACTGGCATGTGGTTCATGAAATTGACGGTCACGATCCGCAAGCCGTGAAGAGAGCGATTGAGGAAGCACAGCGCGTGAAGGACAAACCGTCGCTGATTATCTGTCGGACGGTGATCGGCTTTGGCTCGCCAAACAAAGCCGGGAAAGAGGAATCTCACGGCGCGGCGCTGGGTGAAGAAGAGGTGGCGCTGACCCGCCAGAAACTCGGCTGGCACCATCCACCGTTTGAGATCCCAAAAGAGATCTACCGCGCCTGGGACGCGCGTGAGAAAGGCAAAAAAGCGCAGCAGCGCTGGAAAGAAAAATTCGCCGCGTATGAGAAAGCCCATCCGCAACTGGCCGCCGAGTTTACGCGCCGCCTGACCGGTGGACTGCCCGACGCGTGGGAAAAAACCACGCAGAAATACATTAATGAATTGCAGGCGAATCCCGCTAAAATCGCCACCCGCAAAGCCTCGCAAAATACCCTCAATGCCTTTGGCCCGCTGCTGCCGGAACTGTTAGGCGGGTCGGCGGATCTTGCACCGAGTAACCTGACCATCTGGAAAGGCTCCACCTCGCTGAAAGAAGACGTGGCAGGCAACTACATTCACTACGGCGTGCGTGAATTCGGTATGACCGCCATCGCCAACGGTATCGCTCATCACGGCGGATTTGTGCCCTATACCGCCACCTTCCTGATGTTCGTTGAATATGCGCGCAACGCAGCGCGGATGGCGGCGCTGATGAAGGCACGACAAATCATGGTCTATACCCATGATTCCATCGGTCTGGGAGAAGATGGTCCGACGCACCAGGCGGTGGAGCAGCTTGCCAGCCTGCGTCTGACGCCAAATTTCAGCACCTGGCGCCCCTGTGACCAGGTGGACGCGGCGGTTGGCTGGAAGCTGGCGGTTGAACGTCATGACGGACCGACGGCGCTGATCCTGTCACGGCAGAACCTGGCGCAGGTGGAGCGTACACCGGAACAGGTTAACCAAATTGCCCGCGGCGGCTATGTGCTGAAAGACAGCGGCGGTAAGCCAGATATTATTTTGATTGCCACCGGTTCAGAGATGGAAATCACCCTGCAAGCTGCGGAGAAATTAGCAGGAGAAGGTCGCAATGTTCGCGTGGTTTCCCTGCCCTCGACCGATATTTTCGACGCCCAGGATGAGGAATATCGGGAGTCGGTGTTGCCTTCTAACGTTGCGGCTCGCGTGGCGGTGGAAGCAGGTATTGCCGATTACTGGTACAAGTATGTTGGTCTGAAAGGGGCGATTGTTGGGATACTCATTCTAATATACTTTCAAATACCGGATCGGACTGACCCGTGCTGGGATTGGCTCGAATGCCTTTGTGTTGACCTGTCGTCCGA
>OIES01001110.1_pt1 | contig 10577 bp, 6 predicted proteins | sample 1581811 | NCBI WGS metagenome assembly OIES01 (sample SAMN03281021, study PRJEB24777) | human gut metagenome | isolation source: fecal sample PR177 from 1 month old male Malay infant, vaginal delivered... | reverse complement strand
AGATTGTGATGTATACAACGAAAGAAATTCTAGCCAAAGGAGCTGAAAGCATTATGAAAGCTGTATTGATTGAGAGTCCCGGCAGGGCGGTGATGAGGGAGGTATCCCGTCCATCCCCTAAACCCGGTGAAGCACTTTTAAAATTGATGTATGGGGGCATATGCGGCAGTGATTTAGGTTCCTACCGCGGTACATTCGCCTATTTTTCCTACCCCAGAACGCCGGGGCATGAATTCTCTGCGGAGATTGTGGAGATTGGAGATAATGACCAAGGGTTAAAGCCTGGGATGATTGTTGTATGCAACCCGTATTTCAATTGCGGGGAATGTTATTCCTGTAGACACGGCCTGGTAAATGCATGTATGAGCAACCAGACCATGGGAGTCCAGCGGGAGGGAGCATTTGCAGAGTATATTACCATGCCGGTGGAGCGGATTTATGACGGCAGGGGGCTGGACCCCAGGGTTCTGGCTATCATTGAACCGCTGTGCATCAGCTACCACGGTGTGAAACGAGCAGGAATCGGCGCGGGTGACAAGGTGCTGATCGTAGGAGCAGGAACCATTGGGATTCTGGCGGCCTTTGCAGCCGGGCAGAAGGGGGCGAAGGTCTACATTGCCGATGTGTCGGGGGTTAAGCTGGAATACACCAGGGATTTCGGGGTGGACGGCTGCATCCTGGCGGACAGCCCGGAGGCATATGAGAAGGCTGTGCAGGAGATTACCGGCGGCAATGGATTTGATGTCACCGTTGAGGCAGTGGGCCTGCCGTCCACCTTCCAGAACTGCATCGATGCCGTGGCATTCGGCGGCAGGATGGTGCTCATCGGAGTGGGCAAGGAGAACCTGGATTTTAATTTTACTATGATCCAGAAGAAGGAGCTGAACGTATTCGGCTCCAGGAATGCCCTGAAGCATGATTTCCTGGAGCTGATCGATCTGGTGAAGGCTGGGAGGATTCCCTTGGAGAAGATCATCACCAACGTATACAAGTTTGACCAGGCCCCCAGGGCATTTCAGGAGTTGGATGAGCACGCGGGGGAAATGCTGAAGGTGCTGATTGATTTTACATAAAAGGAGAGTGTGCGATGTATGAGTGTTTAAAAGGGTTGGAGCCTGCCAGAGTATTTGAGATATTTGACCAGCTGTGCCGGATTCCTCATGGCTCTGGGAATGAGAAGGCTATCAGCGATTACATCTGCCGGTTCTGTAAAGATAGGGAGCTTTGGGTACTGCAGGATGAGGCCTATAACCTGATTATCAGAAAACCGGCTACGCCAGGGTATGAGAAGGCACCTGTTGTTGTTCTTCAGGCCCATCTGGACATGGTATGTGAGAAGAATGGGGACAAGGTCCATGATTTTGAGAAAGATCCTATTACTGTTTTGCGGGACGGGGACCGGATCTATGGGGACGGCACTACATTGGGGGCTGATGATGCCACAGGCGTGGCATTTGCCATGTGCGTATTGGAGGCAGAGGGACTTTCTCATCCCGCCCTGGAAGTGGTGCTCACTGCGGATGAAGAGGCCGGGATGAGCGGTATCAAGGCCCTTGACTTTGATCAGCTCCAGGGGAGGGTGATCATCAATCTGGACTGCAGTGATGAGGGGATTGTGGTGGGCTGCGCCGGTTCTGCGGTAGTCCGCATGAGCCTTGAGCTGGAGCGGGAGACAGTTCCCGGCAACTGGGAGTCCGGGACCGTGAAAATCCGGGGCTTGAAGGGCGGCCACAGCGGGCTGGATATCACAAAGGAACGGGGGAATGCTAATGTTTTGCTGGCCAGACTGCTGTCAGGGCTGGCGTGCACCTGCAGGGTGAGGCTGGGAAGCTTTGACGGCGGTCTGCAGACCAATGCCATCTGCCGGGAGGCGGAAGCCAAGATCGCCTTCCCCGCGGACAGCCGGGACACGCTACTGCAGTGCATCATGGATTGGGAAAACATATTCCGCAAGGAATTCAAAATCAGTGATCCGGATGTACAGGTTCTGATGGAGGACACCGCAGAGCCGTGGGGAGTGTATACAGAGGAGGGAGCAGAACGGCTTTTGGACACGCTGTTAAACATTGACTGCGGAGTGATGGCAATGAACGTGGAGGTGCCAGGCGTACCTGAGACAAGCGGCAATATTGGTGTGGTCACCAGCGCCCGCTCCGGTGTTGTAATCCGCACCTTATATAGAAGCTGCCTGGACAGCAAGAAGCAGTATGCAATAGACAAGAACCGGCGTCTGGCCCGGCTGTGCGGTGCAGAATTCCAGGTTGAATCCAGCTCACCTGAGTGGGAGTATCAGGCAGACAGCCGTTTAAGTGCTCTGATCCAGCGCATATACAGGGAACGTTTTGGCCGGGATCTGGCCGTAGAGGTATCTCACGGGGGAAACGAGTGCGGTACATTTTTCCAGAAATTCCCTGAAGCTGACATCGTGTGCACTGGAACCCGGATTATCGGCGCCCACACTCCTGATGAGAGTGTGATGGTCAGCATTATACAGCAGGAGTGGGAGATGCTGTGCCTGACCTTAGAGGGGATGCTTAGTTATTGCGATTGGAACGGCAGATAGACAGCAGTTTTCATAAAATTAAACGTACGGAGGAAAAAAGATGAAAAAGGTATTATCACTGGTGATGGCAGCGGCATTGGCCGTGTCCCTTGCGGGCTGCGGCTCTTCAGGCAACACTGCGGCGACCGCTCAGAAAACGGAAAACGGAACGGAAAATGCAGGTGGAAATGCAGCAGGCGGCGCGGGGGAGGCGGCCGGAGGGAACAGCGCCGGGGCTGGGATGAATTTTAAAATAGGCATCCTCACGTCAACCGTCTCCCAGGCGGAGGAGGAATATCGGGCGGCAGAGTCTGTGAGAGAAAAATATGGGGACATGATTATTCACCAGACATTTCCGGACAAAGCAGCCAGCGAGCAGGAGACAACGATCTCCATTGCCCTGTCTCTTGCGGCGGACCCGGATGTAAAGGCTATCATCTGTAATACTGCCATGGAGGGCACTGCGGCCGCCATGGAAAAAGTGCGGGAGAAGCGCCCTGACATCCTGCTCCTGGCAGGCGTGCCCAGCGAGTCACCGGATGTGATCTGTGCTGCCGCTGATCTTGTGTTCCATCCTGACGTGGCTGAGATGGGAACTGCAGTGGCCGAGGCTGCAGCCGAGATGGGCGCAACCACTGTGGTACATTATTCCTTCCCCCGCCATATGGCGCAGCCCTTAAACATTGCCCGCCATGACAACATGAAGGCAAAATGTGAGGAGCTGGGGCTGAAGTTTGTGGACGGAACCTCCCCTGACCCCATGGGCGATGCTGGAATTGCGGCTACCCAGCAGTTTATTCTGGAGGATGTGCCCAGAAAAGTGGAAGAATATGGTAATGAGACGGCGTTTTTCGGAACTAACGCAGGCCAGCAGGAACCCATGTGCAAGGCTGCATTTGAATCCAAGGCCATTTATCCCATGCCTGACAATCCAAGCGTATTCTACGCATTCCCCGGCGCCCTTGGCATCGAAGTGCCTGAGGACAAGCGGGGGGACGTGGATTTTATGAAGCAGCAGATCAGCGATAAGCTGGCAGCAGGCGGTATGAGCGGCCGCATGGGCGCATGGAGCGCTCCCATGCACACCATGTTTATCAACTGTGCGGTTGAGTATGCCATCAGCTACTGCAACGGCCAATTTACCGACAAGGCTGACCTGGAACAGTTTACCAAAATATTTGGGGATTTCGCAGGTGGTGATGTGAGTGTGCGGAAGTACATGGATATTGAGAGTGGTAAGACCTATGATAATTTCTTTGTGGTTCTGGGCAAATTCGTCACACTTTAATTAAATCTAAGCTGAGCGTCCGGAGATTGTCTTCCTATTGAAGGCAGTCTCCGGCTGCGAAATGGGCTATCATAGGAATCTACAATAGGGGAAAGAAAGAGGGTTGTATATGGCCAGACAGGCGCTCCTCCATTTTAAAAATATTAAGAAAAGCTTCTCGGGAAATGCGGTGCTGTCCGGAGTGGATTTCCAGATTTTTCCTGGTCAGATCGTGGCTCTGGCAGGTGAAAATGGGGCAGGGAAATCCACGCTGATGAATATTCTGTTCGGAATGAATGTGATTCAGGAAACCGGCGGTTATGAGGGTGAGATTGTTTTTGAAGGAAAGAATGTGAAGATCCAGTCTCCGGAGGCTGCCATGGCGTTGGGGATTGGCATGGTACATCAGGAATTTATGCTGCTGCCGGGTTTTACGGTGGCGCGTAATATTAAACTGAACAGGGAAAATGTGGTTCCATCTGCAATCAGCCGGGTTGCAGGCCGCAATTACCAGCTGTTGGATAATCCCAGGATTGTGAAGGAGGCTGCGGGGGCCCTGAACAGGCTGGGAATGGAAATCAATCCGGAGGTGACGGTTGATAAGCTTCCGGTGGGACATATGCAGTTCGTGGAGATTGCCCGGGAGATTGACAAGAGCAATCTAAAGCTTCTGGTGCTGGACGAACCAACCGCGGTTCTTACAGAGAGTGAGGCGGAGCGTTTTCTGCAATGTATCAGGAAGGTGGCTGAGGATGGGATCGCAGTGATCTTCATCAGCCACCGTCTGGACGAGGTGGTCAGTCTGGCGGACTCAGTGGTGATTCTGCGGGACGGGCAGATGGTGTTTAATGAGCGGACGGAACATACCAGTAAAAATCAAATTGCGGAAATGATGGTGGGCAGAAAGCTGGAGGCGGACAGCCTGATCAACGTGAACCGTCATTTTGAGGATGACTTTATACTGGAGACCGAGCATTTGAAGGTGGATATGCCCGGCGAGCGCAGCAGGGATGTGTCCCTAAAGGTGAGGCGTGGGGAGATCCTGGGGATCGGAGGCCTGGCAGGACATGGGAAAACCAGCATTTCCAACGGCATTTTCGGCATGTATCCCACCAAGGGCACAGTGCGGTATAACGGAGAAATCCTTGCTGTGGAGAAGGTGGGTGAGGCCCTGAATCGGGGCATGGCATTTGTGTCCGAGGACCGGAAGGGGGTGGGGCTTCTGCTGGATGAGTCCATTGCCCTCAACATGGTGTATACAGATATGAAGGTAAACCGCAGATTCCTGAAGAAATACGGCATATTCTCACTGTTTGACGGCAGGAGCGCGGATAAGGCGGTGGAGCAGATGATCCGGGAGCTGGATATCCGCTGTACCGGCGGGAAGCAGCTGGTGGGGCGGCTGTCAGGCGGGAATCAACAGAAGGTCTGTGGGGCCAGAGCCTTGATCACCAAGCCGGAGCTGCTGTTTGTGTCGGAGCCAACCAGGGGGATTGACATAGGGGCCAAGCAGATTCTGTTAAATTACCTGGTGAAGATCAACAGGGAGCAGGGAATTACCATTGTGATGACCTCCAGCGAATTAAATGAGCTGCGCACAGTCTGTGACCGGATCGCCATCATCGGCTCAGGGGTGGTCCAGGGGATTCTGAAGCCTGATGCGCCAAACGTGGAATTTGCCCTTTTGATGTCAGGGGAAAAAGGAGGGAATGAGAAATGACTGCATTTAGAACCGGACTTAAATCCTTCGGGTTTCCGCGCCTGATTATACTTGCATTTCTGTGTATTCTGATTCTCATGATGTTTGTGCTGGGAATCCCGGTGCCGCTGACATTTTCCCAGTGTCTGGTCAGGGTGGGCATCAATATGGTGCTGTCCCTGGCCATGGTGCCGGGGATCATGGCCGGCACGGGTATGAATTTCGCCCTGCCGCTGGGGATTGAGTGCGGACTGCTGGCGGGGATGATCAGCCTGGAGTACAACATGACCGGGGTGGGCGGAATCCTCATGGCCATGGCTATCTCCATCCCATTCAGCGTTCTGGCAGGCTGGGCCTACAGCCAGCTGGTGAACCGGGTGAAAGGCAGTGAGTTGATGGTCTCCACCTATATAGGGTTCTCAGTGGTGGCGCTAATGTGTATCGGGTGGCTGGTACTGCCCTTTAACAACCCGTCCATCGTATGGCCCATTGGGGATGGCCTGCGCACCACCATCACACTGGAGGCCTGGTATGACCGGGCTCTGAACAACCTGTTTGCATTCAGCCTGTTTGGCGTGGAGATTCCGGTGGGGCTGATCCTGGTGGTCAGTGTGTTCTGTTTCCTGATTATGCTTTTTTCTAAGAGCCATCTGGGGCTGATGATGAAGGCGGCCGGCGCCAACCCCAAGTTTGCCAGGTCCAACGGCGTGAGGGTGGATTCCATGCGGTCCACGGCCACCATTTTGTCCACAGTGCTGGGCGGAATTGGGATTATCATCTATGCCCAGGGATTTGGTTTTTACCAGCTGTACAACGCTCCCCTGATGATGGCATTTCCCGCCATTGCCGCGGTGCTGATCGGAGGGGCCACACCAAGCCGGATATCCATCTTCAATGTGGTGCTGGGAACCTTTATGTTCCAAAGTATGCTGGCTATTGCCACGCCTGTGGCCAACAGCCTGATTCCGGAGGGCAACCTGTCTGAGGTGGTGCGCACCATTGTCAGCAACGGAATCATTTTGTACGCTTTATCCCGAATGCAAGGAGGGAAACGATAATGGGGAATGAGAGAAAACATAGAGCCGGTGTCTATTTCGAAAAGGTGCTGATCAGTAATGCTGTTACCATACTGTTCTGCATCATCTGTGTAGCTGGGATTGTACTTGCAAAACAGCCCATGTCTTACATTATCGGGGAGATTTCCAGCCGGTTGTTCCGCAATCTGATTCTGATTTTGGCCCTGCTGGTTCCAGTGTGGGCCGGAATGGGGCTGAATTTCAGCATTGTGTTGGGAGCCATGGCTGCACAGATCGGCATCATTGTATCCACCAATTTTTCCATCACTGGGGTTGCCTGTATTGTGGTGTCCTTCATTGTCAGTATCCCGCTGTCCCTGCTGTTCGGAAATCTGACCGGGCGGCTGTTCAATCAGACCAAAGGCCAAGAAATGATCACCGGCATGATTCTGGGGTTCTTTGCCAAAGGAGTATATGACCTGGTGTTTATGTTCCTGTGCGGTCCGGTGATTCCAGTCAGGAACAAAGCCCTGCTGCTGACCAATGGGATCGGGCTGACCACACCCATCAATCTGGATGGAACCACCAAGAGTGCTGTCAATAAGCTCTGGATGGTGTCACTGGATAAGGCGGTGGGGGCGGTGCTGATTCTGATGGTAGCCGTGCAGGCTGTATTTCTGGTGTGGAGGCCCTGCGCAAAAGATGAGCAGATCAGGTGGGGAGGGCTGTCTAAACTGGGGGGCAGTGTGCTTCTGCTGATTGTGTACCAGGTGGTGTGCACCTTCTCGGAGACGGTGCTGTTTGCGCTGCGCTTTACCGATGTGCCTGTGGCTACAGTCATGCTGATCTTTCTGGTGTGCCTCTACATCATGTTTCTGGCCAGGACCAAGCTGGGCAGCGATATTAATGCAGTGGGCCAGAATCTGTCCGTTGCCGAGTCCATGGGAATTCCAGCGGACAAGATCCTCATTATGGCGATTATGATCTCCACCCTGCTGGCAGCCTTGGGACAGTTGATCTTTATCCAGGATATCGGCAACTTTACCACCTACACAGCCCATGAAAATGTGGGAACCTTCGCCATTGCGGCCCTGCTGGTGGGAGGCGCTTCTATTAAAAAGGCAACCATTGGTCAGGCCATATTGGGGGCACTGCTGTTTCACACCATGTTTATCATTTCGCCCATTGCAGGCAAAAATCTGTTCAACAATGCCCAGCTGGGAGAATATTTCCGGGTGTTTGCCTGCTACGCGGTAATAGCGGTAGCTCTGGCGTTACATGCGTGGAAGACAATTATGGCAAAACGGGTGGAGGATGCAATGTAATTATCGTTGTACTTGCTTTTTTCCATGATAAAATATTTATGTATAATTGAAAAGAAGTCAGAGGATAGTCTGGTGGTTTCCTTCGGAAATAAACGGAGGAGGATATGGAGCATGAATACACTTGAAGTGTTGACATTGGTGCTGGTGATTTTTGCAGCACTTGCTTACATAGATAACCATCTGAACAAAAAATAGCTATCCTCTACTCGCAATATAGGATAGCTTGTAACTATAAATTACCCAGTTATCCGAAGTGTAATCATCAGACCGACAATTGTCTTTTGATTACTTCTAAGTAAATTATACACTGGGGACTTGATTTTTTCAAGTCCCCTTTTACGTGCTTATGTCCCTTTATAGTCATGTTGGATACATTATCCTATTCCAGTATCGCATTACTCCCATATAGTATAGTTCAAACTGGTTGAATTGCCAAAAATTTAAGAAAAGCGTTAAAATTCTGGACATCCGCGGTACCGGCAGCGGACAGCTGGTGGGAAGGCTCTCCGGTGGAAACCAGCAGAAGATCTGTGTGGCAAGGGCATTTATCATCCGGCCGGATCTGCTTTTCGTGTCGGATCTGCGTGGCAGGGATTGTACTTGCCAGGCAAGAAACTGTTTAATAATGCAAAACTGGGAGAATATTTCCGGGTGTTTGCATGTTATGCGGTAATTGCGGTGGCGCTGGCCCTTCATGCGTGGAAAACGGTTATGGCAAAACGGGTAGATGATTGGGAAGGGTAATACGCCTTCAGGTTATTTTAAAAGGGCTTCAGCAGCAGATGGAGGGGAATTTCAATGTACTGCCCTTCTAAAATCCAATCTGGATTTTGAATCTGATTCAAAGGATTCTCACATAGGACATTGACATACAATTCACTTCCTGTGTAGAGACGCGATATCATCTCCAGGTTATCCCCTCTCTTGCAGCGATACCGGTAAGGAAGCATTACAAAGGTACGCACCATCTCTTCCTGCAATTTAAAAAGGGACTGTAATTCGCTGCTATCCTTAAATTCTTCGAATACAAGGAGATAAACAAACTTCTCACCATTTTCCATATGTGGCATATAAACAGCTGTATTCCTCAGCTCTGTCTGGCCTTTTACGTACTCAAATTGATGATAATCGCTCTGGAGATCGCCCCAGGCTTCCCAATAGACAGAGTCTCTCAAAATTGGTGTCAGCCGCGCTTTTACCTTTTCTGTCTCCATCAGCCTGATCAAGCTCAGATTTTCCTCTCCTTGATCCAGTTGTAAAAACAACAGATAGAAGCGCCCCTTGTCAACAGCACGAATATCAGGGATTTCCATGTCTTGAAGCGGATAATATGGATTGTCCCTGTTATCTGGTACGACCATATCCATGGATACGTTTTTCTCATAAGCATAGGCAAAGCCAGAAGGAAATGTGATACTAAACATGTCGTTGCTGATGGCCCAGCAGCGTTCATATCCGTTTTTTCCAAAAGGAGCCAATACAAGATCCAGGCTTTGATAGTTATATTTTTGATACCGCGCTGAAAAAAATTCTGAGGCCTTTCCCTGATTGTTCTCAACTGCCTTCCGGTACTGTTCATCGTAAATGTCCTGCCGCCTTACGCTGTCCGGATATGCTGACCTGAAGGGCCCGCCGTAGCTGTCCTCCTTTAGACCAGTGTATCCATAACTGTAGGTATATGCCGGCGTCCGGTACTGTTTAATATAGTCAGCCCAGGAAAAACCATTGTCTTTTATGTAAGCCTCATACAGCTCCGGCCTAAGATTCTTCATCACAGCCAGGTTTTCACTCTGGACCCGGAGGGACAGTTCATCTAATTCCTCTGCTGAGACAGTGGAAATGTCAATCGTGTGGGAGGGATAAAAATCTTGAAAATGAACCATTCCCGTCCCAGAATCCGCTTCCACAAAGCTCACGCCCTGACTGATTTTTGCAGATGAATCAGCCAAATCTTCCTTTAAACGCAGACAGGCAGCAGAAAAGGCGTCCGTACAGACAGGCAAATCCCTTTGATTCTCATAGCCCACCAAAAGTCTGCCCGAATATCTTTCTATGACCTCGGACGCGCCATAGGGGGCCTTTGTTTCCGGTTCATAGACAGCAAGATTCTGCTGGAACAGGTACAGTCTCAGAAGATTTTTTACATAATTGTCAGAGCTGGCAATTTCTTGGTTCTCTGTCACAGTGATCCATACGCTAAAAGACAGAAAGCTTCTGTCTGGCTTCCATCTGCTGCAATAAAGTATTGCCGAACCGGATTCCGGAAAGGCGGCGTCCCTCTCAATCACAAAATCAAAGGACAGATCCTCACCGGGAACAAGGTATGGCTGTATCTTGTCCATGGCCTCCTTCCACAGTACACGCTCCCTCTGATCTTCCAGTGAATTATAAAATTCTTCCCAGCTTTTTTCCGCCTCTGTCTGCCAGTAGCGGTTTCGCGCCAAATCAGTCTCCATACGCTCTATAATATCGGCTGCAGCCTCCTGCCCCTGCGCTGAGTCTGGTTTTGAACTTTCAGGAGTATAAGCGCAGCCTGTAAACCAAAGAATGGCCATTAGGATACCCAATCCTAGTTTCCATGGTCTCATAATCTTCCTCCTATCCTCTAAATTATTTCCAGTATACCTTCATCAACTGCTGACTGAGATTAGATTAAAATGACTGTGCAAATATCATAGCATATTCACTCTAAGTATAGATAAAAAATAATTTATAATCAATATAAAAG
>OIES01001080.1_pt1 | contig 10924 bp, 9 predicted proteins | sample 1581811 | NCBI WGS metagenome assembly OIES01 (sample SAMN03281021, study PRJEB24777) | human gut metagenome | isolation source: fecal sample PR177 from 1 month old male Malay infant, vaginal delivered... | reverse complement strand
CGTTATGGCACCTCCCCCTGAGGCATTCCTTTCCCGCCATGCGCTTTAATCCCGCCCCCCCCCTCCTCAGCGTTACGGCCAAACCCATTCTCGCCGTGGCGCTGCCGGCAGTCTCCCGCCCCAGTAGCCTTTTTTACAGCACGTTCAGCAAATATGTCGGCATGTCGCCGCAACAATCCCGGAAGTTGAGTCAACAACGGCGGCAACTCTTTGAGGGGTAACCGCCAATATCATTATCAGCTCTAAAAATAATTCAGCTGTCGATAAACCAGCCTGAAAAACAGCGTCATAATAAATATAACTCATTGTTTAAAAATAGTTATTTCACGAATTACGCTATTTCCCGCCCTCTTTACACCCCTTTTTCTCAGGATAATACTTGCCCGCATCACAGATTCCTCCACAACCGGGTAAAAGATGATGAAAGTATTAATTGTTGAAAGTGAATTTCTGCATCAGGACACCTGGGTCGGCAGCGCCGTGGAACGTCTGGCAGACGCCTTAAGTCGGCAAAATATTACCGTCATTAAGTCCACGTCTTTCGACGACGGCTACGCTATCCTGTCCGCTAACGAGGCGATTGATTGCCTGATGTTCAGCTACCAGATGGAACATCCAGATGAACATAAGAGCGTCAGAGAACTGATCGGTAAGCTTCATGAGCGCCAGCAAAACGTGCCGGTCTTTCTGTTAGGTGACAGAGAGAAAGCCACCGCGTCGCTGGACCGCGATATGCTGGAGCTTGTCGATGAGTTCGCCTGGATCCTTGAAGACACCGCTGACTTTATCGCCGGGCGCGCCATCGCCGCGATGACCCGTTATCGTCAACAACTGTTACCCCCGCTGTTCAACGCGTTGATGAAATACAGCGATATCCACGAATACTCCTGGGCAGCACCGGGTCACCAGGGGGGCGTCGGCTTTACGAAAACCCCTGCCGGACGCTTCTACCATGATTTTTATGGCGAAAACCTGTTCCGCAGCGACATGGGGATCGAACGGACATCGCTCGGTTCACTGCTCGATCACACCGGCGCGTTTGGCGAAAGTGAAAAATATGCCGCGCGGGTCTTTGGCGCAGACCGCTCCTGGTCGGTCGTGGTCGGGACATCCGGCTCTAACCGCACCATCATGCAGGCTTGCATGACCGATAACGATGTGGTCGTGCTGGATCGTAACTGCCATAAATCCATTGAACAGGGGCTGATCCTGACCGGTGCAAAACCGGTATATATGGTGCCTAGCCGTAACCGCTACGGCATCATCGGGCCTATCTATCCGCAGGAAATGCAGCCGGAAACGTTAGCGAAAAAAATCAGCGAAAGTCCGCTGACCAAAGATAAAGCGGGGCAAAAACCGTCTTACAGCGTCGTGACCAACTGTACCTATGACGGCGTCTGCTATAACGCGAAATCCGCGCAGGATTTGCTGGCGCAAACCACCGACCGCATCCACTTCGATGAAGCCTGGTACGGCTATGCGCGCTTCAATCCAATTTATACCGACCATTACGCGATGCGCGGTGAGCCGGGCGATCATAACGGCCCCACCGTGTTTGCCACCCACTCCACGCACAAACTGCTGAATGCGCTCTCTCAGGCCTCTTACATTCATGTGCGCGAAGGTCGCGGCGCGGTGAATTTCTCCCGCTTTAATCAGGCGTACATGATGCATGCCACCACGTCGCCGCTGTATGCCATTTGCGCGTCCAACGATGTGGCGGTTTCAATGATGGAGGGCAATAGCGGACTGTCGCTGACGCAGGAGGTGATCGACGAAGCCGTCGATTTCCGCCAGGCCATGGCGCGTCTGTATAAAGAGTTCAGGGCTGATGGCGACTGGTTCTTTAAACCGTGGAACAAAGAAACGGTTACCGATCCTGAAAGCGGCAAAACGTATGATTTTGCTGACGCGCCGGCAAAACTGCTGGCAACGGATCAGAACTGTTGGGTGATGCGTCCGGGCGAATCCTGGCACGGCTTTAAAGATTTACCGGATAACTGGAGTATGCTCGACCCGATCAAAGTCAGTATCCTCGCGCCAGGTATGGGCGAAGACGGTGAACTGGAAGAGACGGGGGTTCCTGCCGCGCTGGTGACCGCATGGCTTGGGCGTCATGGTATCGTGCCGACCCGCACCACCGATTTCCAAATTATGTTCCTGTTCTCTATGGGGATTACCCGCGGGAAATGGGGGACACTGATCAACACTCTGTGCTCCTTCAAACATCATTATGATGCCAATACCCCGCTGGCGCAGGTCATGCCTGAACTGGTTGAAGAACATCCTGAAACGTATGCCAACATGGGGATTCACGATCTGGGCGACCAGATGTTCGCCTGGCTGCGGGAAAACAACCCTGGCGCTCAACTGAATGCTGCTTATTCGGGTCTGCCGGTTGCCGACATCACCCCACGTGAGGCCTATAACGCCATCGTCAACGACAATATCGAAATGATCGCTATCGAGAACTTGCCGGGACGTATCGCGGCGAACTCCGTCATCCCTTACCCGCCGGGAATCCCGATGCTGCTCTCCGGGGAGAATTTTGGTGATGAAAACAGTCCGCAGGTCGCCTATCTCCGCGCGCTGCAATCCTGGGACCATCATTTCCCTGGCTTCGAACATGAAACCGAAGGAACTGAAATCATTGATGGCGTCTACCACGTGATGTGCGTGAAAGCGTAAGTCTATTCCGACGACTGCGTCATGAAATGGCCGATCTGACGCAGCCTGGTTTTGGCCGTAAGGTTATGACGAGAATTTCCTGAGTATTGCTGCATAACACTAAGATTGTCATACCTTTTTGCGCGGGCCACCCCCGCGCTTTTTTTATTCTTCATACAAAGTTTCCACCCCGTAAAATATTATGTACATGAGAATTGTCTACCCGCTATTGTAATTCCAGCCGAATCCATTATTTTTATGTGGACTTGATTCGTCATACAAATCAAAGTAACCGTCTTATCTCCCCCTATTGGTGAGAACGGATATTTTTTGTTCATATTTCAGGAGTTGGGGTATGAGAATTTTCAGCAATAATCCTTGCATCGTTGTGTTAACTGAAAAAGACGTTTGGCTAAGAGTAAATGGTAAAGAAGCGGTTAATTTAAAAGCAAATCATATGGCACTCATTGCCTGTGAGAATAATATCGTTGATATTTCTTCAATTAATAACGCACTGATCGCACATATTAGTCGGGATATCATTAAAGATTATCTTCGGTTTTTAAACAAAGATCTTTCAGCCATTCCCCCGTGGCAACGAAGTTCTTCACCCGTATTAACCGCTGATTGTCTGACCCCGGATATTTTTCGGGTGGCGGCACAACGCAGCATTGCATATACCGACAGCCCTGGCGAAGAGGAACGCACGCGCTGCCTGCTGTTCGCTGTGTTATCGCGTTTTCTCGACAGTAAGAAGTTTATGTCCCTGCTCATGTTTATGCTACGGACGCGCGTCAGCGACAGCGTTTACCATATAATCGAGAGTGACATTCATAAAGCATGGAACCTCAACCAGGTCGCCAGTTGTTTATGTCTTAGTCCAAGTTTGCTAAAGAAAAAGCTGAAAAGCGAAAATACCAGCTACAGCCAAATTATCACGACCTGCCGAATGCGTTATGCCGTCAATCAATTATTGATGGATGGTAAGAATATATCTCAGGTATCAGAATTGTGTGGTTATAACAGTACATCTTACTTTATCTCTGTTTTCAAAGAGTATTATGGCATGACGCCTTTGCATTATGTCAGCCAGTTTAAACAGCGCTCTGCTGCCTGATTTTTGATCATTTTTGCAATGAGCCACGATAATATCAGCATTGGCGATAACCCTCGACGAGGATAATTCAACCGTCTTCTGAAGGCGTATTATAGGTCGTAATCTATTGTTCCTTTCAGGAGATTTATTTATGTCCTCGGATGCTGATGCCCACAAAGTGGGCTTAATCCCCGTCACCTTAATGGTGTCGGGGAATATTATGGGTTCAGGGGTTTTCCTGCTACCTGCCAACCTGGCCGCCACCGGCGGGATTGCAATCTACGGATGGTTAGTTCCGATTATCGGCGCGCTGGCGCTGTCGATGGTCTATGCAAAAATGTCGTCCTTAGATCCCAGTCCCGGCGGTTCTTACGCTTACGCTCGCCGCTGTTTTGGCCCATTCCTCGGTTATCAAACCAACGTGCTGTACTGGCTGGCCTGCTGGATCGGTAACATCGCCATGGTCGTTATCGGCGTCGGTTATCTGAGCTACTTCTTCCCGATTCTGAAAGATCCGCTGGTGCTGACGCTAACCTGCGTCGTGGTCCTGTGGATTTTCGTGTTGCTCAATATTGTCGGCCCCAAAATGATCACCCGCGTTCAGGCTGTCGCCACCGTGCTGGCGCTGGTTCCTATTGTGGGGATCGCCGTGTTTGGCTGGTTCTGGTTCCGTGGTGAAACCTATATGGCCGCCTGGAACGTGAGTGGTATGAATACCTTCGGCGCGATCCAGAGCACCCTGAACGTAACGCTGTGGTCATTCATCGGGGTGGAAAGCGCTTCAGTCGCGGCTGGCGTGGTCAAAAATCCAAAACGCAATGTGCCTATTGCCACCATTGGCGGAGTGCTGATTGCGGCCGTGTGCTATGTGCTTTCCACCACCGCTATTATGGGGATGATCCCCAACGCCGCACTGCGCGTCTCTGCATCTCCATTCGGTGACGCAGCCCGCATGGCGCTGGGGAATACCGCAGGCGCGATTGTCTCCTTCTGCGCCGCAGCCGGTTGCTTAGGTTCACTTGGTGGCTGGACTCTGCTGGCCGGCCAGACCGCGAAGGCGGCGGCTGATGACGGTCTGTTCCCGCCCATTTTTTCCCGCGTCAACAAAGCCGGGACGCCGGTTGCCGGGCTGATTATCGTCGGGATCCTGATGACCATTTTCCAGTTCAGCAGCATGTCGCCGAATGCAGCGAAAGAGTTTGGCCTCGTCTCCTCCGTCTCCGTTATCTTTACGCTGGTACCTTATCTTTACACCTGCGCAGCGCTGTTGTTGCTCGGTCACGGACACTTTGGTAAAGCGCGTCCGCTCTATCTGCTGGTGACGTTTGTCGCCTTTGTGTATTGCATCTGGGCGGTGGTCGGTTCCGGCGCGAAAGAGGTGATGTGGTCGTTTGTGACGTTGATGATCATCACGGCGCTGTACGCCCTGAACTACAACCGCATCCACAAAAACCCCTATCCGCTGGATGCGCCGGTTAACCGGAGCTAATCCGCTATTCCCACCATTAAGCCAACCTTAAGTTCTTAAGGTTGGCTTAATTTTACTTTGCGAGGATCTGCCCCACTGACTCTACGGAAGATCCACCATGTTGACGCGCATTATCAAAAGACCTCATCTCAGCCTGCTGGCCTGGCTATTGCTGCTTTCATTTTATCTGTCTGTTTGTCTGAACATCGCATTCTACAAACAGGTTGTTCAGGCGCTGCCGCTGGATTCTCTGCGCAACGTACTGGTCTTTTTGTCGATGCCGGTGGTGGCGTTTAGCGTCATGAATATTGTGCTGACGCTGGCCTCTTTTCTGTGGCTGAACAAACCGCTGGCCTGCCTGTTCATACTGATGGGAGCGTCGGCGCAATACTTCATCATGACCTATGGCATCATCATCGACCGCTCGATGATTGCCAATATGGTCGATACCACGCCTGCTGAAACCTTCGCCCTGATGACACCGCGAATGGCGCTGACACTGGGGCTGAGCGGTATTGTCGCCGCCATCATCGCCTGCTGGATCAGCATCAAGCCCACGGCCCCTTTCTGCGTAGCGTGCTCTGGCGCGGCGCAAACGTGCTGGTGTCCGTGTTATTGATTGTGCTGGTCGCCGCCTTTTTCTATAAAGACTATGCCTCACTGTTTCGTAACAATAAGGAGCTGGTTAAGTCGCTCAGCCCCTCTAACGGCATTGTCGCCAGTTGGTCATGGTATTCCCATCAACGCCTCGCCCACCTGCCGCTGGTGCGCATTGGGGAAGACGCGCGCCGTAACCCGCTGATGACGCAGGAGAACCGCAGAAACCTGACCATCCTGATTGTGGGGGAAACCTCACGTGCCGAGAACTACTCACTTGGCGGTTATTCCCGCGAAACTAACCCGTTGCTGGCAAAGCAGAATGTGGTCTACTTTCCGCGCACGACATCGTGCGGCACCGCCACGGCGGTCTCCGTGCCGTGCATGTTCTCCAACATGCCGCGTAAACACTACGACGAAGAGCTGGCGCAGCATCAGGAAGGCATGCTTGATATTATTCAGCGCGCGGGTATAAGCGTGTTGTGGAACGATAACGACGGCGGCTGTAAAGGCGCATGTGACCGCGTGCCGCACCAGAATATGACGGCGTTAAATCTGAAAGATGAATGCATCGACGGTGAATGCTATGACGAGGTGCTGTTCCACGGCCTGGAAGAGTATATCAATAACCTGAAAGGCGACGGGGTGATCGTCCTGCATACCATTGGTAGCCACGGCCCCACTTATTACAACCGTTATCCGCCGCAGTTCAGGAAATTTACGCCGACCTGCGACACCAATGAAATCCAGACCTGTTCACAGGAACAATTAGTGAACACCTACGATAATACCGTGCTGTATGTCGACTATATTGTTGATAAAACAATTAATCTCCTGAAATCCCATCAGGATAAATTTGCCACCAGCCTGGTCTATCTTTCCGACCACGGCGAGTCGCTGGGCGAAAACGGCGTGTATCTGCACGGTCTGCCGTACGCCATTGCGCCAGATACACAAAAGCATGTCCCCATGCTGCTGTGGCTGTCAAAAGAGTATCAGGAGCGCTATCAGGTTGATAATAACTGCCTGCAAAAACAGGCGCGTTCGCAAGATTACTCGCAAGACAATCTTTTCTCGACCATGCTGGGACTGACCGGTGTACAGACCACGCAATATCAGGCCGCAGATGATATTCTGCAGCCCTGCAGGAGAACCACTCAATGAAAATCTTGATTGTTGAAGACGATACGCTGTTATTGCAGGGGCTGATTCTGGCGGCGCAAACCGAAGGCTACGCCTGCGATGGCGTGTCGACCGCACGCGCGGCAGAACAGTGTCTGGAAACCGGGCATTACAGTCTGGTGGTGCTGGATCTTGGCCTGCCTGATGAAGACGGCCTGCATTTTCTGGCGCGCATCCGGCAGAAAAAATATACCCTGCCGGTACTGATCCTCACTGCGCGCGACACGCTCGGCGATAAGATTTCCGGGCTTGACGTCGGTGCCGATGACTACCTGGTGAAGCCGTTTGCGCTGGAAGAGCTACATGCCCGCATCCGCGCTCTGCTGCGTCGTCACAATAATCAGGGCGAAAGTGAGCTGGTGGTGGGTAATCTGACCCTGAACATGGGACGCCGCCAGGTCTGGCAGGAAGGTGCTGAGTTAATCCTGACCCCAAAAGAGTACGCACTCCTGTCTCGCCTGATGTTGAAAGCGGGTAGCCCGGTGCATCGGGAAATTCTCTATAACGACATCTATAACTGGGACAACGAGCCATCCACCAACACTCTGGAAGTGCACATTCACAACCTGCGCGACAAAGTCGGTAAATCGCGTATCCGTACCGTGCGCGGATTCGGCTACATGTTGGTAGCGACCGCAGATGAGGATAGCTAATTGAATCTGAAGCGTTTTCTGCGCCAGCCGATGACTCTGCGTCGGCGGCTGATGCTCACCATCGGCATGATTCTGCTGGTTTTTCAGCTTATCAGCACCTTCTGGCTCTGGCATGAAAGCACCGAGCAAATCCAGCTATTCGAACAGGCGCTGCGGGATAATCGCAATAACGATCGCCACATCATGCATGAAATCCGCGAGGCGGTCGCCAGCCTGATCGTCCCGAGCGTATTTATGGTGGGGCTGACGTTATTCATTTGCTATCAGGCGGTACGCCGGATCACGCGTCCTCTCGCCAATCTGCAGCAAGAGTTAGAGACCCGTACGGCGGATAACCTGACGCCCATCGAAATTCACAGTTCCACGGTTGAGATTGAAGCCGTGGTCTCCGCACTCAACCAGTTAGTCAACCGGCTCACCGCCACCATTGAGAACGAACGGTTATTTACCGCCGACGTGGCCCATGAGTTACGCACGCCGTTATCAGGCGTTCGTCTGCATCTGGAGCTGCTGTCAAAGGCGCATAACGTCGATGTTACGCCGCTGCTGGGTCGTCTTGATCAGATGATGGACAGCGTCTCGCAACTGTTACAGCTTGCCCGCGTAGGCCAGTCTTTTTCCTCAGGGAATTATCAGCATGTCAGATTGCTGGAAGATGTGATCCTCCCCTCTTACGAAGAGCTGAGCACCATGCTGGAACAGCGCCAGCAAACGCTACTGCTGCCGGACAGCCACAACGACGTCACCGTCCAGGGCGACGCCACGCTGTTGCGCATGCTGTTGCGCAACCTGGTGGAAAATGCCCATCGCTACAGCCCGGAAGGAACGACAATTTCCATTACCTTGAATGTGGATAACGATGTAGAGATGGCGGTTGAAGATGAAGGGCCGGGGATTGATGAAAGCAAGTGCGGCGAACTCAGTAAAGCCTTCGTGCGCATGGACAGTCGTTATGGCGGGATTGGATTGGGATTAAGCATTGTCAGCCGCATTACGCAACTGCATCGCGGGCAGTTTTTCCTGCGTAATCGCAGTGAAACGACAGGAACACGCGCCTCAGTACGATTGAAAACAACTTAGTAGGTTGTGACCCAGATATACAAAAAGCTACTGACCACCAGAACGCTAAATATCGCCGTGACGCTTTCATAAATACGCTGTTTCATCACACTCTCCTCCAGGATAGGGAAGAGAGTGTGCCTGACAGAGATTAAGCGAACCTTAAGGTTTACTCGTCAATCCGCGGATGCTGCTGCACCAGGCGCGAACGCTTCGCCTGCAGGTCAGCAATCTCCTGATCGATATCTTCAATTTTCTGCTCAATGTTATCGTAGTGCTCGCCGAGGATCTCTTTCGCTTCCTGAATATCCGAAGCGGCAGGTGTTGCCCCTTTCAGCGGCTGATTGGCGGTCTCTTTCATGGTCATACCGGTAATAAAACCGATCACCGCGATCGCCATCAGGTAATAGGCCGGCATCATCAGGTTCTGCGAGCTCTCCACCAGCCATGCCGCGAGCGTTGGCGTCAGGCCAGCAATCAGTACCGAGATGTTAAACGCCGCCGCCAGCGCACTGTAACGAATATGCGTCGGGAACATCGCCGGCAGTGACGAGGCCATAACACCGGTAAAGCAGTTGAGGATCACCGCCAGCATCAGCAGGCCCGCAAAAATCAACCCGATGATATTACTGTTGATCAGAATAAAGGCCGGAATCGCCAGCGCAAACAGCGCGACACTGCCCATAATCACGAACGGACGACGACCAAAACGGTCACTCAGCAGACCCATCACCGGCTGGACAAACAACATCCCGATCATAATGGCGATAATAATCAGCACACCGTGATCTTCAGAATAATGCAGGTTATGCGACAGATAACTCGGCATATAGGTCAACAGCATGTAGTAGGTCACGTTGGTGGCAATCACCAGACCGATACAGGCCAGCAGGCTGCGCCAGTGTTTGGTCGCAATCTCTTTAAAGGACACTTTCGGGCCATCCTGCAACCCTTCACGATCGCCCTGTTCCAGCTTATCAACGTGCTGCTGGAACGCCGGCGTCTCTTCCAGCGCATGGCGCAGATAGAGACCGATAATCCCTAACGGCAGCGCGATAAAGAACGGAATACGCCAGCCCCAGTCAAGGAAGTTCTCTTCACCGACCACCGTCGAGATCAGCACCACCACGCCCGCGCCGAGTACAAACCCGGCAATAGAGCCGAAGTCCAGCCAGCTTCCCATAAATCCACGTTTCCGGTCCGGGGAGTATTCAGCGACAAAGATAGATGCGCCCGTGTATTCCCCGCCAACCGAAAAGCCCTGCGCCATCTTACACAGCAGCAGCAGGATCGGCGCCCAGATGCCAATGGAGGCATAGGACGGTATCAGGCCAATACAGAACGTACTGATCGACATAATGACAATGGTAATGGCCAGTATCTTCTGACGACCATATTTATCGCCAAGCATACCGAAGAACAGACCGCCAAGCGGACGAATCAGAAAGGGGACGGAAAAGGTCGCAAGCGCGGCAATCATCTGCACGCTGGGGTCAGCCCCCGGGAAGAACACTTTACCTAGCGCGTAGGCAACAAAACCATAAACCCCAAAATCGAACCACTCCATCGCGTTACCCAGAGAAGCGGCGGTAATCGCTTTTCGCAGTTTCCCGTCATCGATAATCGTGACGTCGCGAAGGGTAATGGGTTTTACTTTTTTCCTTTTCAGCATAGCTGTCCTCATAGGCTAAGCCCTGTCTCGCTGCATACTGCGTCCATTGGCGCACTGGGCGCGAACGTCACCGATGAGCGTCGGGATTGCGCAGGGGCAACCCTCGTAACAAGCGTAGCAGGTTTACTTACACGGACGGGTTAAGGTCTGTACAACCGAACCTGTTGACGCCTGGAGTGGGCGGTTAATGACCTTTCTACCCTACCAGTGTTTAAATTTGTGATCAACTTCACATATATGTAGCGATTTCGTCAGCAAAGGTAAATGAGGTGTTTCTTAGTCTCTTTTTTTAAACCGTAACGTTGCTTTTTTCTCGTCTTCCCGACCGCTTTACATCCCCCTTGATTTAATAAAACGTCACTATTCATCTGCCAGCTAATCTCCCTGCAATTTTTACAAATTATTTACGCTAATTCTAAATATCACCCAGGCATAGGGATGTTTACATTGATTATGTGACAAAGATAACTAAAACACTGTTTCGTTTTGATTGAATCAATATTCCAATGAATGCAAGATAATAATCGATG
>OIES01001078.1_pt1 | contig 10962 bp, 11 predicted proteins | sample 1581811 | NCBI WGS metagenome assembly OIES01 (sample SAMN03281021, study PRJEB24777) | human gut metagenome | isolation source: fecal sample PR177 from 1 month old male Malay infant, vaginal delivered... | reverse complement strand
GATATAACTGGTAATACTAAAACGACAATTAGCCATTGTCACAACTTCGCTGAACAGATATTCTGAGTACAGAACAGACATTATACAATCATTTCTTTAATACTGGATTTTTCGTGAGTCAATATACAATTCCCACTATTAATCCCCCATACGTACGGGTGATTGCAATAGTCGGCTGCGATGGTTCTGGTAAATCAACCCTGGCAACTAGCCTGGTTAATCATCTGGCATTACGCATGCCGACAAAACTGCTTTATCTCGGGCAGTCTTCTGGTCGTATTGGCGAATGGATCGAACATTTGCCATTAATCGGGACTGCTTTCAGCCATTATCTGCACAAAAAAGCGGAACGCGTACACCAAACGCCATCTGCCCCACCCGGTAACGTAACTGCGCTGGTGATTTTTCTCCTTTCCTGCTGGAGAGCGTACAAATTCCGCAAAATGTTGGCTCAGAGTCGTCAGGGAACATTATGCATCGTCGATCGCTATCCCCAGGCAGAAGTGCCTGGGTTCCGCTTCGACGGGCCACAGTTAGCAAAAACCACCGGTGGGAATCATTGGGTGCGCTTCCTGAGAGCACGCGAAATCAAATTGTATCAATGGATGGCATCCTGGCTGCCTTTGCTGCTGATCAGGCTGGATATTGATGAACAAACCGCATTCTTACGTAAGCCTGACCATCAACTTTCCGTGCTTCACGAGAAGATTGTCGTCACGCCGCATCTTACGTTTAACGGAGCGCCGATCCTCGAACTGGATGGTCGTGGAGCGGCGGACAGCATCCTGAAGGAGTCATTACGTTCAATTCAGACTGTCCTTAACGATCCCCGGATCGGGTTCACAATTCCCTTTTGAGACTGAACGACATGGATATGAATACGTCAAGCGCGCTCAATTCAACACAATCTGAATACATCCCTGGACTCATCGCCGTGGTCGGCTGCGATGGCACCGGTAAATCAACGCTGACAACCGATCTGGTAAAACACCTGCAGAAAAAATGGGTAACCGAGCGTCGATATCTGGGGCTCGTCTCAGGAGAAACAGGCGATAAAATCAAACGTCTGCCGCTTATTGGAACCTGGCTTGAACGACGCCTGGCTGCTAAATCCTCAAAAACGCAAAGCATGAGTACCCGGGCGCCAGCCCTGTGGGCCGCCATCATTATGTATGGTTTTTCATTACGTCGCAGGGCCAATTTAAGAAAGGTACGACGACTGGCGGAAAGCGGTGTTCTGGTCATTAGCGATCGCTATCCCCAGGCGGAAATTTCTGGCTTTCACTATGACGGGCCGGGCATTGGCGTAGAGCGTGCGACGGGATGGGTGAAATCGCGCATGGCGAAGCGCGAGTCGCGTCTCTATCAGGAGATGGCGCAGTATCGCCCCGAGCTTATCATCCGCCTGGATATTGACACGGATACGGCATATTCCCGTAAACCCGATCACGACGTCAACGAACTGCGAGACAAGATAGACACGATGGTGAAGATTACCTGGAACGGCGCCAGGATTCTCGATCTCGACTCCAGAGCCCCCTATCGCGAGGTTCTGGAGAAAGCGCTAGAAGCTGCATCCAACGCAGCGGCAGATTCCCATCGTAAGAGCGCCATTGCATGACAACGCCATTGAATCTGCCTGGAGCCGGGTTGCTCCCATTGCAAAATTTTTTTTGAATTCAGGTGCGGCAATGGCTGCAATCCTGAAAATTTGTGCTGGGCGGGTTTGCCCCTGCTGAGTATTTATCCATCTGGTCTGGCTTGGTTTTTTCCATGAAAAAGTGGTTTGCCGATGGCGCGTTTCGCACCATCATCCGTAACAGTGCCTATCTGGGCTCGAGTAATGTCGTAAGCGCTTTGCTGGGTTTGCTTGCCCTCTCCTGCGCGGGGAAAGGTATGACGCCAGCAATGTTTGGTGTGTTGGTCGTCATTCAGTCTTATACCAAAGGCATTAGCGATTTTGCCAAATTTCAAACCTGGCAACTGGTTGTTCAGTACGGTACGCCCGCACTGGAAAGCAATAATAAGCAACAATTTCGCGATGTGATTTCATTTTCTTTTGGCCTGGATATCGCCAGTGGGGCCGTAGCGATCCTCGTCGGGATGCTGTTGCTGCCGTTTCTTTCACACTCGCTAGGGCTTGATGCAAACAGCTTCTGGCTGGCAATGCTGTACTGCACTCTGATCCCATCCATGGCGTCGTCAACGCCAACGGGAATTCTGCGGGCGGTGAACCGCTTTGATTTAATTGCCATCCAGCAGGCAACGAAACCCTTCCTGCGCGCACTGGGCAGCGTTATCGCCTATTTTGGCGACTTTGGATTTGCCGGTTTTGTGATTACCTGGTATGCCTCAAGTCTGGTTGGCGGCACCATGTACTGGTGGTTCGCCGCGCGGGAACTTCGCCGCAGAGGCATTCATGATGCGCTGCGACCGCGTTTGTTTGAATCAGCGCGTCGCATCAAAGGTGCATGGGGCTTTGTCTGGGCAACCAATTTCGCCCACTCTATCTGGGCTGCGCGCAACTCATGCAGTACCGTTTTGGTGGGTATCGTTCTGGGCCCTGCGGCTGCCGGGCTGTTCAAAATTGCAATGACCTTTTTCGATGCAACAGGCACCCCTGCTAAATTGCTCGAAAAAAGCTTTTATCCCGAAGTCATGCGACTGGATCCGCGCAGCCAAAAGCCATGGCTCCTGGGGATAAAATCAGCGCTTTTTGCCGGCGGTATCGGCATTGCGGTAGCTCTTGTCGTCGTGATTGTTGGTAAACCGCTCATTTCACTGGTTTTCGGTGTTAAATACCTTCAGGCATATGACCTCATTCAGGTCATGCTCGGCGCTATTATCGTGTCAATGTTGGGTTTTCCGCAGGAATCGCTGCTGCTTATGGCGGGTAAACAACGCGCTTTCCTGACTGCGCAGACCATTGCCTCGATAGCCTACATTATTCTGCTGGTCGGACTGTCGCACCTCTATAGCGTTATTGGCGCAGCTTTTGCTTATTTCGGTGGGCAATCTCTGGACGTGCTGTTATCCCTGATCCCTACTTTATATGCTTATCGCCATCGTCATTCGCTGAAGTTTACCCCGGCCAAAGAGAACCAATCATGACACCTGAAAAATTTTCGTCTGACATTCTGCAACGTCTGTTTGTCGCAGTCGAAGAAGATGACATCATTGATCAAAATGCCGTGCTGCCAGAGAGTATTGATCTCTACTGTACAGAGGAAAATATTCAGCGTTGTTATGCTTTATGCCTGCAGTTTTGGGAGGAAGGCTGTCACCGACAGACCTTGCTGCATTTAGTACTGAAACAACTAAAAGGTGTGCCGCTATCCGACCAGGAGCGGATGCAATACAAATATATTCGTGCGCGTTATAAGCATTTACGCTTTGCCTTGCGGCTCTATCGCAAAAACCACTATTCAGGCCTCCTGTTCAGCAAAACGACCGTTTTTCTCGGCCATTTTCAGGATGGGTTTCGTAACGGAAATCGCCATCTGATTACGACTTACGGAAAACGGTTACGCATTTACCTGAGTCGTCCCATCTGGATGCTCGTTCATTATTCTCTGCGTCACAGTCCATTAGAAACGCAAACCGGTTTTATTGCCTACTGTCAGTCGCAAATACGTACGCTGCAGGCACTTATTGCTAAACCCAAACTAACGGGAAGCGAATTTCATGACATGCGGAAAATCATTAGCCAACAGGTTTCTTATTACGACACCTTACGCTCCCTCGATCCTGATAATCAGGATGCCCGGTTAATTTCTCGCTTTTTGGCCACCATTAATGGCCTGATGGGTAACCGACACGATGAAATGGTGGCCGATGATATGAAAATGAAAGTCCCTTACGAAGAACCTTGCGTGCTGGATAGTTCGATACGCGAGCGTATTGAGCGCTTTCTCGCCCATTATCCATTGTAGGTTTATCGCCTTATGAGTACCTATCCTGAACCCGTTAAATAAAGGTCATATGATGCTGCTACGTTCACTACTGGTTGCTTCACTCCTGCTCGCACCACTGCTGGCCTCCGCGCATAACTTTGTTATCGGTCAACCGGTACAGCCCATCAGTATTACCGATCGCGGTGAATTACTGTTGAACAACCAGGATGAATTTAGCTACCGCAACTGGAACAGCAGTGAACTGGCAGGAAAAGTACGAATTGTTCAGTACATCGCCGGAAGAACTTCTGCAAAAAAGAAAAATTCACTGCTGATTAAAGCGGTCAAGAATGCAAATTTCCCTAAGGACCGCTTTCAACCCACCACTATCGTCAATACCGATGATGTGATCTTTGGTTCCGGTTTTTTTGTCATGGGGAAGATAGAGAAAAACAAACGACGTTATCCCTGGGCGCAATTTATTATCGACAGCACCGGGACAGGACGAAAAACCTGGCAACTCAATGAGATGAGCTCGACCATCCTGGTACTGGATAAAGAGGGGCGCGTGTTATGGGCAAAGGATGGCAATCTGACACCAAAGGAGGTGTATCAGGTTATTTCGATGGTTAGAAAAATACTTGGTGAGCAATCGAGTCCGCTATGAATTTAATTGAACACTATATCATGAGCAGCACGCGTCGACTGGTGTTGACCATCGTTGGTTTCCTGATCTTTATTTTCGCGAGTTACTCGGCTCAACGTTATCTGACTGAAGCCGCCAACGGGACTTTAGCTCTTGAGGTCGTACTGGATGTTGTCTTCTATAAAGTGCTGATTGCTCTTGAGATGTTGCTACCTGTCGGTCTTTATGTCTCCGTCGGCGTAACGCTCGGCCAGATGTATACAGATTCGGAGATAACGGCAATGTCTGCCTCAGGTGCCAGCCCTGTGCGCCTTTATTCCGCAGTGATGTTTCTTGCCATTCCCTTAAGTATTCTGGTCGCGCTCCTTTCTATGTTCGGCAGGCCCTGGGCCTATGCGCAAATTTATCAGTTAGAGCAACAGTCTCAATCGGAGCTGGATGTCCGTCACTTACAGGCTAAAAAGTTTAATATTAATAATAATGGCAGGATGATCCTTGCCCAACAGATTATTCCCGATGCTCATCATCTCAACGACGCGCTGATCTATACCTCCTCGGGTGATAAAACCAATGTATTCAGAGCCCAGGATGTTGATGTTGTCGACTCATCACCCACGACACCTTCTGTTTTACTGCATTCAGGAACGGCCTATGTTCTGGCGCACCAGGGCAACGACGATAATGAACAAATCTATCGTAACCTCCGACTGCATCTCAAACCTCTCGACCAGAATACCGAGATCAAGCGCAAAGCCAAATCCATAGCCACGCTTTCTCACTCTACGGATCCCGCAGATATCGCTGAACTACAGTGGCGTGAAAGCCGCGGCATCTGTGCTTTTTTCATGGCATTGCTGGCAATCCCGCTAAGTCGCGTCAAACCACGTCAGGGACGATTTTCGACACTACTCCCGCTCACCCTTTTATTCGTTGTTATTTTTTATGGCGGTAACATTTGCCGCACGCTGGTTGCCAATGCTGCACTTCCCGTCTTTCCGGGGGTGTGGCTACTCCCCCTGCTCATGTTTGCAGGCATGATGATTTTTGTGATCCGCGATCTCGCTCTCCTGCCGAAGAGTAGACGATGAAAATATTTCATAGCTATTTACTGCGCCATATCTTTACTGGATTTGCAGCCGCAGCGGGACTCTTACTTCCCCTCTTTACCACGTTCAATCTGATCAACGAGCTTGATGATGTGAGTCCGGGAGGATACCGCTGGACACAGGCTGTAATGGTGGTGTTGATGACATTACCCAGGACGCTGATCGACCTCGGCCCATTTATTGCGCTGATGGGGGGAATAGTCGGCCTGGGGCAGATGTCGAAAAGCATGGAGTTAACCGCCATCCGTTCGACAGGTTTCTCTATCATGAAAATTGCCATGGTGGCGTTGTCTGCTGGCCTGCTGTTGACGCTTGCCCTGAGCGCAACCGACGAATGGATTGCTTCGCCGCTACAGCAGCAGGCGGTTCAAATTAAAAGCCGCGCGCAAGCGCTGGGGGGAAGTAGCGACATAGCGGGAAATATTCTTTGGGCCCGGCGAGATAATGAATACGTCACGATAAAGTCTCTGAACGAACAGAATCAACCCGTCGGTATTGAGCTATTTTACTACCGGCCTGACAATTCGCTGGACACCTATATCTATGCGCAGACAGCCACAATTTCGGATAGCAGGACGTGGATCCTGAATGGAGTGAATCAGAAAAAATGGATAAACGGGAAAGAGACCACGGAAACAAGAGCGAACTTACCCTGGCACTCTCTCTTCACAGACATGAGCCTTCTGGAACTCACCATGCCGAGCAACAGCTTTTCGATCAGGCAACTCCGTCACTATATTGCATGGCTAAACAAAACTAACCAACCCAGTGTCGAATTTAAGCTGGCATTGTGGCAAAAACTGGGACATCCCCTCTTAACCCTGGCGATGATTTTACTGGCCATTCCTTTCACATTTAGCGCCCCCCGCTCTCCTGGACTAGGAAGCCGTTTAGCTGTTGGCGTTGTTGTTGGATTACTGACCTATGTCAGTTATCAGGTTATTGTGAATCTGGGGTTATTGTTTGGGCTTTGTGCTCCGCTGACGACGCTGGTTACGCCAGCATTTCTTATGGTGGTAGCACTAATTCTGGTCTATCGATTTGATCAACAGCACTAACGGGAAGAAATTCCCTAACTTGACCTTGCCGCGGCTATTCAAATAATAGCCGCAGCAGCATCATGATTACCTTTTTATCTGCGCAAATGCCTGAATAATTGCGTCAATTTGCTCAAAGGTATGTGCCGCATTGACACTACAGCGCAACAGTGTAATCCCTGCAGGTGCGGCTGGCGGGAGAATAAGATTGACATAAACCCCTGACGCGACCAGTTCACGCCAGATACGTAGCCCCTCTTCTTTATCACCGATAATAACCGGAACGACCGGGCTGATATGTGAACCCAGTTCATAACCCAGTTTTTCAAGTCCTTCATACAGACGCGCGGCATTATCCCAAAGTTTTTGGCGCAGTTGCGGTTGCGCGGCAATCGTTTTTAATGCAGAACGTACAGAAGCGATGCTGGAAGGTGAAGGCGACGCAGTAAAAATATAAGGGCGACTGGCGTAGCGCAAAACATCCATAGCCTTCGAACCTACGGCAAAGCCGCCGATAGACGCCAGACTCTTACTGAATGTCCCAACGATAATGTCGACATCCTCCTCGACACCAGCAGCCTCCGCCAGCCCTCGTCCCGTAGCGCCCATCACCCCAAAGGAATGCGCTTCATCAACGATCAAAAATCCGCCCAGTCGTTTTTTGATATCAACAATTTCAACCAGAGGCGCAATATCACCGAGCATACTATAAATGCCTTCGACAATGATGATTGCCTCTTTAGCCCGCTCGCCGAGGCGCATCATACGACGTTCCAGATCTTTGGCATCGTTATGGCGGAAACGAATAATCTCTGCGCCGCCTAAAGCGCATGCGTCGTAAATACTGGCATGACTGTCAGCATCAAGTAATACCACAGCATTATGATCGGCGAGTGCGCTAATTACGCCTAAATTCGCGGTATACCCCGTGGAGAAGACAATTGCGGACTGACGACCAAAAAATTCGGCAATCTCCTGCTCCAGAGCCAGATGCGAGCCATAACTGCCGTTTGCCATTCGGGATCCTGTCGTCCCCGTTCCTTGCTGTGCTAATGCCATCTGACCATCAGCGATCGCCTGCGCATTAAAGGTGAGTCCGAGATAGTTATTCGTACCTGCCAAAATAATCTTTTGCTGACCAATTCGACCTTCCGTTGCGGAATAGACCTCATCGATGCGGGTGCCGAATGGGTTAATCCCCGTTGAGCTAAATTGTTCGCGATCATTGGCAATGCGCGAGAATTTATCATAAAGACTCATTGATACTCTCCAGATAAGGGATTAACGCTTCCATGAGCTGCGCCGGCGTTCTGACATCCAGCAAAATATTAATGGGAATAGAAATATCGAATTTGTCTTCCAGCAGCATTAACAAATCCATCACTTTAATAGATTCGAGACCCAGATCATTAACAAGCTCGCTGTCTGGATGAACCTCTACCCCTTTTTCGACCATGCCCTGTAAACAGGAAAGGGTATAAACCATTACTTCTTCACGATTTAACATAGAAATGTAATATACCTGTCATTGATATAATTAAAATAGCCCATGCTGTAATGCATATTCCAGACTAACCTGGGGGCACCAATCAATATTTTCGCAAAGAGATTTATTATTCGCAGACCAGTCAGGATATGTTAACTCACCAATTTTACTACGCGTTAACATAGGTTCTTTTCCTGTGAGAGGACTGATTAGCGTAGTCATATCGGCAATGAATTTAAGTACAGGTAACGGGATATTAATAAACCTGACTGGACCATGACGAACAGCCGTCACAATTTCCTGAATACGTTTCCAGTTGTACCCCCCGACATAACCATCACACAATTCATAAGGATAGACTGTGGTTTTGTCAGCAAGGAGCCATTGACTCACAGCCTGCGCTAAATCACTGACGTGTAAAAAAGACAGCGTAGCTTCCGGTGTACCAAACCGCGGAAGGAATCCGCGCAGCATCGCGTTAAATAACGGTTTTAATTCTGTATCACCGGTTCCATACACTGCGGTAGGACGGAAAATTCCCAGTTCAATATCCGAAGCCATCGCCGTGAGCTTCTGTTCAGCAACGAACTTAGAATTCGCGTACCAGGAGAGTTCTGGATGGCGTGCGGCGAGTGAAGAGATAAATAAAAAACGCCGACAACGACCGCTCTCTCTGGCGGCCTGCATCAATCGTAAACTCCCTTCAACATTACACCGGGTAAACACATCCTCTGCACGCCCCCGCACTTGTCCCGCGCAATGGACAATAAAATCCGCGCCTGTGACAAGTCTGGTTAGGGCCTCGTAATCTTCAAGTGAACCACGGACCCATACAAGATTGTCGCGTGTTTCGTGGCGGGCAGAACGGGTTAATGCTCGAACCGTAAACCCCCGGGACAGCAAGTCATCAACAATATACTTACCGATAAATCCCGTACCGCCTGTCACCGCCACAACGTCACTCATTGTGCATAACCCGTCACTGAAACTTGTGGATTTAAGGTCTCGGCGAAGAGGTTCAGGTAACGTTTCTTTGCCTCAGCGCGTGCCGGTTTTCCGGATGATGTTCGCGGAATACTGTGCGGAGGTAAGAGCTCAATGCTAACGGAAACACCAAACTCACTTTGTATCCGGGCTGTCAGAGTATGAATGATTTGTGCCCGACGTTCTTCAGAACTCACCCGGCACTGGATCTGCAAAATAATCCGCTCTTGTGAGGTCACAAACGCGATCGCATCGCCAGAGTGAATTTCCTTCTCCTGTTCGGCAATATACTCAATATCCTGGGGCCATATATTGCGGCCTCGAATGATGATCAAATCTTTTATACGCCCCGTAACATACAGGTAGCCATCGAGCAGATAGCCGAGATCCCCGGTATCCAGCCATCCCGTTGACTGGATGTCTTTTTGCGAAGCCGCATCGCCGAAATAACCGCTCATAAGACTGGGACCTGAGATACAGATATGCCCAACCTCCCTTTCAGGAAGTGCTATTCCCATTTCGCTACGAATTTCAATACGGTGGCCAGGCAGCGCTTTACCGCAATTCACAAAGGTGGAAATCGCGCGGGTATGTTGAGTTGGCGCCACCGCTTTTCCTTGATACTCAAGAATATCACGGTCAACGTCGTTCACTTGTGAACCTTTTTCTTCATCAGAAAAACTCACTGCCAACGCATTTTCAGCTAACCCATAACACGGCATAAATGCCTTGCTATCAAACCCCACATTCCTGAAGCATTCGCCAAAGAGGTTGAGTTGTTCCGCAGAGATAGGCTCCGCCCCCACCCCTGCAACACGCCAGCAGGTAAGGTCGAGCCCAGCCAGCTCTTTTTCATTGACACGACGTAAACATAAATCATAACCAAAAGGCGGAGCGACGGTCACAGTACATCGGTTCTGACTGATTAGCTTCAGCCATTGCAACGGCCGCATGGCAAAATCCTGGATGCGGAGATAGTCTACTGAGAGCTGCGTCGCCATAGGGGTAAGCAGGAAACCTACCAGTCCCATATCATGATAAAAAGGCAGCCAGGAAACGCAGCGGTCGCTTTCACGTAGCTTGATCCCATCATGGCTAATGACGTGCAAATTAGACATCACTTCACGATGGGTAATAATGACGCCCCTGGGAAAACGCGTACTGCCAGAAGTATACTGGAGGTAAGCAATATCATCCGGTGATGGCGGGGAAAGCTCGGGTTCTTTTTCCGGTAATGAATTAAAATCCGTATTGCTGAGAATATGAGGAGCTACGCCGTCAACATTGACACCATTAATAAGTGAAAGCCATTCATCACTACTAATAATTGCTGCTGGTTTGCAATTGATTATTAGCCCCTGCAATTTCGCAGAATAAGAATCACGCTGGCCAACCCCCATAGGAATCGCCAGTGGTACAGCGACTAATCCCGCGTACTGACAGGCAAAAAAAGCTTCGACAAAACTTGCGCTGGTTTCCGCAATAAGCGCGATACGATCCCCTTTATTGAGATTCAGCGACAGCAGTCGTTTTGCTCCAGCTATTGCCCGTAACCTCAGCGTACGGTACTCCAGTACGGCTTCAAGTTGAATACGGCGATCATAAAAATTCATTCCTGCATTTCCCTGAGCGGCGTAATCCAAAGCTTCCACCAGGGTTGAAAAGTCAGCATAACGCATAGGAAGAGAATGAGTTGAGATTCTATTGGACATATACACCATGGAAATGTTTGATTAAAAACCACCGGATATAGAAACGAACAAACGCCGGAGGGTAATATAAATTAAATAATCATCATACAGTACATCTT
>OIES01001076.1_pt1 | contig 10977 bp, 5 predicted proteins | sample 1581811 | NCBI WGS metagenome assembly OIES01 (sample SAMN03281021, study PRJEB24777) | human gut metagenome | isolation source: fecal sample PR177 from 1 month old male Malay infant, vaginal delivered... | reverse complement strand
GTTAATATATATATAAATAATTTATATAAAATTATTAAAAGTATTTACAAAAAAAAGGAGAAGATGCTATGAAGAAAAAAGTGGTAAGTGGAATTTTATGTGCAGCTATGGTAATGGCTATGGTTACCGGATGCGGAGGTGGTACCAAAGAAACCCAGAAGGCAGAAACACCGGCTGCAACAGAAGCGACAGAGGCAGCTACAAAGGCAGAGACTCAGGCTGAGACAAAGGCTGAAACTCAGGCGGAAACAAAAGCAGAGGAAACACAGGCAGCAGAAACTCAGACAGAAAAAAGTGCCGATGTGGCAGCTTTAACAGGAGGCGGTTCCAATATTGTTTATGTCATTACACCGTCCCATTCCAATCCATTCTTCGGTACGGAAGCTACAGCAGCAGAAGCGAAAGCAAAAGAACTTGGATACGAAGTAAAGACCTTATCACATGATGATGATGCAACGAAGCAGATGGAACATTTTGAGTCGGCAATCGCCGATAAGGCTGCGGCAATCATCTGTGATAATGCTGGTGCAGATGCAACAATTGAAGCTGTAAAAAAAGCTAAAGATGCAAATATTCCAACATTCTTAATCGACCGTGAAATCAATGAAGAGGGTGTGGCAATTTCCCAGATCGTTGCTAATAATTATCAGGGAGCCAAAGCAGTAGCGGAAGTATTTGTCGAGGCAATGAACGAAGAAGGGAAATACGTAGAGCTCTTAGGTAAGGAATCTGATACCAATGCAGCCGTTCGCTCCAATGCATTCCATGAAGTAATTGACCAGTATCCGGATATGGAAATGGTTGCTCAGCAGTCCGCAAACTGGGAACAGACAGAAGCATTTGAAAAGATGGAAACCATTCTTCAGTCCAATCCGGATATTGCCGGTGTTATTTGTGGAAATGATACGATGTTAGAAGGTGCAGTAGCAGCGTTAGATGCAGCAGGACTGAATGTTCCGGTAATCGGTGTAGACGGTTCTGACAATGCAAGAGATCTGATCAAAGATGGAAAAGCTACCGCAACAGCATTGCAGCAGGCAGCCAAGATCGCAAGAATGGCAGTGGAGCAGGCAGATGCATATCTGAAAAACGGAACCACAGGTCTGGATGAGAAGCAGCTGGTAGACTGTATTGCAATTACAAAAGATAATGCAGACAAATTAAGCGCTTTTGATTATCAGGAATAGAAAGAGGAGAAAACTTTTTAAGCAGGGACAAGAAAGAGAGGGAAAGGAATGAAGTTAAAGAAAGCAATTGCCACAGTAGTGGCTGCTGCAATGGTGTGTTCTTCACTTACCTACGCAAAACCTTTGGAAGTTCAGGCAGCATCTTCCAAACTGAAAAAGATAACCATGAGTTCAACGAAAGCTTCTGTGTATAAAGGACAGACAAAGCAGCTGAAGGTAGTAAAAGCGCCTGCAAGTGCAAAAGCTGAAATTAAATGGTCTACTACCGATAAAAAAGTGGCTTCTGTTTCGAAAACCGGATTGGTAAAAGGTGTAAAACCGGGGACTGCAACAATCAAAGCCACTGCAAAAGTTGGTAAGAAAACCCTGTCAACGAAGTGTGAATTTACCGTAAAGAAGCCGACCTATGTTACAAAAATCACACCGAAGGTATCCAGCAAAACACTGAAGGTTGGGAAGAAATTTACGATTAAAACCAAGATCGCTCCTGCAAATGCTTCTGTTAAGAAGCTGAAATACACAACTTCGGATAAAAAGGTAGCTGCGGTTACATCCAAAGGTGTAGTAACTGCAAAAGGAAAAGGAACTGCAACAATTACAATTAAAGCAACAGATGGAAGTAAAAAAAGTGCAACGGTAAAGATTAAAGCCAGTGCAGTTCCGGTTACAAAAGTAACATTAAAACCGGCACAGGTATCGCTGTCCATTGGAATGTCTAAACAGTTAAAGACTTCTGTAAAACCAGCCAAAGCAACCAACCGGGACGTTACCTATACTTCTTCAAATGCTAATGTAGCATCCGTATCCAGCGATGGTGTTGTTACGGCGAAAGCAACGGGTACCGCAGCAATTACTGCAACGGCTCAGGATGGAAGTAAAAAAGCATCCACCGTTTCCGTTACGGTAAATCCGGTTATGGCTGCAAATGTGGCAGTCACTCCGGATACGTTATCTCTGAAAACAGGCGCAAGCCAAAAATTACAGACAGTCGTATCACCAGTCAATACAACGAACAAAAATGTAAGCTATGCAAGTTCCGCGCCGGATGTGGCATCAGTATCATCTGACGGAACGGTTACAGCAAAAGGGAAAGGCTCTGCAGTGATTACGGTAACAACACAGGATGGAAGCAATAAACAGGCATCTGTCCGTGTGAGTGTATCTGATGTAGAAGTTAAGATCACCGATTTGGCAGCAGCTGAAAATGATTTGGTTCTTGCACCAGGTGAGGCAAAGCAAATTACTGCAAATATAACACCTGCAAATGCTACCAATCAGACCTTGCGTTACAGCTCTTCCGACAGCAATGCGGCTGAAGTTTCCGATACAGGTGTGATCACTGCAAAGGCTCAGGGCTCAGCTGTGATAACCGTTGAAACAACAGACGGAAGCAATAAAAAAGCAGAAATTAAAGTTGAGGTAACAAACAAAGATAAAGTGCGTACCATCGTGACAACAGATGGCGAAGTAGATGACATGGATTCCTTCATGCGTCTGATGCTGTATTCCAACGAGATGGACCTTGCCGGATTGATTCTGACAAGCTCTACCTATCACTATGCCGGTGATCCGGATAAGGGTATAGCTCCAAAGAGATGGACCGGCACTGCATGGGCAGGCGAAGTATTGGAGGATTACGGCGAAGTATATGCAAACTTAACCGTTCACTCACAGGATTATCCTACCCCGGCATATCTGGAAAGTATCCTGAAAATCGGTAACATTAAAAATGTAGGCGAAATGGATGAAATCACAGAAGGCTCAGAGTTCATGAAAGATATTCTGTTAGACGATGATGACAGAACACTTTATATACAGACCTGGGGCGGAACCAATACCACTGCAAGAGCTCTGAAATCAATTGAAGAAGAGTATAAAGGCACAGACCAGTGGGAAGCAATCCAGCAGAAAATTTATGACAAAGCAGTAATCTACATTATTTTGAACCAGGATGCTACATATTCCAACTACATTGCCAAGAACTGGCCTGGTATTAAAGTAATCAACGATGGCGGAAACTTCTGGAGATTTGCTTATATGTGGAAGAGTGTTCCGGAACCGCTGACACAGAAACTCCAGGGTGACTGGAATTATAACAATATCAAAACAGGACATGGTCCATTACTTGAGAATTACAAATTAATGGGTGACGGAACGATTCTGGAAGGTGAAGATGCCAATGAGCAGCGCGGAAGCGAAGATTATTTAATCAAAAATACCCAGTACAATCGTTATGATTTTATTTCTGAAGGAGATTCTCCATCATTCTTCTACCTGCTGGATACCGGACTTAGAAGTATGGAAGATCCCACTTACGGCGGCTGGGGCGGAAGATTTGGCGTAGAGCCGGACGGCACCTACAAGAATACCGTATCAGATTACAATATCTATACACAGAAAGACGACAAAACTTATACACTTACCCGTTGGTTTAATGATATTCAGGGGGATTTTGCAGCACGTGCAGACTGGTGCGTGGCAGATGAATTCACCGAAGCAAACCACAGGCCAACCGTATCGGTGGAAGAAGGACTGGACTTGACGGCACAGCCAGGGGAAAGAGTAAAATTACATGCAGACGGTGCAGACCCGGATGGCGATCTGCTAACTTACAAATGGTGGCAGTATTACGAAGCAGATACTTATAAAGGAACCGAAGACGGTAAATTTAATATTATCGGAAAAGATTCCGATACAGCAAGCTTTGTGGTACCCGCTGATGCAAAAGACGGTGATACCATTCATCTGGTAGTTCAGGTAACAGATGATGGAGCACATAACATGAACCACTACCAGCGTGTAATCCTTACTGTTACAGGCGCACAGCAGGTAGAAAGCGTCACGGTAAACGGAGCTTCTGAACTGAAAGCTGGCAGTAAAACCACATTGAACGCAGTTGTATTACCGGAAACTTTAACCAACAAAAATGTAACCTGGAAGTCTGATAATGAAGCAGTGGCAACTGTTACAGATAAAGGACAGGTAACCGGCGTTTCAGTTGGAACAGCAACGATTACCGCTGTATCAAAAGTAGATAATAAAATCTCCGGAACATTTGAGATTCAGGTAACAAGGGCAGATAATGATCCTGCAAACCAGAACCCGAGAGCCATTATCACACAGGATGCAGAAGTAGACGACCAGAACTCATTGGTACATGCACTGCTTTATGCAAACGAAATTGATTTCCAGGGAATTATCCAGACAAGCTCACAGTTCCACTGGATCGGTGATCCGGATGCCGCAGATGCAGCTTCCCAGACGAAGTACCGCTGGCCGGGAACGGACTGGATGAATGAATATGCAGATGATTATGAGGAAGTATATGAGAATCTGCGTACACATGACCCGAATTACCCCACACCTGATTATATCCGCAGCATTATCAAAATCGGAAATATCGGATACAAAGGTGATGTGAAAAATGAAACAGAAGGTTCTAAATTAGTAGAAAAAGCACTCTTGGATAACGATCCGAGAAAGCTGTACCTCATGGCATGGGGCGGAACAAATACCATCACCAGAGCGCTGATGAGTATTGAAGAAAAATACAAAGAAACAGACGAATGGGCAGCAATCCGCGAAAAGATCGTGAACAAGGCAATGATCTGTGCATTCGGAAAACAGGACCAGACCTATGATCAGTATATCGGTGAAGAATGGCCGGAAATCGCATTCCTGAATGTAGGCGGCGGAACCACATACGGCTATGCATGGTCCAGAACAGCAGGCAGCGTAGACAGCGAAGGCAAGAGAACCCTCTCCGGAGCATGGATGAGAGAGAACCTGGATTACGGACACGGTGCATTGTTAGACAATTATGTAACATGGGGTGACGGAACTTATTTAGACGGAGAAGAGGATGGAAGCCAGTTCGGAACCAATGAAGAACTCCTTGACAGCACAAACTGGTGGGGAAGAATGAAGTACCAGAGGTATGATTTCCTTTCCGAAGGAGATTCACCAAGCTTCTTCTATCTGATGGATACCGGATTAAGATCCTTAGAAGACCCGGCATTCGGAAGCTACGGCGGACGTTATTATCTGGATACCAGCATGAAGAACTCCAAGGGACAGCAGCTCAACTGGTATAAGACAGTTCAGGATTATGACCCGTTACAGGATAAGATGGTGAACTCTGACTGGCGCTGGATGGCAGACCTGCAGCATGAATTTGCAACACGTGCAGACTGGTGTATTACTCCCAACTATGAAGATGCAAACCACGCACCGGAGCTGTCCATCAAAGAGGGACTGGACTTCACTGCAAAACCAGGGGAGACCTTGAAACTTCACGCAGAAGCAAGCGACCCGGACGGCGATTATGTATCAATCAAATGGTCACAGTATTTTGAGGCTGATACTTATGTGGAACCGGAAGCGAACAAAGGCATTTATATCAAGGGAGCCAATTCAGATATGGCTACCATTACAGTACCGGAAGATGCAAAAGAAGGCGATACACTGATAATCTTAGTACAGGCATCTGATAATGGAACACACTCACTGTCACACTATCAGGAAATTCTGATCACCGTAGAGGGTGCCCAGACAGTAGAAAGCGTTACAATTACAGGAGAAGCTTCCATAGAAGCCGGAGCTAAGACAACACTGAGTGCAGTGGTATTACCGGAAACGCTTACCAATAAAAATGTAAGCTGGAGCTCTGATAATGAAGCGGTTGCAACAGTATCGGATAAAGGACAGATAACCGGTGTATCATTTGGTACAGCAACGATTACAGCGGTTTCTAAGATTGACAAAAACGTAATGGCAACATTTGAAATCAAAGTGACCAGAGCAAAAGATGATGCAAACAGTAGTAAAGTAAGAACGATTGTAACAACAGATGGAGAAGTGGATGACATGGATTCCTTTATGCGTCTGATGCTTTACTCCAATGAGATGGATATAGCAGGCTTGATTTTAAGCAGCTCTACATACCACTATGCCGGAGATCCGGATAAGGGTATCGCACCAAAGAGATGGACCGGAACAGCATGGGCAGGGGAAGTATTAGATGATTACGAAGAAGTATATGAGAATCTGAAAGTACATTCCGCAGATTATCCTTCACCGGAATACTTAAAGAGTATTTTGAAGATCGGTAACATCAAGAACGTTGGTGAAATGGAAGAGATCACCGAAGGATCTGAATTTATGAAAGACATTCTTCTGGATGATGATGAACGTACTTTATATATCCAGACCTGGGGCGGTACTAATACCACGGCGAGAGCTCTGAAATCAATTGAAGAAGAGTACAGCGGAACAGATCAGTGGGCAGCAATACAGCAGAAGATCTATGATAAGGCTGTGATCTACATTATCCTGAATCAGGATGCAACCTATTCAGATTACATCGCAACACACTGGCCTGGAATTAAAGTAATCAACGATGGCGGAAACTTCTGGCAGTTTGCTTATATGTGGAAACGTGTAGCAGAGCCACTGACAGAAAAACTCCAGGGTGACTGGTATTACAATAACATTAAGACCGGACATGGAGCATTGCTTGCAAACTATAAACTGATGGGCGATGGCACAATATTAGAAGGAGAAGATGCAAACGAACAGAGAGGATCCGAAGAGTATCTGTTAAAGAATCCTCAGTATAACCGCTATGATTTCATATCAGAAGGGGATTCACCATCTTTCTTCTACCTCCTTGACACAGGGCTGCGAAGCCTGGAAGATCCAACCTACGGAGGCTGGGGAGGCAGATTTGGAGTCATGGAAGACGGAACATACAAAAATACGGTAAAAGATTACAATATCTATACCAATAGCGAAGACACCGCATATACCTTAACCAGATGGTTCAATGATATTCAAAGTGATTTCGCAGCACGTGCAGACTGGTGTATCGCATCTGATTATGCTGATGCAAACCATATGCCATCGGTAAGTGTAAAAGAAGGAATCGATCTGAGTGCAGCACCTGGAGAACGTTTAAAACTCCATGCAGAAGGTTCTGATCCGGATGGTGACAAGCTGACTTACAAATGGTGGCAGTACTATGAAGCTGATACTTATGCAGGTACTGCAGATGGCAATATGTCCGTTACCGGTAAAAACACCGATACAGCAAGCTTCGTTATTCCGGAAGATGCACAGAACGGCGATACCATCCATATGGTAATCCAGGTAACTGACAATGGTGCACACAATTTAAATTACTATCAGCGTGTAATCATAACCGTTACAGGCAGAGAAGAAATCCAGAATGTAGAAATAAAGACACCCCAGGGTGTTCAGGCAGATGCAATTGCATTAGGAACTAAGACGGCAGGCTGGGGTGGAAGCCCATACGCAGTACAGTTAACCGCAGAAGTGACACCGGCACTCACAGGAAAAACATTCACATGGTCCTCAAGTGATGTAAGTGTTGCAACAGTTGACAGCACAGGAAAGGTTACACCACTGACAGCAGGAAGTGTCAGAATCACGGCAGCGGCTAATGATGGTTCCGGTAAAGAGGCATCCATTGATCTGACAATTGTTGAGTTAAAGCCAAGCACAGTTGAAGTTACATCCAGCGGTTCCACTCAGCTAAAAGTAAATGCCACGCTGACTCTGAGCGCAGCAGTAAATCCATCGGATGCCGTAGACAAATCCGTTACCTGGACATCAGATAATGAAGCTGCAGCCGTTGTATCACAGGATGGAGTTGTAACCGGAATCGGCGCAGGAACCGCAGTCATATCAGCGGTATCCAATGCAGACCAGAGCGTATTTGGTGAAATAACGCTTGTGGTAGAGGAAGAAAATGAAAACCGAATGACAGCACCAGTAACGGAAGATGCGTCCGAGATTTCAACGGAAGCGGAAGAAGTACAGGAGGATGTAATTGGGGAAGAGACACAGAATGTAGAAAATCCGTAATGAGGAGACACAAAGCGAAGGAACACAAAGTGAAGTATCATCAAACGGAGAGACACAGTTGTAATCGTATGGCTGAAGAAGCAGATGCCAGACAAAGATAACTCCTAAAATAATGTAAAACAGGGAAGCCGCTGAGTAATCAGTCAGGCTTCTCTGTTTTTTGCTGAGCATATAATTATTTATTTATCCATTTAGAAGCAGCAGCAAGGTCGCAGTACAGAGAAGCATTTTCAAATTCCAGGATGGCAGTCGCGGGAAGATTGGGATCGCTGTGGCCTGCCTGCATAATCTGATACAGGATATCGGCTTTGTGAGAATCATTAATCATAAGGATACAGCGTTTTGCTTCCCGGAAATTTTGTATGCCTAAAGTGGCTCCCCCTTGCAGAACGGTTTCTCCGGTAAAGTATTTTTGCCCCACTTTTTGGGTAATGGGATCCAGAGACGTGATATGTGCCCTTGCGAACAAATCCGAACCAGGTTCGTTCAGCGCAAGATGTCCATTCATACCCGCACCCAGAATCAAAATGTCAATACATTCATAGCGGGAATGTTCTTTCATGAAAGCTTCTATTTCACTGCATTCTGTTTCCATATCCTTTTTTGAGGCATCCCATAAGCGTACATTCTGTGGATGGTAATTTACATGATTTAAAAAATGATCCATAAGAAAACAGCCGCAGCTGTCTTTAATGTCCGGTGTCATATACAGCCACTCATCCATAGCAACAAAGGATGCTCTTGAAAAGTCGGCTCTGCCTTCCTGATATGCCTGAACTAATTCTTTCAATAAGCCAAGGGAGGTGTGTCCGGCAGCGATACACAGCAATTGCTGCGGGTTTTCTTGCAGGTTTGACAATATTTCGTTTGCTGAACTGCGGCACATATCCTCATAGGAGTCAAAGATTTCTAAATTCATAGAATCTCCTCCCTTGCATCAGCGATAATACGGTCTATTTCCTCACAGAGAGAGTCTGAAATCACAGGCTCCCGGTTCAGATAACCATTAGTGGCCGTTTCAACCAGATCATGAGCACGATCCAGCAGTTCTTTCTGAGATCCGCTGGTCCAGTTCGTCCAGTTTTCCCTCAAAAAGATTCCGGACTGGAGATAACTTTCGTGCATCCAGTCCAAAGTGTGCTCTTCGGAAAGGAAATTTCCCCGGATTCCTACTTCACGGATTACATCCAAGCCAATGCTCTCTTCTGATACCTCAAATCCTTTTGTAATATAATTATAGTAGTTAATCCATTCGTTATCCAAAGCCAGCTGCTCGAGACTGATCCCCTGATCAGCACCCACAATGCCCTGGGCACCCATGGAACGGGTTCCCGACAAGAAATTAAATGCAGCAGTCAGACCCTTTTCAATTCCGGCCTGGAAATCCGGCATGAGAGCATCGGTAAGGCCAGCATTAGACATGCCAGAGACTCCGTAAAACCGGGACATCTGTCCAACGGCAATGCCAAACAATGCCTGGTTCGGACTGCCAAAAGAGCAAAGAGTGGTTTTCAGATCCATAGAATGAACCGGAGCACTATAGTTTGAGATCTGCCCGTTTAAAGCGTAGGCGATAAACATACTTGCAATGATTTCCGCATTTTCCAGAGTCATAGTTCCTGCGATTGAGGCAGGGGAAGTAGCAGCGCTCATTCCCATAGGACCCAGGGACAGTGATCCACCATTTTCTGCAAATAAAAGAGCCATTTCCAGTGTATCTTTTTTGAAGGAAAGAGGGGTAATTGTCTCCAGAAGATAATTACTTTCTTTACCCATGAGCTTATTCAACTCCAGTATGTATTTGGCAGATAAGGGAGTCAAAACATAAGTTCCCCCCGGTTTGCTGGAATATTTATAGATATCCTGATAATTAATCAGATCCGATATCTGGTCGGGCACATCAGAAGGAACAACCACCGGACTGGAGTATCGGAAGTTTTCCAGGTGCTCAAGGAGGGCAAACCCCTTTAAATTATCATTTCTGATACCATAACGGCTGGTCTTTGTATGGTAGTCTGTATAAAATACCTGTGTGGAAATATGAGCACGGATATCATTTTCTAAAATCTCTTTTTCAAAGGACTGCCGGTTCCGTTTTTTGATCGTGTCCAATACCAATTCCATCGCTTTTTCAGGAATCCGTAATATTTCTTTTTCATAATCGACGTTTCCACCCAAATCAGAACAGCGGTCAAGTACATCTCTACAGGGTACGTGGATACCAATGGTCTCTAAAATCTGAATGGAAGAGTCATGGATCATCTGAATCTCAGAGGGAGACAGAACCTCAATGCTTGAAATGATTTTTCTCATGGATAAATACCTCCTCAATATATTAACTAACTTTCTTAATTAATTGGATTATATGATTTTTATGACAAAAAGTCAACTGTTTTTGTATATAAATTATATTTTTATTTATGTATTGACAAATTAATGAACATAATATACAATTAATTAAGAAAGTTAGTTAATGAAGGTGATGTCAAATGAAAAATTATGTACCGTCTCATTTAAAAGATATGAATCGTCAGATTGTATATCAGATTATTAAAGAAAAAGAATCTACTTCAAAAGCGGAGTTAGCAAAACTTACGGGAATCAGTTCCCCTACTGTTATTAAGATCGTAAACTTTTTAATAGAAAAAAAGCTTGTTATAGAAGTGGGACAGGGGGATTTCAGCCAGAGTGAAGTTTCGGTAGGCAGAAAGCCGCGTATGTTGAAGTTGAACACGGGTTTAATGCTGTCTCTTATACACATCTCCGAGCCCACGAGACCAGAGAGGATATCGTATGCCGTCTTCTGCTTGAAACAAAAAACATACGGCTTATCCTATTCATCTTCTTGCGTGGACAACTCGTAACAGTCCAGACGGCTTATCTTCTTTACCCCAAAATCCGCTCA
>OIES01001070.1_pt1 | contig 11013 bp, 12 predicted proteins | sample 1581811 | NCBI WGS metagenome assembly OIES01 (sample SAMN03281021, study PRJEB24777) | human gut metagenome | isolation source: fecal sample PR177 from 1 month old male Malay infant, vaginal delivered... | reverse complement strand
ATGCAGGAGAAAAAAAATGAAAGGTCTTATTGTCTGTCGCACTGGCATGGGCAGCTCCTTAATGCTCAAAATCAAAGCGCAGAAAATCATCGATAAACATGGCTGGGATGTCGAACTCGAACACGATGTTTTATCGGGCCTCGCCACCTGGCAAGGGATCGATTTTGTTATCACCATGCGCGATCTCACCGATGAAATCGAAGCCGCCGGATTCAAAGCTATCGGTATAACCGACTTGATGAACAGCGAAGAAATGGAAACCGCTCTCACCAGCGTCATTCAGGGCAACTAACCTCTCCCGGAGGCAATATGGATCTCCTCAGGTTTATTGTATTCGACATTCTGGGTGTAACCCCACTTTTAGTTGGATTTATTGCATTAATCGGTCTGCTAATCCAGCGCAAACCGATTGAAAAAGTGTTATCCGGCACCTTTAAAACCATTGTTGGCTTTCTGGTCTTTGCGGGTGGCGCAGGGCTTGCTGTCACCTCTCTGGGTAATTTCCAGACGCTATTTAGTGATGGATTCGGACTTAAAGGGGTAATGCCGCTGGCGGAAGCACTAACCGGTCTGGCTCAGACCAAATTTGCCATGTGCGTATCTCTGATTATGGTTATTGGTTTCGGCTGGAACCTGTTATTTGCCCGCATAACGCCGTTCAAGTACATTTTTTTGACCGGGCAACATAACCTTTATCTCTCCGCTTTACTCACCGTCACATTGAAAGCGCTGGGTTATAGTGATGGCATTACGATTATCGTCGGCTCTGTGTTGCTGGGACTTGCAGCCTGTATTTATCCGGCTATCGCCCAACCCTGGATGCGAAAGATCACCGGCAATGATGAAATTGCTATGGGTCACTACGTCACGCTGGCTTATGCTGCCTCTGGCTGGATCGGCTCAAAGGTTGGGGATCCTAAAGAGTCAACGGAGAAACTGAACCTGCCTGGATGGCTGGGTATTTTTAAAGACTATATTGTCTCGGTCTCTATTTCAGTCAGTATTTTCTATTACATTGCCGCGCTGGCAGCCGGGAAAGCGACAGTCACGGCCGTGGCAGGCGGCATGCACTGGCTGGTCTATCCGCTATTCCAGTCGCTGACGTTTACCGCTTCACTCTACATCATCATTACCGGGGTGCGTTTGCTGCTTTCAGAAATCGTCCCGGCATTTTTGGGGATTTCGGAGAAGTTCATTCCCAACGCCAAACCAGCACTCGATTGCCCGGTCGTCTTTCCCTATGCACCAACGGCAACAGTGCTTGGATTTATCTCCTCGTTTGTCGGCGGACTGGTCGTAATGGGCGTACTTGCTCTGATTGGGCAAACGGTAATTATTCCAGTCGCCATCCCCTACTTCTTCATTGGCGCAACTGCAGCCGTATTCGGTAACGCCTCTGGCGGTTGGAAAGGTGCTGTAGCGGGTAGTTTTATTACCGGCATTCTCATCGGCGTCGGACCTGCACTTATTTATCCCATCATGGAGTCCGTCGGCCTTTCCGGCACCAGCTTCCCGGAGACCGACTTTGTTGCACTGGGTCTCGTGGTGTACTACATCGGCAAAATGCTGCCCTGATAAGGAGTCAACATGAATATTGATGAACTGAAATCTCATGCGCGCGCAGCCCGCCGCGATATTGTCACCATGATTTACGAATCAGGTATTGGCCATCCCGGCGGCGCACTCTCCATTATTGATATTCTGACCTGGATTTATCATCAGGAGGTCAATCTGAATGCGTTTCCCCGTACACGGGTGGTGATGAGTAAAGGCCATGCTGTCGCCGCTCAGTACGCCTTGTTGTACCAGTTGGGGAAAATCGCACGCAGCGAATTTAATACCTTTCGCCAGATCAACTCGCGTCTACAAGGCCATCCAAGCGTGAAGGCGCTTCCTGATGTAGATGCCACAACCGGACTGCTGGGTCAGGGGCTTTCGGTAGCTCTCGGGATGGCTGCCGCAAAAAAACGTGCACTGGATCCTCATCGTGTTTTCGCCATCATCGGTGATGGCGAAATGCATGAAGGCCAGATTTGGGAGTCTCTGCAACAGGCTGGCCATATGCGGATGGATAACCTGGTCGCGATCATCGATTACAACGGCTTTTCCTCACACGATCCGGTCAATGAGGTCATCAACCTTGAACCGCTTGCCGACAAAATCCGTAATTTTGGCTGGCACGTACTGGAGCTGCAAAATGGTAATGACATGCACCAGGTTGCCGACACACTGATGCTCTCGCGTCATCTGAAAGGTAAGCCGGTCGCGATTATTGCCCATACCACGAAAGGTAGCGGTGTGAGCTATATGGAAAATAATGGGGACTGGCATTCTAAAACCCCAAGCGCGGAGCAATATCAGCAGGCAATGGAGGAATTACAGTCATGAGAGCACCACGCGATGAAATTGGCAATGCCCTACTAGCTCTGAAGGCGAAAGGCTATCCTGTTGTCGTTATCGACAGCGATCTGGCAAGTTCCACTCGTACCGATCAATTTCAAAAAGCCTGGCCCGAATCGTTCTTTGAAATGGGTATTGCTGAAGGTTCCGCGATGAGCTTCGCCACAGGCCAGGCGCTGGAAGGAAATATCCCGTTCTACGTCAACTTCGCGATATTCGTCACTGGTACAGCCTGGACACAGCTACGACAGGCCTGTTATGCAAAAGCGAACATTAAACTGGTCGGTAGTCACCCCGGTATGGATGACGGCCCGGATGGTGCTTCGCATCATGCGTTGGAAGATCTGGCCCTGACCCGCGTGTTGCCTGGAATCACAATCCTGACTCCTGCTGATGCAGAGGAAATTGAAGCCGCATTTGAACAGGCAGTTAATATTCCTGGTCCTGTCTACATCCGGGTTGCCAGAGAACCGATGCCTGTGCGCGATAAATCTGTCGTTCCTCGCATATCCGATATCGACGCGGTAGAGAACGCAGGCGATGATTTCGCCATTCTTTATGAAGGAACAGTTCTGGAACAGGCAAGTACGGGGTACGCACAACTAAGCGCACAGGGAAAACAGGGCAAGTTGATTCACGTCGCAACGTTAAAACCGTTTAATCGCCAGCGCTTTTTACAGCTGATTACCGACTGCCCATTGATCGCAACGATTGAAAATCACACGATTAATGGTGGGCTAGGCGGCCAGGTGGCTGAAGTGATAGCGGAAGAAGGATTGAGCACTAAGTTAATCCGCCTGGGAACACAAGATACATTCACAGAATCCGGCAATAGTCGCCAGTTGAAAGACAAATATGGGATTTCAGCGGCCGCACTTTGTGAGGCTCTGAAATAGTTCAGGTTGGCAGGCCGTTTTGCGGTCTGCCATCTGCGATAAGGACAACGCAATGGCATCGACACTATTTTCTGCCTGTCAGTTCTGTGAGCAATGCAATTCCTGGCAGGAAGCGGTAACACTGGCCTGCTTACCTCTGGAAAAACAGGGAGCAATTACGTCCAGCTACACACAGGCTATCATCCGCGAGACGGAACAACATGGACCATGGTACATCTTGAGCCCGGAATTTGCTTTGCCACATGCCCGCCCGGAAGAAGGCGTAATCGGCAGTGAAACATGTCTCTCACTTTTATGTCTGAAAGAAGCCGTCCCTTTCCCGGAACATCCTGACGTGCGGCTTATCATTGTCCTTGCGGCAGCCAGTAGCTCTCAACATATTGAAATGATTCAGGAGCTTGTATGTTGGCTGGATGAGGCCGATCGTTTACAGCAACTGACCCATATCACCAGTCAGACACAGCTTCACTCGACGCTGAAGATGGGTTAAGCGAACACAATTTTAGGTATAAACGGTATGCAAATAATATAGCCTCACATACCGTTTAGTGTGTTTTATACGTGGGCAACCGGATTGGGTGTATGCCCGGCATTACGCAGCAGCATCAGTAAATAAATAAACGAAACGCTGGCGATCATAATAAACAGCAAATTATCAGAGTAATTCTGCATCAACATGGCCGTGAAAGAAGGTCCTAACAGGCTGCCTACGGTATAACTCAGCAACAGCGCCTGATTCATTGCCACCAGTTGATGATGCTCCACTTTCTCACAGGCCCATGCCATAGCCACCGGATAAAGCGTAAAGCCCGCGGCACCCAGGATGAAGAGTGCTGGCGCCATTGCCGCCTGACTTAACATCGCCATGCTCCCCAGGATCACCACAAACACCTGGACGCGCAGCACCAGCAGCCGGCCAAACTTGTCAGCCAGTCGCCCAATTGGCCACTGCCCAAGAATGCCCGCGCTGACCAGTACCGCCATCCAGAAACCGATGCTGGCGTTGCTCATTCCCTGGTGATTGAGATAAAGCGGCATCAGGCCATAAAGCGAACCCAGAACAATCCCGGAGATGATGCAGCCATTCACGCCCAGTCGCGCCTGACGCAATTTCAGCATGGACGTAATCGCTGTGGAACCGTGTTCTTCAGACCGCTGATTCAGAATATGGGTAAAGAGCAGCGTTAATATTCCCGCCAGGATAAGTCCCGTGGCCCATGGCAGTACGTTCATCAGTTCCGTGGAGACTTTACTGACCAGTAGTTGACCGAGGAACGTCCCCACGTAGTAAACCATCATGTAAGCCGCCAGCAGACGGCCACGGTTCCGGGATGTCCCGCTGCACATCAGAGCACTTTCGACGACAACCCAGATCATGGCGCAACCAACCCCTGCAACAAAGCGCCAGGCCAGCCAGCTCCAGAAACCAACCATGAGGCCCAGTCCTGCACAGCCCGCAGCAAAAATCAGCGAAGCAATGTAGTAGCTTCGGTTAAAACCGAGTCGCTTGATTAGCTGTCCCGTCAGCAGCGTCCCCACCAGGTTCCCGGTGAAATAGGACGAACTGATTATACCCACCTGCCAGGTTGGCAGATTTTCCTGGGCGAGCCAAAGCGGGACGAGCGTGTTCAGCACCGCAATCGCCAGGGTCAACAGAAGAAGACCTGCCAGCAAAAGCATGACGGGTCGGGTATAGGTGGACATGAGTATAAACCGTGAGGAAGTTCAAATTTCACGCGCATCATGCCACCAACAAAAACATTGTCAATCGGCTAAAACCGCCGTATGACGGGCGTTTTCGCTCGTCGATTGAAATTATTGATTAAGAATATGAATTATTGATGACGCGCAGCTTCCATGCTGCTGTTTTTATTGATTTACCGCAAAAGTGCTCCGTTTCGTCTGGATGAAAAATCTCATAGTCCCGGCAACATTTTTTTCCGTTCTGTGCTTTGAAATTACTCGCCATTCCACCTGGGATCGCAAGTTACAGGCTGGCGCGCAGTTGATGACGAGGTTTGGTCTGGCCTGTGAATTGCAACATGACTGGCACAATGACATTGAGAGTGTGGCAACGCTGTTCTCAAACCTATTTCTGATTATTGCAACCTGATGACCCGCTACGCTACGTTAACCAGGCAGAAGTAAAAACCGGGGCGAATGCCCCGGTCTCTCTTTTAGCTGGCGACCGCCATACCGACAGTCATATGCAGACCATAGAAAACGCCGCGGCCAATCAGTTCACCGACAAGCAACAGAACAAATGCCACAGAAAGCAACGGAACAGCAGGCTGATAACCTTTTAACTGCGGCACAATCCAGCAGCATAATGCCACTGCCAGTGCCACAATACGCCAGGCCATCAACGAACCATAGTCCGGTACCAGCGCAGAAGCCTGCTGGATAGAACTGTGAATTGTCGCCAGCTCAGCGCCCTGCATCACCGACATAACAGCACTCACCACCAGAGCCAGCAGCGAAACCGCAGGCAGCAGACGCATCGCCCAGCCGTCAACACCCGCCACGCGCAGTAACAGGTAACCTAACAACGGCCCACCAATAAACATCGTCAGGAAGAAGCCCAGCGGCGTCCAGACACTGTACCAGGTCGGCACTGTATCAATGCTGTTGTAAACGCGCACCATCATCCAGACAAACAGCACGCCCAGAATCATAGTGACCAGCAACCACAGGTTGCGCAATACTGGCGAAAGCTTTTTCAGCACAGCCAACAGCCAGCCAATTCCGCCAACGGCAAAGAAAATCGAACCGCTGGCAATTTCATTACTCAGTGCCGATGAACCTACGCGATTAAGCGAGTTGAAGGCCCGCATCGGAGAGCCCAGGTGCAGCATGGAGGCGATGAAACCAATCCCCATCAGCACCCAAAGCGCAAACATACAGGCAATCACACGCTGCTGCGTTTCGGCCCGCAGTTCGCCTTTCATCAGCGCCAGCGCCAGAACAATAAAGCCACCGACCACACATTGTCCGAAGACCGTGAAGATCATCAGCGGCCATTCATGCCATCCACTTCCCATCTTACACCTCCTTCGGATTCGCCAGATAACCGGTGGTATCTCCGGTCGGACGGCTGTTGGCATTCGGTTTAATAACAATATTGGGTTTGGTAAAGTGCGCGCCAGGCAGCGGGGCCACCGCCGCCAGATCTCCGTGTTTTTTACGCAGTTCGTCAATCGGACCGAAGTCCAGCGCGCGCAGCGGGCAGGATTCGACGCAAATCGGCTTCTTGCCTTCAGCCACGCGGTCATGACAGCCGTCGCACTTGGTCATATGCCCTTTGGCCGCGTTGTATTGCGGCGCACCGTACGGACAGGCCATATGGCAGTAACGACAGCCAATGCACACATCCTCATCCACCACCACAAACCCATCTTCCCGCTTGTGCATCGCGCCGCTCGGACAGACCTTCGTACAGGCCGGATCTTCGCAGTGGTTGCATGAAATGGAGAGATAGTAGGCAAACACATTCTGATGCCAGACGCCGTTATCTTCCTGCCAGTCGCCGCCCGCATATTCATAAATGCGGCGGAAGCTGACATCCGGCGTTAAGTCTTTGTAGTCCTTACAGGCCAGTTCGCAGGTTTTACAACCGGTGCAACGGCTGGAATCAATAAAAAATCCATACTGGGTTGTCATCGGTTACTCCTTAAACCTTTTCAACCTGAACAAGGTTACTGTGCGAAGGATTGCCTTTCGCCAAAGGCGATGGGCGGTGCGACGTCAGGATATTGATAGAGCCGCCGTGATCAACTTTGTCGCCGAACATATCGGCTTTCAGCCATGCGCCCTGACCAATCGCCGTTACACCGGGGAGAATACGCGGCGTCACTTTGGCGGAGATCAGCATCTGACCGTTATTGTTAAATACGCGAACGGTGTCGCCATGGGCAATTCCCCGCGATTTGGCATCAATCGGGTTGATCCAGATCTCCTGCGGACAGGCCTGCTGTAGGACGTCGATGTTGCCGTAGCTGGAGTGGGTGCGCGCTTTGTAATGGAACCCGGTCAACTGCAGCGGATAGGTTTCACGGATAGGATCGTTCCAGCCGTCAAAGCCTGGCGCATAAGCGGGGAGCGGATGAATGATCTCATCTTCTTTAAGTTCCCAGGTACTGGCGATGGTGGCCAGTCGCTCTGAGTAAATTTCAATTTTTCCGGAGGGCGTTTTCAACGGATTAGACTGGGGATCTTCACGGAAAGCGCGGAACGCAACGTAGTGTTCCTGCGGGCATTTTTTCTTGAAGATGCCTGTTTGTTTCATCTCCTCGTAATCCGGCATTTCCGGATTGCGCTCTTTGGTTTTTGCATGCAGGTATTTCACCCATTCCTGCTGTGAACGTCCTTCGGTGAAGGTCTGATAAACATCCGGACCGAGACGACGGGCCACTTCACTGAGCATCCAGTAAATCGGCTTGCGTTCAAATTTCGCTGAGGTCGCGGGCTGACCGAGGATCACATAGCCCATGTTGCCCGCAGATTCATGGGAGATCAGGTCTTCCTGCTCTGTGGGCATTAAGTCTGGCAGCAGAATATCGCAGTATTTTGCTGACGCTGTCATAAAGTGTTCAATACCGACAATCATTTCACACTTGCTGTCATCCTGAAGTACTTCATGGGTATGGGAAATATCGCCATGCTGGTTAATCAAGGTATTGCTGGCGTAACACCACATAAACTTGATCGGGACATCCAGTTTATCTTTACCACGCACGCCGTCGCGTATGGCGGTCATTTCAGCGCCGTGATCGATGGCGTCTGTCCAGGTGAACACGGAAATTTGCGTTTTTACCGGGTTGTCGAGCATCGAAAACCACTCAACGCCCAGATCCCATGTGCCTTCACGAACGCCTGAGTTACCACCGTTAATACCAACGTTGCCGGTCAGCACCTACAGCTTGGCGAGCGCCCGCGCAGTTTGCTCGCCGTTGGAGTGACGCTGCGGTCCCCAGCCCTGTCAGATATACGCCGGTTTGGCGGCGCTTATCTCACGCGCCAGGTGGATGATTTTCTCTTTTGGAATGCTGGTGATGTGGGATGCCCATTCCGGCGTTTTGGCAATCCCGTCCGGCCCGTCGCCAAGGATGTCGGCTTTATAGTGTGCGTTACGCGGCGCGCTGGCTGGCAGGGTGGTTTCATCGTAACCGACGCAATATTTGTCGAGGAACGGCTTATCCACTAAATCTTCAGTAATCAGTACCCAGGCGATAGCCGAGGCCAGCGCGGCGTCGGTTCCTGGGCGGATCGGCAGCCATTCATCTTCGCGTCCGGCGGCGGTATCGTTATAACGCGGGTCGATGACGATCATTCGCGCGTTAGAGCGTTCGCGCGCCTGTTCAACATACCAGGTGACCCCGCCGCCGCTCATGCGCGTCTCGGCAGGATTGTTGCCGAACATCACCACCAGTTTCGTGTTGGCAATATCATCCGGGCTGTTGCCATCGTTACTGCCAAACATGTAGCTCATGGCGGCGCTGATTTGCGCGGTACTGTAGCTGCCGTAGCGACTGAGATAGCCACCGCAGGAGTTCATCAGGCGATAGGGCACGTTGGAGTTAGTGATGTTTCCGCCATCCACGCCAGTACCGTACAGCACATGTACCGCTTCATTACCATAATCTTTCAGGATCCGCTTCAGATTGTCGCCGACAATGTCCAGCGCTTCCTCCCAGGTGATGCGTTCAAACTTGCCTTCACCCCGTTTGCCGACACGCTTCATCGGGTATTTCAGCCGGTCCGGGTGGTTCATCCGCCGACGAATCGAGCGACCACGCAGACAAGCGCGAACCTGATGGTTGCCGTATTCATCGTTACCGGTGGTGTCAGATTCAACCCAGTAAACCGAGTCATCTTTCACGTGCAGACGCAAAAGGCAGCGACTGCCGCAGTTTACGGTACAGGAACTCCAGACCGCTTTTTCTTCGACCGGGGCGGGTGCCAGACCGTCTGCGGCGCGAGCGATACGGGAGAAAGGGAGGGTGAAAGCGGTACTGGCAAGCGCAAGGCTGCCAATCGCGGAGGTTTTCACGAGGCTTCGACGGCTGACATTTGCCGTCATAAGGACCTCAGGCGTGCTGATTTTCATGATTGCTCACTTTACTGATTGGAATAATGTTGGTGGTGTATGACGAGACGATCTGAGCGCGGTGTGGATATCACTCCTCACGACATCGATTACGCTATATACATATTTCTATAGCGTAATCATTCACATACTGATGATGTGATGAGTGTACCCCTTAATGGGTAAGGGTTATTAATCCATATCAAAGTGAGGTAACCCTCCGGGAGCGGAGGGCCGAAAATCGCTGGTATTACTGGGGTTCCGTGGTGGAGCCTTCCTGAGCTGGCGCGCTGTTGGCTGGCGCGTTGCCACTGCTGGTTCGTGTATAGAGGATCTTATGCGTATCGTTCGCGCAGTGACCGACGACCTGTGAATCCGGTTGGTCCGCCTGATCGTTTGGCACAATAGTCAGTGAGAAATTCGCTTCAGGGACGCCGTTATTGATGATGCGCTGCTGAATATCACTTTTCACACGTTCGCATGAGTCAGGGGCAGCAAACACCAGCGGAGAAGCGCTCAGCAGTAGACATGTCAGTATTCCTCGGGATAATTTCATCAGCAACTCCTGTTAGATATGGACAAAATAAGCATAGCATTTCTAATGTAAACATCTGTATTTGCTAATATGATTGAGAATCATCTTTTGCTGTTGGAGAACCTGTGAAAAATCAGATCTTTCTTTTCGCGATCGGCATCGGTCTGGCGGGCTGTGACAACAGTACAGTGACGCTCTCTTTTACGCCGGAAATGGCCAGTTTCTCCAATGAATTCGACTTTGACCCTTTGCGCGGGCCGGTTAAAGATTTCAGCCAGACGTTGCTTAATGAGAAGGGCGAAGTGGCGAAAAGCGTCAATGGGATACTCTCAAAAGAAGGTTGTTTTGAGTCACTGGAGTTACACGATCTCGAAAACAATACCGGCGTGGCGCTGGTGCTTGACGCAAACTTTTATCGTGATGCCGAAACGATGGAGAAAAAAGTGCGCCTGCAGGGGAAATGTCAACTTGCGGAACTGCCTTCCGCCGGTGTCGTCTGGGATACCGATGACAATGGCTTCGTGGTCTCGGCGACCGGAAAAGAGATGAAGGTGCAATATCGCTACGATGCGGACGGCTATCCACTCGGCAAGACAACCGTAAGTCAGGATCAAACGTTGACGGTCAGCGCCAGACCGTCAAACGATCCGCGCAAAAAGCTCGATTACACGGCAGTCAGTCTGCTTAACAACCATCCGCTGGGGAATGTTACGCAGACCTGTGACTATGACTACCACGCCAATCCCACGGACTGCACGCTGGTCATAACCGATGAGAGTGTTAAGCCTTCGGTTAAACGAAATTACACCATCAAGAATACAATCGATTACTACTGAAACCGCCGCGCAGCGGTTACTGCGCGGTCGGTTTTAGCATCGTTGCTCCTGGTGTTTTATGGTCGGCCAGGTACTGATGCTGGAAGATGCACATGCGGATAGTATTGCGGTATTCACCGTTGATAAAGAACTCGTGAATCAGCTCGCCTTCCACCATAAAGCCCAGCTTGCGATAGATATGGATCGCTTTTTCGTTCTCTTTGTCCACAATCAGGTAAAGCTTGTAGAGATTCAGAACGTTGAATCCGTAATCCATTGCCA
>OIES01001063.1_pt1 | contig 11077 bp, 11 predicted proteins | sample 1581811 | NCBI WGS metagenome assembly OIES01 (sample SAMN03281021, study PRJEB24777) | human gut metagenome | isolation source: fecal sample PR177 from 1 month old male Malay infant, vaginal delivered... | reverse complement strand
TACGAGCGCTGAACAAAATGACGAAAGCAGGTATGCCTGAAAGCGTGCGTATTGCCTGAAAACACAACCCGCTACGGGGGAGACTTACCCGAAATCTGATTTATTCAACAAAGCCAATGATGACTGGTAAGTATTCCGAAGTTAACCGTTTACTTGGGTTGGGAAACCAGCTCTTAATGGAACGGCAGGGGCTGGTTAACGTACCAATGCGTATGCCCCAGGCCGATTTAACATCACAGCAAGCCAATGCTCTGGAAAAAAGCCGTCAGGACCTTGAGCTATCAAAGCTTAAAGGAGAAGCAAGGGAGAGAGCCCGATTAGGTTATGCCGCTGACGAATTGGGGCTTAAGGATGAACCTCAGTTTAAGACTAACCGCGATCTGTTTATTAATCAGGGGTTGGCGAAATGGCAAAACGATGAATCCAATAAGCCCACCCGGAAAGCGCCAAAAAGCGAAGAGGTTAAAGCGGCTGAAAAGACGGAGGACGTTTACAAGCGCCTTATTAAACAGCAGCAGGAACAAATTGCCCTGGGAAGCCAGAATACCGAACTGGCTAAAATGAAATATCAGGTGACGCAGGGGGAGTTAGCCTCTCTTGAGCAAGCCAAAAAAGAAACCCTCCTGCACAATGCTGCGCTTATTGATCAGAAAAACATTGCTGAACAGTTAAAAACGTTCCGTGAGGGGCTGGCTGACAGTAATGCTGCTGCACGTGACCGGGGGGATATTGATTTTCTTGGTGCCGGGATGGGGGATAAGGCCCGCGACCGCATGAAGGAAATGGCAGATATTCGCACTGATTTTCTCAAACAGCAGCGGGACCTGCAGCGGGATTTCAGCCGAGGGGAAATTTCTGAGGACCTGTACAAACAGCAAACGGAAGCACTGCAGGCTGCGCTTGCTGAACGCCTGGCGATTCAGGAGGACTACTACAAAAAAACCGATGAGCAGCAGTCAGACTGGCGCGCGGGGATCAGCGATTCCCTGATGAACTATGCCGATCAGGCTTCTGATCTGAGTTCAATGGCTGCCACTGCAACCAGCGAAATTCTGGATGCCACCACTAACTCTATTTCCAACAACCTGACCAACGTCCTGACGGGCGCTGCTTCTTTTAAAGATGGAATGTCGAATATTTTCTCTTCCCTGGGCGAAACGGTGATTAAGACGCTGATCCAGATGGCAACACAGGCGTTAATCACCAAAGCGATTATGGCGTCATTTGGCGGCGGAGCGGGTGGGTTGTTCGGTAGTCTTTTTGGCGGTGCCAGCGGTGCGGCAAGTAGTGGTACCGCTATTCAAGGCGCGGGAGCTAATTTTTCATTTAATGCTCTGGGCGGTGTCTACGATTCTCCGTCACTTTCTGCCTACAGCAATGGTGTTTACAGCACTCCCCAATATTTTGCGTTTGCGAAAGGGGCGGGTGTATTCGGCGAGGCCGGGCCGGAAGCTATTATGCCGCTTACCCGTGGCGCTGATGGTTCGCTGGGAGTAAAAGCTGTAGGGCGGGAATCGCCGGCGGTACAAAACGCTGCGAGGCAGCAGCAGGAAAGAAAACTTCTTTCAACTGGTGACATCAACGTCAATTACCACCTCACTGGTAAACCGGATGATGTGATGATGCAGACATTAGATGCCCACGGCCGCCGCCTGGCTAAACAGATAAAATCTGAACTGACGAGCGACGTGAACAATCCTCAAAATGCCTTCGGTAGAGCACTTTATTCCAACCTTCAGCCCAAAAAACCACGATAACCTGCCTGGAGGGAATATTCATGGCAGATATTTTCTACCCGGATGAATACCTGCCCATGCCGCTTATGGACGGGTACGGGTTTAAGCCCATATCACCTTTACTGCGAACGGAGATGACGTCCGGTCGCGCTCAACAACGAAGGCGATATACCTCAACACCCACCCAGGCATCGGTTAAATGGATTTTTAAAACTGATGCTCTGGCGCAGGTGTTTGAGGCGTTTTTCAGGGATGCGCTTAAAGATGGCCAGTCCTGGTTCTATCTGAAACTCCAGACCCCAATAGGGGTAAAGCCCTATAAAGCCAGGTTCGTGGATATTTACGAAGGGCCGACGCTGGTCGCGCCAAAATACTGGCAGTACAGCGCAACGCTGGAATTATGGGAGCGCCCGTTACCGCCTTCTGGTTGGGGAAATTACCCGGAATGGCTGGCGGGCCAGTCGTTACTGGATATTGCGCTTAACAGAGAGTGGCCGAAGCATGACAATTCTTGAGCGACTATATGCCAGCAGCGGATCGGAGGTTATTCACGATACGCTGCAGATATCCGCAGGCGATGATAACTACTGGCTGACCAGTGGCTGGGATGACGTTTCAGTGACGCTGGAAAATGGTCAGCCGGTGACGTTTGATGCCAGCGCGATAGATATCGCCTTACCAGCCAGGAACGCCGACGGGACACAGGATTTAAAGTTTGCTATCAGCAATATTGACGGAAGGGTTTCTGAGGCGATCGATAAAATTCTGGATGAAATGAAATCAGCCACGCTGACATTCCGGCGGTACATTTCATCTGATCTGTCTGCTCCGGCATCATCACCGTATACGCTCGATATCAAATCCGGCTCCTGGACCCCGACAGCAGTTCAGGTCACGGCAGGCTATATGAATGTCCTCAAAACAGCCTGGCCCCGTAAACGTTACAACCTCGCCGAGCATCCGGGCTTACGTTACTAACCTGAGGCAAATATGTTTAATCCTGATAAATACCGTTCTGTTAAATGGCAGAAGGGCGGTAGAGCCTACCCGCTACTCGACTGCTTCGGCATTGTGAATGAAATACGCAGCGACCTGGGGCTACCTGAATGGCCTGATTTTGCAGGTGTGACCAAAGACGGCGGGGGCCTCGACCGGGAGGCGAGAAAGCTGATGCTTTCGCTGAAACGTTGTGACCCCTGTGAAGGTGCCGGAGTGGCCTGCTATTCGGGCTCAACAGTTTCCCATGTCGGGATCGTTGTAATGCTCGATAACCAGCTGCAGGTCGCGGAATGTAATCCAGGCTCGGGGGTTACGTTTCTGCCACTGGCGCGATTTATCCGCCGCTTTAACCGCGTGGAGTTCTGGCAATGACGATAAAGTTTTACCCGTCCCGGCTACCGGGTGAACCACTTGAAACGCACGAGCATGGTGTGCTTACGCTGCATGAGTGGATGTGCAGAAATGTCCCGAGCTATTCACAGGATAAAACTCATCCTGTCGTGATCGAGCTGAACGGCCAGGCAGTCCCCCCGGCGGAATGGCCGTTATGTTTGTTGCGGCCAGACAGTGACGTGCGGATATATCCCATTCCGTATGGCACGGGTCTTGAAATTGCCGCGTGGGTTTCGGTGGCCGTATCCATTGCGTCTACGGCCTATGCATTATTCTTTGCCCCTAAACCAGAGCTGGGCGGTTTTTCATCCAGTAACGCTTCATCGCTGGATCTGAACCCGGCGCGGGCAAACACCGCAAAACTCGGTGATCCCGTTAGGGAGGCGTTCGGGCGAAACCGGATTTACCCGGATTACCTGGTGCAGCCGGTAACGCGATTCGACCCCGCTGATCCCACCAGAATGACGGTAGAAATGTTTGTCTGCCTTGGATATGGGCGTTTCTCCTATACCGGTGGAGATTTTCGGGTAGGAGAAACTCCGGCGCTGACCTTAGGTGAGGGCTTTTCATATACCAGCTATGGGCCTGGCGATAATGTGGCTGGGGACCGTCGCAGTGAGATATGGTTCAACTCAACGGAAGTCGGGGGAACGTCGAGCGGCAGCGGCCTCGATATGGCTCAGACTGCCCCTGAAGCCAGTGATATCGTTGCTGATGCCATGACCGTCAGCGGTGCCTCTGTCTCGTTTTCTGGCCTCGATGTCGATGATGATAATGATGAAGACGAGGATGAGAACAAACTTCCTCCTGGCTGGATCGCCGGTGCAATTGTCACCCTGAAAGCGCCAGTGAATTATCAGGTATCCATCGAGGGCGGCTTTAACGTGCTGACAGGCGACGTCGTGTCAGAGATTGCGCCATTCAGCGGAATGCCTGTCACCCTAACGTTTAACGGTACTGACTATGATCTGCAGATCTCCACGCATACCCCTCACCAGGACGCCGTTCCGGGAACAGGAGGAGCGACTGCGGTATTACGCGCCAGTGCGTCGCCGTCAACGTATGACTTTACGACAACCAGCCAGACCTTTTCTCTGACCTGGCAGGGTATCACCTATACCATATCTCTGGTCGCCAACTACGGCACAATGTCTGGCTTGCTCGCAGCGATTAATGGCGGGTTGAATGGTTCGGGGCTCATTGCTCAGGATGATGGCGGCGTGATACGTATCGTCGAGATCTCCAGCCCCTGGCGTGGCGGTTCCATTACGTCATCTTTCCTGCCTGCGTCAGTATTTGGTGACAGCCCGGTATTTACTGCTGGTGCAGCCTCCAGTGGCGGAAGCCCTGCGGTAACAGCCAGCGTCACGCTGGCATACGATTCTGGCACTGCCTTTTCCGGATTGCCGGAAGGCACCCAGCGGATTTCCCTGGCGCACCGTGGCAACGAATACCAGATAGCGTCTACTGATGGTCCCTCTGCGACCGTACAGCGTGTGGTTAACGGTGTCGTTGACAGCACCTGGTCAGGCTTTATGACCCGTACCGTCGTGGATTTTGCCGCGTCTGGTATTAACGATAATGAAACCTGGCTCGGCCCCTTTCTGGCCTGCCCGCAAAATGAAGTTGTGGATGCCTTCGAGGTCAACTTTGCTTTCCCAAACGGAATTTGCGGGTTCCAGAACAACGGGAATAAGCGGGTCCGCCATGTCGAGTATGAAATCCAGTATCGCGTTTATGGTTCCGGATCAGGGTGGACGAGTAAGCCAGGGGTTTACGCGCTTAAAAACATTAATGGCCTCGGTTTTACAGAGCGTTTTGATCTGTCCTCTCCTGGGCTGGTGGAGGTTCGATGCCGCCGCCGTAACGAGCAGGGGAGCAACAACGCGAGAGACAGCATGTTCTGGCAGGCGCTCAGAGGTCGTTTGCTTTCCCGTCCGACCTCCTACGCAGGGATATCAACAATAGGGATCACGGTTGAAACCGGCGGCCAGCTGGCGGCCCAGTCAGACAAGCGTGTGAGTGTTGTCGCCACACGAAATTATGATGGCGGTGGTGACAGGACAATCAGCGGTGCGTTCCTGCATCTTGCCCGCAGTCTTGGATATCGCGACGACCAGATCGACATTGCGGCGCTCAGTACGCTGGAGGCTACCTACTGGACGCCAAGGGGAGAATATTTTGATCACCAGGCAAGCAGTGACAGCACGTCAGCAAAGGATATTTTCGACAAAATAGCCGAGGCTGGCATGGGGTATTTTCTGCTGTCTGACGGGTTGCTTTCTGTCGGGAGAGAGGGCGTCAAAAGCTGGACAGGGATCATTACTCCTCAGGATACCGTGGAGGAAATGCAGACGTCATTCAGGGTCCCGTCGGAGGATGATTTTGATGGCGTGGATGTGAAATATATCAACCCTGTGACCTGGGCGGAGGAAACCGTACAGTGTCGGACGCCGGAAAATCCTTTTCCGCGCAAAACGGAGGCCTACACCATTGATGTTGCCATGACTGCAGATCGCGCCTGGCGTATCGGGATGCGTCGGTTAATGAAATATCTCCACCAACGTCGAACCTATACGGCTACGACTTCAATGCTGGGATGGTGTCATGACTTCGGTGATCACATCATTTTGTCCGACGACATTCCAACCGGGAAAACCCAAAGTTGCCTGATTGACGCGATGATTTACGACTTCCAGGAAATTACGCTGCACGTCACGGAGCCACTGGACTGGAGCTATACAAATCCACGTTGCTGGATTCAATTTCAGGACGGAGGAGCATCACGTTTATTAATTCCTCAGATGGTTGATGAATTTACGCTCACAGTACCATACAGTGACGATCTCCATCCCTATGACTGGATAATGAATGACCCTGATACAGACCCGCCAAAACTTTTGTTTTGTGATAGTGAAAAAGGCGCTCGACACGGAATAGCTCAGAATATTGCGCCAGCTGGTGATGGAAATTGCCAGGTCACGGCTCCTGAATATAAAGATATTTTCTATCAATACGACGATGCTACATATCCAGGCAGCGTCGCATAAACAATTCCTACCTCAACTTTTATTCTCGCATTTTTTGGTTGGCGGGAATATATTGGAGAAATGAAATGGCATTTAATCCTCCTCTGGGGAGCACTACTCCTGCGGTTTTCATTGATAATGTTAAACGGCTTGAGCTGCTCATTAACGGCCCTGCTGATAATGTTGCAGACCGCGCTGGGGACCCGCTTTATTCATGGCGGGAAATTCAGCGTAGCTTGGTTCCTCTCGGTCGGCAGTATATGACTCTAGCAGATGCGCTAGCTGACATTGCAAACATTCCCAACGGGTCTTCTACTTATGTCCGAAGCCAGGGCGGAGAATCCATCGCAGATGAGTATATAAATAATGGCGGCGCGCTGGAACCAACCGGCCGTAAAATGCCCTCTCAGAGATTTGTGGCGGAGACAATTACGGCATTGCAGGGGGTAGTTACTTCTGTTTCTGTATTAGCACAGGCGGTGAATATTAACGAACGGAATATTCTCGATATCTATTCTTCGACTGACCGCACCGAAGACAAGCTGACAGGAATGCTGTCCGGAATTTGTTCGCTGACCGACAGTGTGTCGGAAATTTATCCGGAGCTGCCGTCTGAAGAAGAGCGCCTTCGTCTTTTGATGCTCGCCTGCGGCACGGCGGAAATACTGAACGCTCTGGATGGGTTTGATCCCCAATCACGAAGCGGTGGCGGTGATTCACTGATACACCCGACCATTCCGGGATTGTACATGCTGCCCGAGCCCGCCGGGCTGGTACATGTTAATGTCGATATCCAGACGGTGCCAACGTCAAAGGAAGCGCCGCCCGTAAAGGGGATCGCCAGCGTGTCATGCGGTGGTGGGATAATTCAGTTATATTGTCTGGTATCGGTACAGGGCGCAACGTCATCAAATTACCCAAAGAAAAACTTAAACATTGAGTTTTATCCGGACAGTAATTTTGATGATACTGTCGATGTGAAAATCGGCTCGCTTCTGCCCCACGATGAATGGGTTTACAAGGCGAACTGGATAGACTTTACGCACGTCAGAAACTTAATGTCATATCGCCTGTGGCATCGTGTCATGAATTCCAGAAATGGATTTCCGAAGTGGGACGTTGATAATTCATATCTCGGCCTGACCGGCGTAGCATCAGCACCAACCGGTGCGACCGGGCATCCTGATGGTTTCCCTTGTGTTCTTACCGTGGGTAATGAATTTTACGGTATTGGTGATCTAATGATTGGCAAGAAAAGAGCAAACTACAACTTACCAAAAAATGACCCGTTGAAAATTCAACTTGATTTTGGTGACTGGTTCGACATAACAAAATTCGATAATCCTGCCGCGTATGAATTTAAAGCACCAAAAAACCCCACGGATGAAACTAAGAATGCTATTAATAGTTGGGTCGCATTCTGCGCACTAGCAGGTGAAGATTTCAATAATGCGATTAACGCTAAGCTTGATAAAAATAATGTTATTGATTTCATTCTTTTCATTCAGCTTATTGCTGCCACCGACCTGATTCAGGACAATCGCGGTAAAAACGTTCAGTTTGTGTCCTATGATGGTGTGAAATGGTTTTTTATGCCTTATGACCTTGACACCACCTTTGGCCTTTACTGGGACGGAAAGGGAATTCATACGAATACTTCAGACGATATGTTTACCGGCTCTTTCTGGAAAAAAATCATCAGTTATTACTCAGCCGATATCAATGCGCGATACCAGTTTTTACGCCGGACAGGGGTTTACAGTGTCGATACGCTCTATGAGATAGCGAACGGCCTTTCCTGCCGCTATTCGGAGGCCCTGTGGAAGGCCGAGTCAAAAAATTGGACCGTTCCATCAGGCGGGTTTGCCACGCTAGAACAAATTTATTCATGGGCCACCAGACGGTTAACATGGATGGACACTAAATACAGCTACTCAGATAATTAAGGAAATTAAAATGGCTATCATTTCAAGTAAAGAACAGATTAAGCGCAGTATCGAAGCGGCGTCAAGAGGTCGGCAAACCGCTATTTTTACACCTGGAGGACAGCTGGTTGTTGTTAATATCTTTACGCCCGAAACAATCGAGAGCCTCATGCCCCAGCTGAATATTACCGGAACGCATCCTGCATTTTTGGTTAATGGTAAAAAGGTCAGCGCCTTGCTTGTTGGCACGTTCGCATGCGCACTATCAAATAATGAAGGGGTGAGTCAGGCGATGACTCCGATAGCCCCGGCAAACTACTTCAATGCGGCAAATGCCATTAATGCAATGGGTGATAAGTGGCATATGATGAACATCCATGAATATTCTTTTTTCCAGATGAAGTCCATTAAGCTGGGTATGCGGCCAATGGGTAATACGGCTGACGTTTTTGACAAAATGTTCGGCTGGGATTTTGCAGACCATACCGCCTATGGGCAGCGTGTTGACGGAAAGGCGCCAGGTACGGTTCTTGACGAATCTACCAACGGTAACGCAAATAAAATGACCACTATTTATACAGGTTCAGGTCCTGCGTCATTCCGGCATGACAGAACCTATAACGGGGTTAGCGATCTTGTGGGTAACGGCTATACGTTGTTGCCTGGACTGAGATTCGTGGGCAAGCCGGATACTGGCTACGAGGTACAGATTTTGGGGTCAGATATTGGCATGATGGCGAATATGACCGGAGACCCGTTGAATCTGACATATAATGGAAACGGTGACTGGAAGGCAATTGATGCCAGTACAGGTAACCTGGTTTCACCTACCTATACAGGCTCTCTGGTGACCGGAAATTATCTTCCGACTACCAACAACGCCATTAAAATGTACCCATCCGCGAAGGTTAGCAACGAAACTCTGGGTAAAACTGGATATCATCTTCCCCTTCTCGATAATAACGGTGGTCACCGTCTGGGCGACGGTCTTGTGTGGCGTTCGGGGTTGAATGCTGCGGCAATAGCGCGCCTGCGTCAGGTTGGCGCACTCCCGCATGCAGAGGTCAGCGTTGCAGGGAATGTATTTGCCGGAACCAATGAAACGGTCTCAATGTATCCGACTGCCGCTGCAAATTGCCTGATTTTGTTGTCTCCTCCTTCCGGGCTCTACGGGATGGTGTTCACAACGAATTTATATATGGACAGGCCGCAGCGATTACGGGTTTGTAGCTACTTTGAGTAGGTAATGACTCCAACTTACTGATAGTGTTTTATGTTCAGATAATGCCCGATGACCTTGTCATGCAGCTCCACCGATTTTGAGAACGACAGTGACTTCCGTCCCAGCCTTGCCAGATGTTGTCTCAGATTCAGGTTATGCCGCTCAATGCGCTGCGTATATCGCTTGCTGATAACGTGCAGTTCTCCCTTCAGGCGTGATTCATAAAGCGGCCAGTCATCCATACCACGACCTCAAAGGCCGACAGCACTCCAGTGTGGCCAGAGTGCGTTCACCGAAGACGTGCGCCACAACCGTCCTCCGTATCCTGTCATACGCGTAAAACAACCAGCGCTGGCGTGATTTAGCGCCGACGTAACCCCACTGTTCGTCCATTTCCGCGCAAACAATGACGTCACTGCCCGGTTGTATGCGTGAGTTTACCGACTGCGGCCTGAGTTTTTTAAGTGTCGTAAAACCGTGTTGAGGCCAACGCCCATAATGCGTGCACTGGCGCGACATCCGACGCCATTCATGGCCATATCAATAATTTTCTGGTGTGTACCGGGCTGAGAGGCGGTGTAAGTGAACTGTAGCTGCCATGTTTTACGGCAGTGAGAGCAGAGATAGCGCTGATGTCCGGCAGTACTTTTACCGTTACGCACGGCGCCTTCGGTAGCTGAACAAGTGGGGCAACTGATGGGAATTGAAGCCACGGGAGCACCTCAAAACCACCATCATACACTAAATCAGTAAGTTGGCACCATTACCATAAGTTGCCTAACGGGAAACCTGTGTACGAACTGAAAAAGGCGGTGACCGAATCCGGTTGGCTGAGCGATTCGAAGGTGAAGGTTCCTTGCACTAAGACGCTGGTGATCGCCAATACCGATGCGGGTGATGACATGCTGGAAACGGCCTCGACTGTCCTGTTGAAAAACCTGAGCCGGGTGCTCGGCACCAACGGTAAATAATCATGCTGCGCAGGCTGTGTTTCTGGGTGTTGTTCACTATCGCGTTACTTGTTGCCTGGCGACTGGCGGGGCTGCTGCTAGATCTGGTGCTATTAGTCGTCATTGTTGTGGCGCTGATACTCAGATGAGATTCGAAGGGTGCGCGGTAGATCCCTCAACCCAATGACTGTTTGTTCTTGGGCTGTTTTGGCTCTCATATTCCACTCGAAAGGTTTTGCTGCATACCCTATAATCCGCCTCAGTAATCGTAGGGGGAACGCAATGAAAAGGATTCGACTGTTTATAGGTGTTGTGATTATAGGTGCTCTGTCGGGGTGCGCAGCAGTCCAGTATAATGATGGTGAAAAGGTCAGTATTCAGTCCGATGCTTGGTACGGGCTGGATAGTTTGCATAACACTGCTGTTAAGGCGTGCCAGCAATATGGCAAATCGAAAGCAGTTTATCTCCATAGCGCTAATATGAACCCGAACTTACCGAAAGGTAGTGGGGTGCAAAATACTATCTGGAAATGTGAGCCATAAGCATGTCTAATTTTAATAGGCTTTGTTGAATAAATCAGATTTCGGGTAAGTCTCCCCCGTAGCGGGTTGTGTTTTCAGGCAATACGCACGCTTTCAGGCATACCTGCTTTCGTCATTTTGTTCAGCGCTCGTACCAGGGCCATAGCCTCCGCAACCTGACCATCGTAGTCACGCAGCGTCAGTGAACCCCCGAACAGCTGTTTTACCCGGTACATCGCCGTTTCCGCTATCGAGCGACGGTTGTAATCTGTTGTCCATTTCCACCGCGCATTACTCCCGG
>OIES01001055.1_pt1 | contig 11142 bp, 14 predicted proteins | sample 1581811 | NCBI WGS metagenome assembly OIES01 (sample SAMN03281021, study PRJEB24777) | human gut metagenome | isolation source: fecal sample PR177 from 1 month old male Malay infant, vaginal delivered... | reverse complement strand
GACATAGATAGTAAAATATTTGAGCAAAAAAATAAGCGGGTGATGGGAATCGAACCCACGTATCTAGCTTGGAAGGCTAGTGTTCTACCATTGAACTACACCCGCATAAAAGTCGGGGTGACAGGATTCGAACCTGCGACCTCCTGGTCCCAAACCAGGCGCTCTAGCCAAGCTGAGCCACACCCCGTAATAAAGTTTTTCGCTATTTGTTAACCAGCGAACGAATATTATGTTATCATACCTTGAAAATAAATGCAAGCAATTTTTTATATTTTTTCCAAAATTAATAAATTAATGAAATTAGTCAGATAAGTACATTGAGATTTCTTTAAAATAGAAGGCTGGAAAAACCAGCAGCAAAATTTATGGAGGTGACAGCATGACGGTAAATGAATCTGTAACTATTATTTTAGATCAGATGGAACGGGCATTGTGGGAAGTGAAAAATGTAATCGACTGTATACCCGAGGAATTATGGAATAAAAAATATTGTGAAATGCCTTTGTGGAAACATGTATATCATATGCTTCATTCATTGGATCTTTGGTTTATCAACCCCAGAGACGACCAGTTTCGGGAGCCATCCATGCACGAAAAAGATCTGAATAACCTGGATGTGGTTTCTGAAAAAGAATTAACACGGATTGAAATAGATTCTTATTATGCCCGGACAGAGATAAAGATTCGACAGTACCTTCTTGCATTAAAAGAGGAAGAGCTGTTAACGTACCCCGAATCCTGTGAATATAACAGATTAACGCTGATTATTGCCCAGATCCGGCATTTGCACACGCATATGGGCATGATTATGGGGTTTATCGTAGCAGATACGAATTTATGGCCCCGGGTTCTTGGGCTGGAGGGAATCATACCGGATGGCAATTACGACAAATATTTTTGAAACCACATGACAGATTTCTCTGAAAATGTGCCTCTTGCACATTTGTAATAGATATGGTATAAAGAATGGTACGGGAGGCGCTATGGTATGAAGAATAAAAAGGTGACAATTAAAGAAATTGCAGAGAGAACCGGGGTTTCTATTGGTACGGTACACAGAGCGATCTATGGAAAAGAGGGTGTCAGTGAGGCTACCAGAAAACGAATCCTGGATGAAGTAGAGAAAATGGACTATCATATCGATGAGGCGGCTTCCAGTTTGAAGCGTAAGATATTGAACATTGCCGTGGTGATGCCAAAAGCATGTGGAGAAGAACGTTTTTTTCTGAGAGGTGTATGGCAGGGGATAAGGGAAGTGGATGCTGAGCTTGGAAGTAATAAAGTTCATTTTCAATATATTGAATCGGATTATGGCTTATACTGTATCTCAGATCAGCTTCGGATTTTATATGATACTATGCTGGATGATATCGATGGCTTGATTACTATTTCTGATAGCAATGAATGCAATGACTGGATAGCCCGTTTTCACAAGCAGGGAATTACGGTTATTCTGATTGCCAGCAATGAGCGGGTGGAGCATTGTTTTTGCAGTGTGAAGGTTGATCATAAAAAAGCGGGGAAACTGGCAGCTGAGTTCTTAAAGACCTCGTGCCATGGAAATAATGGTAAAATACTAGTGTTGACCGGAGATGAGAAAATTCTGAGCAACCAGAATTATGCAGCAAGCTTTACGGAACAGTTTGGATCGGATGAGTTGATAAAAGTAAAAGGTTTTGGAAAAGAAGAAATATATGACAAATGCCGGCAGCTGCTTTTAACAGAGCCGATTAAAGCGGTGTTTACCTGTAATGCAAGAAATACATATGTACTATGCCAGCTGTTAAAAGAAGAGGATATGAAGTCCCCGGTTTTTGTAGGCACGGATGTCTTCTATGAGCTGGAAGCTTTTTTTGAAGAAAATATCCTGAATGCATCGATCTGCCAGCATACGAAAGAGCAGGGACGGCGTGCTGCAGAAATACTTTACCGTTATCTGGTTACCGGCAGCAGGGAGAAAAATAAAGAGGTACTTCCCATTGGTATCGTTATGAAAAGTAATTATGAATATTATATTTGTTAGACTGAATGAAAGATTGAATTCTGTCAGCAGTATACTCCGTAAATTGCGGTGTACGGCTGTCTGGCTGTATAAAAAAGTTGAATAATGTTTCTAATGAAAGTTTAGAAGATGGCAAATAAAAAGCAGAGAAAGATGATTCACGTCATTGCGGCGTTGAGCATTTTTCTCTGCTTTTTATTTGCTGGGGGGAATAGTATTATGGCGAATACATTGTATTGGGGTTTTGCTGAGTAAGACGCTTTGTATCAATGTTCTGGTCCGCCCCCTTCTCTTTTCGTACACTACCTACTGATACAAAGCGTCCCTCCTCAGCAAACCCCAAATTTTAAGCAATATATACAAAAATGAAGGAAAAACACAGGAAAATAATTTGCAAAATTTGTGATAAACAGAGAAAAGAGGGTTATACAATGATAAACTATTGACTTTCCGAAAAATGGAATGTAAAATCTGAGTTAAGATAAAACGTTTTAGTAAAACGTATACGAATAACGTTTTAGAAAGGAGAGAGAGTATGACGGTACATAGTTTCAGGGAGAGTTCCGGTTTTTCAGTAATCCATAACAGTGAAAACTGGCGTGTAGCGCTGCATGCCTATGAGGAATCTGTAAATGGTATAAGTGCATTAAAAAACTGGGGGATTCATGTGGACAGTGAAGAGGCATTTGCCCTATTGGAAGGCAGAGCAGTTCTTGTAACGAAAAACAGCGGAAAAAGACCGGAGTGTTGTATAATGGAAAAAGGCAGGTTATATGTAGTAAATGCAGGAGAACGTCATGGAATAGGGCTGTTTCCTGGCAGCAGCGTTCTGATTATGGAAAACCGTGACATGAGCAGATTCTGCCAGGAACCTATTGAGGAAGAAATTAGATTTTGATTTGTTTTTAATTAGAATCAGCAAAAGATACCGTTTCGGCATGGTTTGTCATACCATAGTGCCTGGAGCGAGGTGAAAGGGAATAAACAATGAAAGAGAAAGAGATATTAAATCGAGCTAAAACATGGCAGGTAGCATTTTTTTCGTTTAATAATACGGCATCCAATACGAATCTGGCAATGATGTCATTTTTCATGGTATTTACTCAGAATGTGCTGGGAATGGTCGCAGTACTGGTAGGAGCTATTGCAACAGGAATGCGGGTTTTTGATGCGATAACAGATCCCATTGTGGGAGCCATGATAGACCGGCTGGACGGTAAATTTGGAAAATACAGACCATTCATGGTCTTCGGGTCACTATTAATGAATGTATCTATGTTATTCATTTTCTTCTGTCCACAATCCTTATCAATGGCTGGAAAACTGGCATATATCATATTTTTTTATGCAATCTATGTCTTAGGCTATACCTGCCAGACCTGTGTCACAAAAGGAGGGCAGACAGCCCTTACCAGTGACCCAAAGCAACGTCCGTTATTCACGATTTTTGATGGAATTGCCTCATCAGCAGTAAATGCCGGACTCAGTCTTTTTTTGACCACGGTTCTGGCACCGCGTTTTGAGGGGGGACTCCTTAATCCGGAACTTTGGAGAAGCGTAGTATTGATTGCAATTGGAATCCAGATTCTATTTACCATACTTGCAATCATTGGCATTTGGGCAAAAGACAGAACGGAATTCTTCGGTCTGGGTGATGGCGCGATTACAAAATTAAGTCTGAAAGAAGCAATTTTTATTGTCAAGGAGAACAAGGGGCTGCGCTATCTGATGCTTTCTGCTAACACAGAGAAAATAGGGTGGATGATCTACAATTCAACGGTAGTTTATTTTTACGCAAACATCCTTGCCAACAGCTCTCTTCAGGGAACCGTTGCGATGGTGGCGATGATTCCTACCATACTGGCAACCACCCTTGGACCAATGATCGCGAGAAAAAAAGGGATGAAGAAAGTATATGTAATTTCCAATGTAGGAAGCCTCATCTGCATAGCCGGCATTTTCCTGCTCCGTCCATCGGTCAATTACAGTTTCCTGCTATTGGTTTGCATCGTATTAGAGCGTGCCTGCTCCACAGTATCTGTATATTTGTCTAATCCGATGATTGCGGACTGCACGGACTATGAACTGTATCTTACGGAACGCTATATCCCCGGAATGGTGGGGGCAGTATTTTCCTTTGCAGATAAATTTGTATCTTCGCTAAGTACTTTTGTACTTGGAATTGCTCTGGCGGTTGCGGGTTATGGGAACAAGGTAATAGAGCCAAATGTGGAAGCATCCGGCAGCCTGTATTTTGCACTTATGCTCTGTATGTTTGGAATACCGGCTGTCTGTCACATTGTTTCGTTACTGTCAATGAAACTCTATCCTCTGGATGGTAAAATGATGCTGGCCGTTCAGGAAGAAAATGCAAAGAAAAGAGTTAGAAGAAAAGAACATGCTGCAGAAAAGGAGAACTAAGATGATGAATGCAAGAGAAAGATTATTATGCGTATTACAGGGAGGAAAACCGGACCGTATACCGGTAAGTCCATTTGTACAGGAAGAATATTTATCTTATTATTTTGATAAAAAAGACACCAGCAGGCTGTATGATGCAGTGGACTTGTGCAGGGAACTGAATTTTGATTTAATTACCAGACAGTATGTTAATGCGGTGCCGTATTTCTTACAGCGCAGTTTTCCTGATTGGAAAGTAGATGTTACAGAAGGAAAAATCGGTAATAACTATGCCAGGACAACTATGATCTGCACGCCGGAGGGAGAACTCAGACAGGTAGAGGCAGCAGAGTACAATGAAAAAATTCTGTCTGGAATCCACTTCAGTACTACAGAATATATGATTAAAACCGAAGAAGATTTTGCGATATTTCGGAAATACTGTCCGTCAAGAGAACAGCAGGACGATGAGCATATACTGAGGTGTGGAGAAGAGGCAAAGAGCGTCATTGGCGATCTGGGAATTAACTGCCCCTGGGGGATGGGAGGTGTCTTTAACATGGCGGCTACCTATATCGATATACAGGATATGCTGTGTGATGCCCTGTCAGACGAAGAATACTATGAATCCTATATGAATTTCTTTACCGATCTGATTGTAGAAGATAATAAAATTTTTGCAAAAAGCGAATTTGATGCTGTGGGAATTCAGGGAAATATTGCAAATGGCGCAATCATGGGGAATGAGTTCTTTGAACAGTATGTTTTACCTTATGAGCGCCGTGCTCTCGAACCGTTCCTTCAGGCAAAGAAGCCTACGATTTATCATAACTGTGGAAATGCAAAAGTGCTTTATCCATCCTATAAGAAACTTGGAATAACAGTTTGGGAAACAGTTTCTCCGGTTCCCCAGGGAGACAATGTTCTGGCAGAAGCTAAGGAATACTTTGGAAGTGATCTGATTTTGTCCGGTAATTTTGATCAGGTCCGGTTCTTAAAGAATGCAACTTTACAAGAAATTGAAAAAGCAGCATATGATCAGATGATGGTAGGTAAAAAAGGTGGAAATTATATATTTGCCTGCTCGGATTATCTGGAAATTGGAACTCCGGTAGAAAATGTAAAAGCTTTGCTGCGTGGTGCCAATGCTGCAGCACAACTGAATGATGAATGATAAAAGATAGAGTCTACGCCCCCTTACCTGTGTGAGGGGGTTTTTAATTTTCATGGTTGACTTGTCTAAAAAATTAGACTATAATAAATTTATAGACAAAAGGAGATGAATAAATGGATATAGCAAAGTTAATTCTCAATCCGGCAAGGCTCCGTATCATGCAGTACATCCGCCTGCATGGCAGTGTCCGGACATCGGATATAGTTGAATATCTGAATGATATACCACGTGCAACCGTGTATCATCATGTTAAGATTCTGGAAGATAATAAAGTTATTACTGTGGTGCAGGAAAATAAAGTGAGGGGTACCCTGGAAAAGGTTTATGCCATGAATGAAGACGATTCGCAAATGGAAGGAGAGACGTCTGTTGCACTTTCTACTGCATTTCATATGGAGTTAATGCAGGAAATGAATGAGTATTTAAGCGGGGTTGACCCGGATTGTAAGAGAGACCAGGTTTGGTTTACAACAGGTCTGCTTCATATAACCGATGAAGAGTACAGGCATCTGGTGCGGGATATTGGAAATCTGTTAAAACCGTACATCGAAACAAGTACGGAAGCCGACCGGCCTCTGCGAAAACTTTCCATTATTTCTGCGCCGCCCCTAGAAGGCAAAACGAAGAGCAATAAAAAGAGTGATGATACGGGTGATAATAGGAATGATAATAAAAATGATTATTAAGAATGATAATAACAATAATAAACCGAAAGCTATAATGGTAGATAAATAAAAGCTAAGAAGACGATAAACAGAATGTCTAAAAGGAGAATATTACATGAAATTTCATGAGTTTGGAGATCAGAACAGCCCGCATATCATGATGATTCACGGCGGTGGAAATTCCTGGTGGAATTATTTGCGTCAGGCACGTATTTTATCCAACCGATACCATGTGATCCTTCCCACAATGGATGGTCATGGAGAGGAATATGCTGAAAAATACATATCCACGGAAGATACAGCGGACAAGATGATGGCTTATATCGATGAGAAATGCAACGGTCAACTGTTTGCCCTGTGTGGTGTATCGCTTGGCGGCCAGATTGTTATGGAGCTGTTGTCCCGAAAGCCAGATTTGACTAAAAAAGCGATTATCGATGGAAGCATCTGTTATCCAAAGCCTGTTATGGCGCGTTGCTGTATGGGATCTATTCGCTTTTTTGGAGGACTTTTATTCAGTGAAAAAGCCTGCCGCATGCAGGTAGCGATGATGCCGAAGCTGCTGCCGAAAAAAATGATGTATCAGGAAGAACTTGTTCATTACTATATGCAGGACATGCCTCATATCAGAAAAGAAACACTTTATACAATGTATCGAACTTATATGATGCAGTATACGTTGAAGGAGAGTGTCCGCAAGACAAAAGCGGAAGTGATGTACTGGTATGGAGAAAAAGAAATGAAATGCGTCAAAAACTCTGCGAAGATGTTTCAATCATATGTACCTTCCTGCAGGATATACGAAGCAAAAGGATACAATCATGGATATTTATCCATTTATTTACCGGATGAATGGCTGGAAATTGCCGAACCGTTTTTCAAGATGTAAATAGCTGCTGTGATTGAACCCGCGATAGCCAGCAAATGTTCTGAATAAGACAAGTGAAGATAAATGTCACTTGTCTTATTCAGTTATTTTTTGTTCGTCAATTCTTAATAAGATTTTGTTATATAAGTTTTTACTGAGTTCATCGGTAAGATCGGGATATTCCCCATTATTTAATGATTTTTCGTATTCGTCTGCGATCGTAATTAAAATATCCCGTATATGGGAAGAAAATCTTTTATCATATGACTTTTGAAGTTTCTTTTTTCTTTGGCGTTTATTCATGGTATCCCTCCTATATTTGTTATACTGATTATATTACAAAACAAACAAAATGTTACTGGTAATTTATGGCAAACAGTCAGGTCGACAGGTTATTATTTCCGACTGCATACGCACCAGCGGTATCTTGTATTCCAATAAGGCTACTGATGATTATAAAACAAATAGCTATTTGTGTCAAAATAATAATGAGCATAAAAATAGTTTGAAAAATAGAGGAAAGAAATAGAGCAGTACGCCTCAGATTGATAATCAATCTATGCAGTACTGCTCTAAATAACTATAGTTTTACTGATACAAATGTGCCATCTGCTGCTTCCACATGAACGATTTCCAGACCTTTATTTTCTTTTAGAATATCCAGACATTCTTCCAAAATCATACGGATATATTCCTTTGTAACCAGACAGTTGTAGGGGTTCGGTGTATTTAGCCTCATTTTGTCAATTGTCTTGTCGGGGATCAGTCTTATGACGAATCCAATCATAGCAGCCGGCACAGGTATGTGCAAGCGTAAATCTTTAGTTCTGATTTTTACTGTCATGATAGAACCCTCTATTTGTCAACAAATATTCTTACGGTTGTTCCGTCCGCTGCCTCCACATTTACGAAATCACCTTCAATTTCCGCATCCAGACATTCTGAAACGGCATCCATCATGCTGCTAAGATCTACTCCTTCCAGATCCTTTTCCGGTATAGGAAGCTTGCCGGTTACTTTCAGAATTTTTTTGATAGCACCCACCGGAAATTGTATGTTAACTTTATCACCTGAAATACTGTCTACAATTATACGAAACATTTTTTTATCATAACTGCACTTAGTAACTGCAGCCGACTGTACCGGTACATCAATATTCATAGCTGCCATCAGTTCCGCAGCCTGTTCTGCTGTAATGGTACCTTCTTCTACCATTTTTAATATTCTTAATCTTTCATCCATGACAAATCTCCTTTTTATACTATTTTAACTGCGCAATCGCCTGTTCTGCCGTTATTTCACCATTTTCAAGAGCTTTTAATATTTCATCTCTTTTTAAGGTCTGTTCGTCAGGACCCGATTCATATCCTAATTTCTTAATAATGGAATCCAGTTTGGACCGGACAGTGGGATAGGATATGCCTAATTCTTTCTCCACTTCTTTAATATTCCCACGGCACCTGATAAATGTCTCTGTAAAATACAATTCCTCATCGGACAAGTAATCGAATTTGCTGAGCTTGAAACTATTTTCAATCACGGTATCACAGGAATCACATTTTAGTCTTGCAACGGTCAGCTCATGATTACATACAGGACAGCGGCTAATGATCTTTTTCATCTCATCACTACCTTTCTACATATTGTTATGCTTTTGTTATGTTTAATACAACTATAATACCTGATATTAAAAATGTCAATATAAAAATTAATATATTTAATATAAATATTGATATAATGAATGTTATGATTGAAAATATGAATCTATTTAATAGATCAAATAAAGAGATCAACTGGGTATGAATAATCAGCCAACAATAGGAGAAGCCGGGGGATGAGAGGAGATGTGGAAATGAGAAAAATTTGGAAATATTTTTTTTATACAAGGCATATTTTTTCTATATATGTAATATTAGATATGGTAAGAATGTTTCAAGTAGAATTGCACCACGTTCCCCCAATCACTCCACCAAGCTTTCTGAACTCGGTGGGGATGGGAGATAGAGGAAAAATTTTTAGTCCCAAAATTACAATATTTTCACATCGGCTTTAGATTTTCCTCTAAACGAGCGGTCATCCACGCTAAACGTTTGGTACGCCCGTCATCGGTCTTAGCATCTAAATAAGCTCTGGTATAGGTTTTTTTCACCGATGGAGACATATTTTGAAAATTGGTATATGCCAGTTCATTGTCCTTCAGCAACTCCGATATCATTTCAATTTGTTCATCTGTAATGGCGGAAGGTTTCGCCGCAGAATCCCACTGGCCATTGTTCTTTGCTTCTTCCACTTTAGCTCTGCCAAAATCTGTCATAATTCCTCGCTTTTCCAGGCTTTCTATTAGAGTTTTGTTTTTCTCTGACCATTTGCCGCCTTTTCGGCGTAGTGAGAAATATTTGATGTATGACTGATCATCTACCCTCTTCATCACCCCATCGATCCAGCCAAAACAAAGAGCTTCTTCCAGTGCCTCACTGGATTTCAGGGTTACAACTTCCTTGCTCTTTCCAAACAACAGCCAAACACCTTCACTGTCCTGGCCATGATTGGACAGCCAATTTCTAAATTCATCTCTTGTTTTAAAATGTAAAGGTTCGCTCATTTTAGTTCCTCCTTAAACCTATAATGAAATATTCGGTTACTCTCTGAATGATGGTTTTAATATACCATATCATAAGGGGAAAATATATAAAGAAATACTTAAATAAAGAATATTGATGGCTGCATAAAAGACTAATTATGGGACAAGAGAAGGTCATAGGAAAGACAGATGAAAGACAGAGGAAGGGCAGAAGAAGTATGTTATTCATGACAAATTTTCTGCTTTTTAATACACATATAAAATAATTCTTTTTTTATATTGTATAATGATTAAAAAAGAAGGAGATTTGATATGATTCAGGATTTAGTGATGACAAAAAATTTGTTTCTACTGGTTTGTATTATTTTATTAGTTTTTATTATTGCCGTTTATATTGTTGTGGGAATTGTATTAACCAAACTGAATAAGGCTATGTATGGTTATTCAACTCCTATGGCATGGATTCCTTGCTGTAATATCTATTTATTAGGTAAGTTAACATTTAATAAATGGGTTGGGTGGTTATTACTTATACTTGGAGTTTTATCATCATCACAGCAATATAAGATAAGCGGGAATGAAATCGTAAGTTTTAGTTATTTACCTTTTGAAATAAGTCCCGCGTTATCTGTTATCTATTCTATAATCATGGTTGGGCTGTTTATATATGCGATTATTAAGTATTATAGATTGAAATAGAAGCCGCCAAAATTAGCTCAATCCTATGCTTTGGGCGTGTAGGAATATTGATTTTAATAAATGAACATCTCACTATCTGGGAATTTATCCGGAAGAATAGGAGATACTTGTTACACTCACTATTATGGAAGTAAATTCCCTGTAGTGGACGTTTAGAAATTGGAAATCAATATCCAGTAAGCGCAAAACACGCTCTAGTAATTATTTGTACATACTATATTCAGAGTTTCTGGAGCATGTTAAGACTTTTTATTATACTGCATTTCTGATTTAACCGCAAAAACGCCATACATAATGATAAAGAATATGCAAAGCAGCCACGAACATCCTCTAAATAATGCAAATGGAGTCTCAAACAGAAAACACCAGAGAAAACCAGCCCCATTCAGTTCCCATAACCCCGGGGTAAGATACCAGGATTTCGGAGTCAAAAGTGTCTGGATGCTTATCATACCTTGGGATTTTAACACAATGAAAAGTGCCACGAAAATTAATTCGCAGGTTAACCACATATTTGAGATTCTTTTATATCTGCCAGCACGGGAACGATCATCAGAAAAAATGTCTTCATCACTGCCGGTGATTTCTTTTTTAAAATATTGAACACCTGATGATTTTGTACCTGTCTCTTATACACATCTGACGCTGCCGACGAGCGATCTAGTGTAGATCTCGGTGGTCGCCGTATCATTAAAAAAAAAAAACAAGCATTGATTAATATAATGTTTCCGATATTACTCTCAACGTATTCAC
>OIES01001053.1_pt1 | contig 11167 bp, 8 predicted proteins | sample 1581811 | NCBI WGS metagenome assembly OIES01 (sample SAMN03281021, study PRJEB24777) | human gut metagenome | isolation source: fecal sample PR177 from 1 month old male Malay infant, vaginal delivered... | reverse complement strand
GGGCTATTGAGGGCACCAGCGCGCCTGCCGCAACTGCATTGTTGGAAGCCTCTGAGGCAATGACTCCTTCCGGATTGCCATGGCCGAACTCCTCCGGATGCTTTGACCAGGTCTTGGCCTGACCATAGCTGAGAAAGGCTGCAACATCGATTCCCGCCCCAGGTAAAATCCCTACAAACAGTCCGATAAGCGAGGAACGGACCACCGCTCCGAAATGGCTGAACGTTTCACGCACGCCTTCTGCAATCTGCGACAGCTTGCCTATACCCTGATCCGCCTTCTGGGCCACAGACTCCTCTCCCACCAGCGCAATCAGGGAAGGATAGGCGAAAAGCCCCACCAGGGCAGGTATCAACGGAATGCTGTCAAACAGTTCGATCAATCCAAAGGTCAGACGCGGTCGGCCCAGGGTTGGGTCTGCCGACATTGTGGCAATCAGCAGCCCTACCACACCGGCCAGCAGCCCCTTGGCCATATTCTTCTCCGATGATGTGACGATCACTGCAATCCCAAGAAGGGACAGCAGAAAGATCTCCGCCGGGCCGAATTTCAGCGCAATCTGTGCGCTGGGCTTAATCACAAACAGGGCTATCAGGGACGCTATTATACCGCCCACACAGGAAGCAGTCAGAGAAATCCCCAGGGCGTATGTCGCACGGCCCTGTCGGGCCAGGGGATATCCGTCCAGGGTGGTGGCTCCGGCCCCGGTGGTGCCAGGCGTCTTAAACAGGATGGCCGGAACCGAGCCGCCGTACTGGCAGCCCACATAAATTGCGCCGAGGAAAATCAGCGCTCCCTGGGTGGTCATGCCCAGGGTCAGCGGCAGCAGGATCGCAGTTGTGTTGGAAGAGCTAAGTCCCGGAATACTTCCGGCGATGATCCCAATCAGAACCCCCAGTACCAGAATCATAAGCGTTTCCAGTGTGAACAGATACTGCGCCCCGCCTAAAATCAAGGAAAATGTATCAGACATACCATCACCCCTTTCTAAAATAAAACACCGGCCGGCATACGTATCTGAAGCCATTGGACAAAAATTCCGTAGAGTGCTGCTGTGAATAAGAGTGAAAACAGCAGCAATGATACAGGTCTGCGGATTCCCAGATAAAAGGCCAGCACCGCCAGATAAAGTACAGTGCAGATAAAAAATCCAATCAGCGGGATCAGCAGGATATAGCCAAGCGTCAAAATAGTCACGAATACCTTTTGCTTCGTAATATTCAGCGTACAGTTCCACTTGCCGGCTTCTTCCTTTTCAGTATCGGAAAGTGTCCTGATAAATTCCCTGACACTGTTCACCCCATTCCACAAAAACAGCGGGATCAGGATCATAAAAAGTGCCTTGGGAAAATCCAGCGCCTTAGCCGGAAGATCTTTCGCACTGAACCAGTACAGTCCTGCAAAGGCCAGGGCAATCAGCGCAAAGAGATAGTTTTTAATCAGGAAGCGGATATATTTAATCAGCATATTTAACCCCCTTTTTTAATCAGCCTCTATTCGCCGGACAGAATGTCCTTGTTTTCTTCCACAAACTCCAGCAGCTTCTGCATATGGACCGTCGCATCCTCAGGTGTAAGTACATTATAAATCTTATCTTCTTCAGTATCTTCCAGCATAGCCACAAACTCCGGGTCTGTCCACGCTGTGTTAAATGCCTCGATGAGCTTCTGGGCGCGGTCCGGATATTGTTCCATAAAGCCCTTGGGGGCCAGCACGCCGTAGTCTGAAGTGATATCCGTCACAGGGGTGCCAAGGACTTCACTGACTGTGGGCACGTCCTTGTATTTTTCAAAAGGATTCACGGAAGAGTGAATGGCCAGAATCTTCACATCATCCAATATGGCCTGGGAACCAAACAAGGAAAAATGTCCTACGTCCGCCTGGCCTCCCACCAGCGCTGTGCGGGCCTTGCTGCCGCTGTTAAATGCCACCGAATTAAATTTCACGCCCGCGGCTGCCTCTATCTCCTTGACGCCAAGGGTATCACTGCAGGCCAGATTGGTTAAAGCCATGGAAACCGATTCCGGCGGCTGGGTCTTCATATAGTCCAGAAGTTCCTGGAATGTATCCCAGGGGGCATCCTTACGGACCATCACCGCTGTGGCATCCTGCATGTTGAGACCCAGCACATCAAAGCTGTCCAGCCCATAGGGCGCGTCTAATGTTGCAATGGTATTACAGAAATCAAAACCAGACAGCATCAGCAGTGTATAACCGTCCGGCTCAGCCTCGGCCACCACGTTGGTGCCAATCAAAGTCCCGGACCCCTCCACAAAATCAAATTGAAGAGGCACTCCCATGGCCTTTTCAAAATAAGGCTGCCATTTACGTGCAGATTTCTCCATTGCACCTCCCGCACCGTTGGGAAGTACAAACCTGATGGGCTTGTCCGGATATTTGTCATTGGCTGAGGATGAGGATGACTCCGCAGAAGCCGGGGCTGATGACTGGGCGTCCGGGGCCGGAGCTGATGTTGCCGGCGCGCTCTTGGCGCAGCCTGCCAGCATTGCAATGGCCAGAATAGCTGCTGATAATTTATGCAAATTAGCTTTTTTCATAAAAATACCTCCCATTTAATCTTAAATTTATGCAACTGCAACATATATCTTTACTATATCCTCTATTTTGTTTCTGTCGTCATACCAAAAGATGGACTTTTAATGTACTACTTTTCAGGGAAAAACCGGTTCAGATCACGCCGCTTTTGAATTTCCAGTTTAGAAAACGCACGCGCAAGCTGCGTCTTAACCGTGCTCTCACTGATCACAAGCAGGCCTGCGATCTCCTTGTTGGAAAGGCGCTTTGCCGCAAGCTTTGCTATCTCCAGTTCACGCGCAGTAAGGCCCATGGGCGGCTGCGCAAAATGTTCAGATATAATCCGCGTGACGCTCTGCTCATATGCCGTTCGTTGCTCTTGGATCTCTAAAAGCTCCGGACAATCCCATTCTGCTGCCAATGTCTCCAGCGTTTTACCGACATATTTTCCAAGCTCCGCAAAGGGCATAAGAATATGATCCGGGGCAGCCAGCTCCAGAGCCATTTTCAGGTGCAGCTTTGCCTTTTCACTGTCAGCCAGCGCTTCATATGTGCCTGCAATAAGAATGTGCAGCATCAGCTCCGCATAAATATTGGGATATATTCGCGCTGCCTCCATGTAGTTTTCCGACATAGCCAGCAATTGCAGATACTCTCCCTTGGCAAGAAGCGCTTCAGCCTGTACGCAGTACAGCATAGGGGCCGCACGGAAACAGAGCGTAAATCGCGGCAGAATATCCGCATCGAACTGAGCCCTGATCTTCTGGGGCTGCCCCAATTTACTGTACAAAAAGATATCTAAAATATCGGTGGCAGGTAAAACACGGTATTCTTTTTTAAGGGAGACAGAATCCGCCACCTCTCTCAGTAAGTATTCAATGGAGCGCCAGTTTCCGCGGGCCAGGGCAATGCGGATCTGAAGCAGAACCACACAGAGCCACGTATGCCATTGCCTGTCCCGATGGATGGCAAGCAACGCTTTATAGACTGCTATTTCTGCCTCCTGAAGATGGCAGGTAATATAGAGCGCCTCAGCCTGCATCACCAGGTCCGCCCCATCCAGCCGGCCGCCGATCAAGGCCGAGTACAGCGGATTATACTCAGAAAACAGGGCTGTCTCTTTCTCCAGATCTCCAGGCCGGCGATGGTACATATATAATAGGGAAAGAGAATCGTTCAGGCCGGTATCCGGCCATGGGATTGCCGCCCTGCGGCTGTCAAGAAGCTTCTTGGCCTCATAGATGTGGGGCAGCATTGCAGACAAATCGTTATACTGGGCGTAGCAAAGCAACAGTTCATATGTACCTGTAAGCCGGGTACGGGTTTCCTCATCAAAATCCGTATTGGTGCCCATAATCTCCTCAAATTCCGCACAGACTTCCTTCCCCATCTCATGGCGCCCAAAAGCGAACATCTGCCTGGCAAATGTAAGAATCGCCTTGGGGTGTCTGGCACGGATCTGTGCAGGACAGTCCGTATAATAGGAGATAAATTCCTGCTCATCCAGCCCATACAAGACAATGAACCTCCTCCTCTCCACCGCATCCATCAAGGCATCAAAATCCTTGATTCTGTAGTACAGCCGCCGGGCGCGCTCATTTTCATCATTTTTAAGATACCATTCTGCCAGTCTGCTCTGCCGCCTCCTGTATTCCTCCGGGGGAAGCCTTCTGTTTCTCCAGGCAAAATAGCCTGCAAAAACAGGGGCCAAGCGGTAAATGCCAGTGGAACGGTCATATTGCAGGAACATCCCATTTTTTTCCAGTTCACTGATTAAGGCTGCGGCATCCCCTTGTCCCCACAAAAACTCTGCCTGTTCCTCAGTAAACGATTCCGCGATCGCTGCAGCGGACAGAAATTCCAGTGCCCGCTCCGGCATACGGCTGAACACAATCCGTTCCATCAGGCAAAATGTTTCATGCTCCGACAGAAAGCTCCCGTGTTCCTGATATTCCCGGAGATTCATATGAACCAGAGCGCTCCAGCCTGAGCAGGCCTGATGGAGCGGCTGAAGGGCCTGCGCAGGCAGTATGATTCCATTCAGTTTAAAATATTGTTCTATATCTTTGACGGAATATTCAAAATCCTCCTGGCAGATCTGATTGACCATGCCATAGATCCTGAAAAAATCGTCGTTCCTGGCCGCCGGACGGCCGGAGAGTACCAGATGGAATCCATCCGGCAGGTTTCCTACAAAAACATGCAAAAACTCCTGTATCGGTGCATAAATATCCTCTTCCAGCCCGTCCAGCACTAATACCAGCGGGAACTTTGTCCCCTGGCAAAACGTCTGAAATGCACCTAGAAATCTCCGCATTTCCCCTAGTCGTTCCGGTATGGAACCCGCCAGAAGGAACTGATAGAATTCCTCGTCTTCCCCTCTGAACGCTGCTCTGAAATCTTCCCAAAAGCCCTGGCTGCCCCCGCCAAGCAGCGTCTGCCAAATTACCCTTGGCACGTCTTTTCCCTGTTCTGTGCGAAACTGCAGATATGCCCTGAGCGCCGTTGTTTTCCCATAGCCCATGGGCGCCGAAACCAGTGTCAGGGGCGTCTGTAAAATCCGTTCCAGTTTTCCTTTCAGCTTCTCTGTTAAGTACACCATAGATCCCGCCATAGTCCCCTCCTCCATTCAGAATCTTTTGCATTGCTATTCTACTATAACATGAGCAGATAACTGCTACAATTGAGGGGGGACTATCCTAATGGAGAAGCGCAGCCTCATATTCCGGAAGAATTTTGAAGTAATTCCAATTGTTTTGACTCATCCAGTGATAGTCCTCCATACAGTTCTGGTACCACAGTGTTTCAAACCGGATTGCAGCCAAAAATGCCTCTTTCAGTCTACCGCTTTGCACTGTCTCCGGGCAAAATACTGCCTTTTTGGATTCACAGCCAATCTTGTACTCCCTGGGCATATCTTCTAAGAACGCGACCGTATCGGCATTTAAAAGGCCGCCAATCGTGCAGGCCTTACCGGGATATTGATCATGCCATTTTCTACAGACTTCTATACAGGCCTCATATACCTGGGGGCTGTTGCAGCCCTGCATATCAAGACCCATGGAACATGCCATATCCACCCGGCCTATATCCAGACCGGCCAGCATTCCAGCCTCCGGAAGGCTGCAGATATGGTCAAAATTCTTGAGGCCATCCACTGTCTCCACATTGATCAGTAACCCAATTTTTTCCAACTCATCTTCCCGGAATATCATTTTAGCCGCGCCCAGGAACTTCCGGGCCGCAAAGGCGGACTCTATCATGGGTGCAATAATTTGGGTTGCCCCAGCTGACCGCGCCTGCCGCATGTCTGTGATAGCCTCACATCCACCTATTTTCACAATCATCTCCAGGCCCGCGGCTGAGGAGATCTCCTTCAGTCTCAACAGTTCCTCCAAACGCGCTCCCTCAGCCTCAAATTCTCCCTTGACGCCAACCAGGCCATATTCATCGCGCATGTGCCGCAGCAGGGACAAGATCTCTTTTTCCACTGTATTCATTAAACTGCACTCCTCCCTTTCTTGATCTATATTCTGATTATACCGGCTGCCCCTGTGCCTGTCGTCAGCCGAAAGGATGTAACTTTGCTGTCATACGAATACGGTGAACCGGGCGCTTTGCAAACACTTCACTGGGTGCAACAAAAAAAGGTAGGTGAAATAATGGTGTCGGTTTTGGTTCTTTCTGAATTTGGGGTAGATGGGAGTTAGGCGCGGAAGGGTACGCGGACGTTGGCTGGTGTATTGGCCGTGAAAAGAAGGAGGTTGGGGCTGGGAGGACAGCGGAGGGGCCGGCTCCTGGTTACGGAGAGCGTGTCTCTAAGGCCCTGATGATTTGCTAAAAGCGCCGGTCCAAAGAAATTAAACTCGCCAAGGCTCGGACACCGTTTCTTTGGACCGGCAACGCAAATCACCAGCGCCTAAGTTCCACTGCTCTCCTCCACAAGTCGCCAGCCCCTCCGCTGTCCTCCCAGCCCCAACCTCCTTCTTTTCCGGGTAAGTCTGTGGAACGTCCGCTGACGCATCCAGGCGCAAGTAGGTAGGAAAAACGTCGCAAGCCATAGTTTTTCCTTAATGCCGATGTTTTTCTCTGCAGCTTGATGAGAATGCTTCTCAATATAGAGAATATCTAAAAAATAAAGATCAAACAGCCTGATATCAATGGTTACTTCACCCTGTCATAGGACAGATTGATATTGATTAGCTGTTTGATCTTTATTTTTGAAAAGATTACTGTACGCATCGAACTAAAATTCCCATATAATGGGAGCGTTTCAGCCTGCGACGCTTTTTCTCTCCCTCGCGCCTGGATGCGTCAGCGGGCGGTTCTAATACGTAGTGGGTGAGAGCCATGGGAGGCGGGCGGAACGGCCCAAGGGAATGGGCGATATTTTGGGGCGGTCGATGGATCTTAAGGGGAAGGGGCGCAGAATGGGAGGAGAAAATCGGCTTCTTCTCCAGCCGATTTTCAGGCGCCCAGCTACCGAACGGCTATAGCAAGAAGGTTACTAAGCCGGTGCCTCCCATTCTGTGCCCCTTGCCCTTTAGATCCATCCCCGTTCCAAACTTTGAGCCCATTCCCTTGGGCCGTTCCGCCCGCCTCCCATGGCTCTCACGAACGGATGCATCTAAACACTCCGCCCGCGTACCCCTTCCGCGCCTAACTCCCCATTTTCGCGGAAGCAAAGAATCCTAGTCAAGGATTCGCCCTCATAAACGCCTCCACCTCCTCAAGTTCAGGATATCCCATACCAGGCTTCCTGGTCATGCTGCCCTTTCGCGTCACCTTATAGGCTGCGTACCGGCTGGCCCACTGGGTTGCTTCCTTCAGGCTCTTTCCCCAGACCAGGCAGGCTGCCACAGCGGCCAGATAGCCGTCCCCTGCGCCGATTGTGTCCACAGCCTTCACGGGCGTGGGCTCCACGGTCCAGTATTCTTCTCCGTCCAGCACCGCGCTTCCCTCTTCCCCGCAGGTCATGATCACGCCTCTGGTGCGGTATTCATTCCGGATCTGGCGCAGCATCCCCTCATAGGGCGCTTTGGAGTCCTCGGGCAGACCGCACAGCACTCGGGCTTCAATATCATTGAGCACAATATAATCCAGATAAGGCAGCTCCCCCATTGGCTCTGCCGGAAGGGGGCTGGTGTTGCACAGGGTTACCATGCCGAACTCTTCCTTCGCAATCTTGGCGCCGTCCAGGGCCTTCCTATACGGCATGCCGAATCCTGTGATAAATACCTTTGCCTCCTTCATGGCCTCAACGGCTGCGTGGGTCTCCTCCCAGGTCAGGGCGGCGCAGGCGCTGTCCCCGTCCACAATGGTGTTCAGCCCATCCTCATCCACCATGATCAGGCCGGTTCCCGTGGAGACAGAGTGGTCCCTGTACATGAAGGTGGTGTCAACCCCCGACTCGCTCATCCACTGGTCCCCCATGTCGCCCCAGGGGTCATAGCCCCCCTTGCCGATATATCCGGTGCTGACTCCACGGCGGCCGAGGGCTACTGACACGGTGGCGCCCTTTCCCCCGTCCTCCTCCACCCGCCAGTTGGTGGCTTCCATCGTCTCCCCGCGGCGGGGCAGGCGTTTTACATGGCAGATCTGCCCAACGCCGTGGCTGTTCAGCACAATGACATCAATATTTTTTCCATTTTTCCCCATAACTGATTACCTCTTTTTATTTAATTCTCATCCAGCAGAGCACGGATGGCCTGGTATCCACGATGGGCCGCGAAGTCCGGCTCAGCTGCATACCTGCTGAACAGCTCCAGAGACAGATATCCATCATAGCCCGTTTCCTTCAGGTAGCTGACCAGGCGCGGGAAGTCAATCTCCCCATCCCCGGGAATCAGATGGTCCTCACTGGTGGATACACAGTCAATAAAATGAATATGGCGCACGTCACTGCCCATTTTCTCAAAATACGCAGCCACCGGTTCCCCGCAGGTCACAGGGCAGGCCAGATCCAGCATGCATTTAAAGCGGGGGGAATCCACCTGGTCCAAGGCCCAGCGCACATCGTCCGAGGTGGTGATAATGGTGCCCTCGTAGGGCGTCACCGGCTCCAGGATGATGGTCTGCCCGATTTTCTCCCCATGTTCGGAGAGAATGCGCATATTTTCAATAAACAGCTTCTTTACTTCTTCCCTGTTACGCCCATAGCCGGGGTGGTTGCAGGCTAACATGCAGTATTCCGACCCAATAGCCTTAGCCATATCCAGGGTCAGCTTGAAATACTCCAGACTCTCCTCATTCATCTTTTTGTCGGCAAATACCAGACTGTAGGGGGAGCCGGTGTTCTCCGGCGCATAGCTGACAATGGGCAGATGGTAGCTCTGTGAAAGGCTGCGGATCTTCTCCGCCTTGCCGGCCGCCAGATCCGGCGCGTAGGCATGGGGCCGGAAACCGCCGATCTCAATACCGTCATAGCCGTACCTGGCGGCAGCCTCAAAGGCGCGTTCAATAGGATACTTGGAAAAACCTGCGGTAAACAGTGCAATTTTCATAGCCATAATTTTCACTCTCCTAATATTTGATTAATATGGCACTCCATCTCCTGCGCACGTTCTCTGGGCAGATAGCCGAAATCAAAGCGCAGACTGTGATGGGCGTGGGGCGCCAGGGTATTGTAAAGGCCGTGTTCTCTCTGGTAAGCGGTGCTGTGGTTGGTTCCGGTGGTGGGCAGCGCGATGCCGATGCCGTCCTCGTCGCCCGTCCGGCATACCCAGCGCAGGGCGTAGGGCAGCTTTGCCGTGTCAAATCCCACATAGCAGGCATCCCCCTGGGGCATCACCTGCATGGCGTGGGCCCAGCCCTTCTCATCACCCTTGTAGCGGATGGTGGTGCACATTTCCGGGTCATTGCACTGGGTTGCGGAGTCCAGCACATCCCCGATCAGAGGATTCTCCATCAGCCGTTTGCCATATTCGCGGATAGCCGCGGCCCGGGGGGAATCCCCTCCCAGCTCCGTGGGGCTTACCACAATATGTTCCTTATCCTTGGGGGCGCTGTACACGATGCGTGACCCTTCCACCGCCAGCCAGTTCATGTGGCACATGAACATGTACGCAAGTTCACCTGCCCTGCGGTTGTGGATATCAATGTGCATCTGCGCCACCGTGGCGCCCTTATAGAGACGCAGCTGCGGGCTGTACGCATAATGATACTCCTGGCTGTTGCGGTACACGAAGGTGCCTCCCACAGCCAGATAGGCCCCCGTCTCGTCCCGGCCCACCCCTGCGTATGTCTCAGTGTAATTGGCAAAGGGCAATTCACCGTGGATCGGGTAATCCTCCCCCTCTCCAGGGCAGTTGATATTGGTCAGGCCGCAGTGGAGCAGCAGCCCGCCATAGTTGTCTCCGAATTTCGTGGTGGCAAGCGGCTGATCGAATATGGACTTCTGAGTCAGGTTCCTGCCTTCAAACTCCGCAAACCAAATCTGCTGTCCCATATAGGGCAGCACCACCATGTTACAGTGTTCGTTCTCAATTTTAAGCCCGCAGACGCCGCTCTCATACCGGAACGCAGTTGCCTTCAGTTCCCCATCCTCCAAAAGCGTAACCGGACGGTCGCTGAAAAACGACGGGCGAAAATTCACGCACGTAAACTCCATACCCCAAGCACCTCCTCTAATGTTATCCGCCGGGCGGTCTGTCCCCGCCCCAGCGGTCCCTGATGCAGCCAAATCCCGTTAACTTACATTGTATCCCAGCTGGCGCATCAGTTCGTCCAGCTCTTCCTTCACGCTGTCCGGAACGTAGTCCTGATCCGCGGGCATTCTGGAGTGCATGCCCACCGGCCCGCCGCCGTACTTCATGGCGTACATGTAAGCCGCATTAAAGGGGGCTTTCTTCACCACATTGCGGATGCGCAGCACCTTGTGCTGGGCCTCGATGCATTTCTCCCGGTTCCCCTCCAGCCCATATCTGCATATATCCATCATTTCCGTGGGGTAGGGCACTGCCATGAAGGACACGCAGCCCACCGCGCCAAGGAGCATCATCACTCCGTCCAGCCCATCACAGCCGCCCAGGAAGTCGAACTCATCCTTGTTAATGCGCAGGGTGCACTGAAGGAAATTGAGAATGTCTACCGAGGCATCCTTAAAACCTCTGAGATTCGGATGGTTCCGCCACAGCTTCTCCAGGGTGTCCGGCTCAAACAGAGTTCCCATCTGGACGCAGTTGTATATGTACACCGGCCGCTTTGCATAATCAATCAGCTCTGCCGCATAGTCGTAAAGGGCCTTCTGGGTATGGCGGAAAAATGGCGGCGCTGTGATGCAGTAGCAGTCAGCCATCCCTGTCTCCTCATACAGATCCAGCAGCTTCTTGTTCTCCTCCACAGAATTCTCAAAGGAGCAGGCCATAATCTTGGCCCTGCCCTGGGTGCGCCCATGGATCACCTTCAGCAGCTCCAACTTTTCCCCGGCGCTCAGCTCATGACATTCGGCCCCCAAGCCGTTTACAAAGAAATTCCGGATTCCCTTGGAGAGATGCCAGTCGATCATCTGCGCCGTCTGCTCATAGTTGACGGTGCCGTCAACGTTAAATGGCGTCAGAATCTCATCCACAACGCCTGTAATAAAATGTCCCATAGATATAATCTCCTTTTCTTATAAGTCATAAAACTATAT
>OIES01001048.1_pt1 | contig 11191 bp, 4 predicted proteins | sample 1581811 | NCBI WGS metagenome assembly OIES01 (sample SAMN03281021, study PRJEB24777) | human gut metagenome | isolation source: fecal sample PR177 from 1 month old male Malay infant, vaginal delivered... | reverse complement strand
TCCTCTTAAGGATATTCGCTATGTTTTTTTTTAATGATACGGCGACCACCGAGATCTACACTAGATCGCTCGTCGGCAGCGTCAGATGTGTATAAGAGACAGCTATCCTAAGATATTATTTTTATAAGCTATATAATAATACATTACATAGCGTATATTACATTTTAAATATCAGATATTAGATATCAAAACTTATTTTTCATTAAGTTTTTGCACAAGCATGTCTACTGTTTCTTGTAGTTTTTTATTTTGTGCTTCTAGTGTATCCACACGTTGTTCTAATGCGTTATAGGATGCAGGGGAAATCTTAGCGAGTGTCTTATTTTCACCGAATTTATAGGACACGCCTACATTGGCCATCAAATCACCACTTACAGTTGTACCTGCTGTAAGAAGTAGGTTTTCTTTTGGATAGTAACCTACGCCAAGAGCCAATGCATTTTCGCCTTTATAGTGACCATAGCCACCCATAACTTGAACCTTGTGGTCTGGATCAAATTGTAGTGGATGTAATGCAGCTAGTGCTGCAGCACGAGCATCACCGCGGTTGGATTCTTTTTCCACGTGGCGTACGTCGCGATGTAATACATCAATTTGTTGGTTTGTGCCATACAATTGGGATCCGTTAACTGCATCTGTAGAGTCCGCCGTAATACGGCCTGCTGCTACATGAGTAATTGTGCGTTCTTGCCCGGCTGCACCAACGGATACAGTAGACACAGGAGCCGTACCAGCGAATTTTTCAGTAACACCATTATTATAGGTATAACTAGGAGTGCTCACTACATCACTACTTTCAGCAGTAGAATTATTACCTAATACAACGGCATTATCTAGCGATGTTTTCACATTATTACCCACTACGAATGTATTATTTGCACTCACTTGGTTCTTGTTACCAACGCTATAGGAGTTATCCCCCTTAACAGTGTCCACATTATATGTACCTACACCAAAGGCGCCAGATTGGTTACCTTCAATCTTGTTGTATGCGCCAATAGCGGAGTTCTTATCGCCTTTAAAGATAACACCATGGCCCATACCATAGTTAAAATCACCATTTACAGTGGAGTTAGAACCGATTAATACGGTATTATTAGCCTTACTGCCGGCAGCTTGAGAAGCGCCGAGCCATACGTTTTTATTACCTTGAGAGTAGGAGCCTGTAAAGTAACCAATAGCAATGGTATCAGAAATAGTTGAGTTATAACCTGCTGCAAAGTTACCTAAGAAGTTATAATCACCTTTACCGCCTACAAAGGTCTTAGAGCTAAGCGCTACATTACCACCACCTTGAGAACCATTCAAGGCAAGACGGCCGATGGCAATATTATTACCCTTTGCATTTGGGTCCCCTGTATGGGAATATGGATCGCTGTTAGCCGCCCCAGTTTGACCACCGAGATGTACATTGTCTGAGTTGGTGAAAGATGACCAGCCTTGTAGACCAATGTTATAAGTGGCACCACCAGAGGAAACAACAGGAATATCTGCAGCTTGTACCAAGCTAGTAGAAGATATGGTTAAAACTCCGAGTACTGCTAATAATTGTAGTTTCTTTGCGTGATTCATAATCATACGCCTCCCTTGTTATACTACAAAACACTTCCCCTTCATATTACCCTCATGATTACTACGATTAAATTCTACTGCTATCGAAAAAATATGTAAATAACATAAATAATAATTCATAAAGGACAGATTAACCAATACAATTAACAAACAAGCCCCCGCAGGAATAAATCCTACGGGGGCCATTTGTTTTAGTACGACCTATAGCTTACGAGAGAGAACATAGTATCCAAAAGGATTGTAATTGCTTTGTAACTAGGAGTAATTGCATATACTTGAATACTATTATGTAAATTTATGTATAGTATGTAAGGGCTTACCTATATATAAACAGCTATAAGGTCATGGAACTAGTATAGTATTATTAACAGCAGTATTATGTGATTTAACTCACATTTTCCTAAAATAATGTAGTCATAAAAACTAAAAGAGGCAACGGCGTAAGCCGTTACCTCTTTCATAGGTATTAGTTATATTTATACCGATTAGCGGATGCGTTTAACGCGGTTATTACCATCGCGCATAGCTTGTTGCAAGCTGTAGATCACCATTTCGTTCATGTAGAAACGCAATTCATCGTTAGACATGTTAGCTGTATTCTTTTCAAGAATTGCCAAGATTTGGTTTTCATATTCAGCTTTGTTCATGTCAGACACAGTTGTGTGATTTTCGAAGAATTCTTTGTAATCTAAGTACAAGCGATCTAAAGCTACGCGAGCATAGCTATCTTTTTTATAGCGATGGCTTGTAATGTACCAGCTACGACGAACGTTCATGTAGTACAACACGTTATTAGTATAGCGTTGTTGACCAGACATTACACGATTGTCGTCTTTGATTAATGCATTGCTCATACCCAATTGGAATGCTGCAAATTCAGATACTACAGCTTTTACCTCTTCGCTAGGTACAGCAAGAGAGATTTCTTGTTGTTCTGCAGTCAAAGGAGCCGCAGGTTGTTCAGGCATCATCAAAGGATCTTGTGCCGCATGTACTTGACCAGCAACACATACAGAAGCAATAGCCATAACTGGTAATAATTTAATTAGTTTCATAAGTCCCCTCATTGGAAGCCGCCCTCCCCAGGGCGGCTCTCCTATATTTTAAATACTCAATACACTCTCAAGTGAATGATTATTTGGTTAACCCAGCTTGTTTCATAAGCAATGCAATTTGAGCTTTCATCTCTTCATTATCTCGTTGTACTTGTTCGTACTTAGCAGATAATTCCTCATCGCGTTGTTTCATGCGTAAGTTCTCAGCTTTCAATGCAGCTACTTCATCTTGCATTACATAAGCAGAGCTGATTGGGCCCGCTTTGTAACGTGCTGGAATTGCTTTTTTAGCATCAGATGTACCAAATTTATAAGATACACCAGCGTTAACCATATTATCATGACCACCTAAGGAAACACCCATATGAAGCATTGTAGATTCATTTGTATAGTGAGCGATACCAATAGCAGCAGCAGTACTACCTTTATAGTTGCCAACAGCCGCCAACACTTGTGTAGGTTCTAATGGATCATATTGCAATGGTTTAAGACCTGCCATGGCTGCACTAGCTGCACCAACATCAGCGATTTTACCATCCACACTATGCATAGCATTGCGCAATTGGTTAACGTTAACCGCATCAGTGCCGTTGATGCCTGGCGCCACATTAGTAATCGTATTATTACCATTGTTTAAGCCATTTTCTGTAAGGCTTACAGTGTGACCTGGTACAGGTTGACCGTTAATGGATGGAGTAATTGTGATACCGCCACCATCTACTTTTGTATCTACTGTGTAAGGAATTGTTGTATTAGTTCCTGGTACAGTTTTTGTATACGTAGTAGAACCGTCTTTTAAGTTAAGGTCCTTAGCCAACTTGATATCATAGCCATCACCAGCGGCATTCTTCACAACAGCGAGGTTGTTGTCGCTCAAACGATTTACATCAGCGCCACCTTTGAGGTTCATTGTATCGCCTAAACCGCGAACAACTTTACCATCATTACCAGCTTGGTCACCTTGGAATACACGACCATTTTTAGCCTTTTCGTTAAAGTCGTCGTTAACAGCTTTCAATTGATCTTCTGTTGCGGCGCGACCTGTAACAGCTACAGGGTTGTTAGGATTCCATGTTTTATTGTCCAAACCAGTTACAAAGTTACCGTTTTGACCACCAGAGCTTTGGTTACCCATGATTACATCGCCAGCTTTCACAGTGTTACCTGCTGTAACAGAACCTGTGCTGCCATCGATTGTAACTTGGTTAGCCCCATTGCCCGCAGTAATCGTACCAGTAGATCCATCAACTGTAACTTGTTTAGTTGGATCTGTGCCAAGTGTAATTGTATCGTTTAAGGACATCTTAACAGCAGTGCCGTCAACGGAAGTCTTGATGTTGCCGTCGCCTTTAAGGTCGATTACTTCACCAAGAGGTTTCTTCACGGATTGACCATCCTCTGCTTTAAGACCGAAGCCTTGTGCCTTGATGTCTTCTATTGCAGTATGCAATTGACCGCCATTTACAGCATCTTTGCTGCCTGCAGCAATTGTACCATCTTCTACACTAGTGATTTTCTTATCACCCGCATTAATGCCGTCTTTTGTTACCTTAGGGCCATTTTCGATAGTCAAACCATCTTTGTCGATCGTAACAGCTTTGTTACCACCATCGTTGATTTGCAAGCCATCTTTAGTCAACTTAGTCGCTTCATTAGCGCCATCTTTAATAGTTACGCCATTTGTATCCATCTTAGTGTCGCCTGTAGTTACTGTGTTTGCTGTAACAGTATCTACATTAAGATCTCTAGCCAATGCTACTTTCACAGCACCATTATCTACAGATGTAGTAATGTTTGCACCGTCACCTTTCACAGTCACAGTATCACCAAGAGGTTTCTTAACAGAAGCGCCATCTTCAGCAGTTAAACCGAAGCCCTTAGTTTTAAGGTCTTCCACCGCTGTATGTAATTGACCGCCATTTACAGCATCTTTACTGCCAGCTGCGATTGTACCATCTTGTACATTCGTAATTTTCTTATCGCCAGCGTCAACGCCGTCTTTAGTCATAGATGGACCATCAGTAATCTTAACACCGTCTTTTGTAACGGATGTTAACGGATTGCCTGCTGCATCATTAATAGTGAGGCCACCACCGTTTACAACAGTGTTGCCATCTGTACCATTGTTGAAAGTAGCAGAATTTAGGCCTTTAAGGTCTTTTGCAAGACGGAGCATCAATGTATCAGTGCCGTCAGCAATTACCCCAATGTTATCATCATTGGAAAGTTTCGCTGCGTCTGTAATACCACCCTTAACATTCACTTGGTTGTTAAGTTTTTTCTTGATTACAGTACCACTGTCGCCACCGTACAACATCCCGTCGTCCATAGTAGCTACTTGGTGCTCACCAGTCTTATCAGTATACACGATACGTGTGATTCCGTCTACACCGTCAACACCTTTTTCGCCTTTAACGCCCTTAGCAGCATCATCGTAACCATTTTTCACGGAAATATCGATGCCATTTTTACCATCTTTACCGTTTGTACCTGCAGGGCCTGTTAAGCCAATGTGACCAACGCCGTCTTTACCAGAGATAGAAACTGCGTCTTCACCATCAGCACCTGTAATACCTACCTTACCATTATTCCCGTCTTGACCAGCTACGCCAGTAGGACCTGTAATGGATACGCCATCCTTACCGTCTTTGCCGTCTTTATTGACCTTAATAGAATCAGCTACAAGGTTTTTATTCAATTTAACATTAATTGTTGTAGTGCCAGTTGTTGTATCTTGGTCGATGAAAGTTTTAATGTTTTCGCCACTGTAGTTAGTGTCTGCATCAGTGCCTTCACCTTTTACGATGACAGTGGAGCCTAATTTGTTAGTCTTAGTACCACCCACGTTAGCGTCGAAATTAAGACCTGAATTAGATTGGTTAGCCAATGCAGCTTTCAACTGATCCTCTGTAGCAGCACGACCAGTTACGATATTGTCAGCATCCCAAGTTTTGTTATCAAGACCTGTTACATAATTGCCAGTTTCTTTAGTACCATCTGCTTTAGTCGCTTCTTGGTTACCCATAGTTGCTGTACCTGCTTTTACAGTTTCAGCAGCTGTTACGGTGTTAAGACCTTTAAGATCTTTCGCCAAGCGAACTTTCAACGTATCTGTACCATCAGAAACTACGCCGATATTGTCATCAGTAGTCAATTTAGTTTCGTCAGTAATGCCACCCTTAACATTTACTTGGTTGTTAAGTTTTTTCTTGATCACATTACCAGCGTCACCACCGTACAACATACCGTCATCCATTGTGGCAACTTGGTGTTCCCCAGTTTTATCAGTGTACACAATACGTGTAATGCCATCAACGCCATCTACACCTTTTTCACCCTTAACGCCTTTAGCAGCATCGTCGTAACCATTCTTAACGGACATGTCGATACCGTTAGAACCATCCTTGCCGTTTGTACCAGCAGGGCCTGTTAAGCCGATGTGACCTACACCGTCTTTACCAGAGATGGAAACTGCATCTTTACCGTCAGCACCAGTGATACCTACCTTACCGTTGTTGCCGTCTGTACCAGCTACGCCAGTAGGACCTGTAATGGATACGCCATCCTTGCCGTCTCTACCATCTTTGTTGACTTTGATGGAATCAGCTACAAGATTTTTATTCAATTTAACGTTAATTGTTGTAGTACCAGTTGTTGCATCTTGGTCGATGAACGTCTTAATGTTTTCGCCGCTGTAATTTGCGTCTGCTTCGTTGCCTTCGCCTTTCACGATGACAGTGGAACCAAGTTTATTAGTTTGAACGCCACCAACGTTAGCGTCAAATTTAAGACCTTTGTTGATCAACGCATCGGAGCTGTCTTTAATTTTATCAGTTAAGTAGTCTACATTAACTGCTTCGCTACCGTCGTTGCCTGTTGCGTACGCCACGTTAGTTACATGAGTACCACCAGTTTTATTAGTGCTGTTGTACGCAGGACCTTCGTAAGTCACTTTAGATTTATCTACGGTATTTGTAGCAGGGTCTAAGTCGTACTTAACAGCGCGGTCTTCTAATTTATCGAGCTCAGTTTTAGATGCAATATCTTTGATAGTTACAGTGTTAATAGTACCAGATTTATCATCTTTAACCTTTAAGTCTACTTGGTTGTTTGTAACCTTGTAAGAGCCATCAGTTGTATTAGCTGGGTCGCCAATCAAGCGGTAGTCAGATGCACTAGCGCTCGCTGCTTTCACCGCATCACTGACAGTTTTCAATTGGTCTTCTGTTGCCGCACGGCCAGGTACGAATACAGGATCAGCTATATTCCAATTTGTATTATCTAAACCTGTTACAAAGTTACCAGTTTGAGTGCCACCTTTATTATCTGTAGCTGTTTGGTTACCCACTGTAGCTGTGCCAGCTTTCACAGTATCTGTAGCTGTTACAGATTTAAGGCCTGTAATATCTTTAGCCAATTGCAATTGAAGTTTTGCATTGCCGTTAGCATCAACCGCTGCAGATGTAACACCGATGTTATTACCTGTTGCAAGGTCAGCTGCATTTGTAACGCCACCAGTTACGTCTACTTGTTTGTTGAGTTTTACATTAGATGTAGCACCCATGTCGCCTTTGAATTTAAGGCCATCATTTAATGTAGCTACCTCTTCTTTAGTACCATCTGGTTTTTCATAAACAATACGAGTTGTAGTTGTACCAACAGCACCATCTACACCAGGTTGGCCATCACGAGTAATGGAAAGGTTTGTAGTAACACCGTCTTTACCATTGATGCCGATCTTACCATCTTTACCATTTGCACCCGTAGCAGTCACTGTTTCAACTTCAAGATTTTTGTTCATCTTAACGTCGATGGTTGTGTTACCTGCTGTATCTTGCTTGATGAAAGTTTTGATGTTTTTACCGCTGTAGTTAGCATCAACTTCTGCGCCTTCGCCTTGAACTTTCACAGTAGAGCCCAATTTATTAGTTTGAACGCCACCAACGTTAGCATCAAATTTCATGCCTTTATTGATTAATGCTTCGGAGCTGTCATTAATTTTGTCAGTTAAGTAATCTACGTTAACCGCTTCGCTACCGTCGTTACCTGTTGCGTACGCCACGTTAGTTACGTGTGTGCCACCAGATTTATTAGTGCTGTTATATGTAGGACCTTCGTATGTCACCTTGGATTTATCTACATTACCAGAGCCATCTACATCGTATTTAACGGCACGATCGTTTAATTTGTCGAGCTCAGTTTTAGACGCAATATCTTTGATTGTTACAGTGTTTGTTGTACCAGATTTGTCATCTTTAACCTTAAGGTCTACTTGGTTATTGGTAACCTTGTAAGAACCATCAGTCGTATTAGCTGGGTCGCCAATCAAGCGATAGTCGCTAGAACCTGCATTGGCTGCTCTTACTGCATCACTAACAGTTTTCAATTGGTCTTCTGTAGCTGCACGACCAGGCACAAATACAGGGTCAGCCATGTTCCAAGTTGTATTATCTAGGCCTGTTACAAAATTGCCAGTTTGAGTACCACCTTTATTGTCTGTAGCTGTTTGATTGCCCGCTGTTGTAGTGCCAGCTTTCACAGTATCTGTAGCAGTCACTGTTTTAACATTAAGATCTTTATTCAAAGCCACGGCAATTGTGGAGTCATCACCAGTTTGTGTAATCTTTGTAGTGATGTTCGCATCACCAGACACAGTTACGGTAGAACCAAGTTTATTTGTCTTAACGTCATTATTATCTGCGTTGAATTTCAAACCTTTGTTGATAAGTTCAGTTTTTGTATCGTTGATTTTTGTAGTCAACTCAGTTTTAGTGTCGTTAATTTTGTTTGTTAAATCAGATTTTGTAGAGTCTAACTCAGTTTTAGATGCAATATCTTTAATCGTTACTGTCTTTGTATTTGCAGGCGTACTGGCATCTTGTACTGTTAAATCAACTTTATTACCTGTTACAGTATATGCTTTATCAGCAGCTGCGCTGTTTTCTACCAATCGATAGTCTCCTGCTCCCGCTACATTCACTGCATATGTTTTATATGTACCATCAGTACCTTCTGTAACTGTTGTATTTTGACCTGCAATAACCTTTACAGCCTTTTGAGCCTCTTCACGGATAACAGTTTTACCATCGCTATTGATGTTGGATAAATCTGTTTTAGCAACCTTAGTTGGATCCACATCAACAGTATAGTTACGAACACCGTTTGCATCAGGTGTACCACCTGTAAGGGTCATCAAACCACTAGTACCTAAGGAAACCTTAGTATCCATAGCATTGATAGTGTATGTTTTTTGACCTGTTGTAGCATCTACAGTAGCTGCTGGGATGGTTACATTATTACCAGCCTCAACAATTGTGCCTAATGCAGTAATATTCTTTTTACCTACATTTGTAATGTTAGAAAGATCTTTATTTGCTGCATTATCGATTTTATCTTTTGTATCATTTGTTAAGGTTACATCGATTGTTTGGTTGTTAGCTTTAGTTGTTACATACGCGCCATCGCCTTTTACAGTCAATGTTTGGCTATCTAACAATACATCATTTTTACCGTTGTTGTCGTTTGTATTGCCTGCAATTTTAAGGTTTACATTGCGCAATTGAGCTACGTTAACTGCATCTGTGTCCTTTGTACCAGCTGCAAGGTTTGTAATTTGACGCGTTTCTGTGCCAACGCTAGTGCTTTGACCTACAGATACAGCACCCAATGTAGATGTTGCTACATTGCCTGTTAAAGCAGTGTATTTATTAGCACGGTTGTCTGCTGCGCTTACATCATAACCAGCTACGCCAGCCGCCGTATTCGCTACGGAATTAGAACCTAACGCAACACCATCATCTTCAGTTACCTTAGCTTTATAACCTAATGCAGTGCCTTTATCGCTTGTTGCCGTTGCATCAGCACCTAGTGCAGTACCATAATTACCAGCTGCAGAAGCACGTACGCCCGCTGCTGTCGCATTGGTGCCGGTAGCACCTTTATTATCATAGTTAGCATCAGCAGATGTACCTTTAGCGCTGAAGAAGTTAGTTTGCGCTGCTTCTACTGCTTCTTTTACTGTATGATATGTACTATTTTTAATGCTGAAATCAGGTGCTTTGTAGGTAGAACCATTTGCTTGATACCCTGTATATGTAGGACCTGCAATGGTCATAGCCAAGTTATTATTTACATAACGTAATTGTTTAATCGTAGCTGCGTCATTATCGTTTTGACCACCGGCTACGTTAACGATACGACGAGGCGTACCTGTATTACCTACGGCTACTACACCCGCTTCAGCAGGGTTCATTTCGTTGGTGAAAGCAGCATATGTATTTACTAATGAATCATTGAACTCTGTGCCTGCACCAAGAGCGATGGAGTTATTAGAAGAAATCTTCGCACCAGCACCTAATGCCATAGAGTTTTCGCCAGTAACCTCTGCACCATTACCGATAGCTGTAGAGTTATTACTACTTGCTTTAGCCTCTGTACCAATAGCCATTGTACCAGCTTTGCTAGCTTCAGCCTTACCACCGATAGCAAGAGCATTCGCTTCTAATGCCTTTGCTTGACCACCTAAAGCGATAGCATTTAACTGTCTAGCTTGTGCTGTTCTACCCATAGCAATAGCATTAGCACCTGTAGCATACGCCGTATTACCAAAGGCAAAGGCATCTGTAGCAGTAGCACGAGAGGAGTTACCCATCGCTACAGTATTAGCTGCCTTTGTTTTAGCATTAGAACCAAACGCCATAGAGTCACTTGCCGCTGCTTCAGTACGTGCTTTTGTACCAAAGGCCAAAGAACGAGCACCTTCTGTCACGGTATTAGTAGCACCATTATAGGATGCACTCGGTTCATTGCCGCTACCTGCTACAGTAATTGGCTCTGCTGCACCGATAGCAATAGATTGATCACCTTTAGCTTGCGCAGAATAACCCATGGCAAAGCTACCAGTACCATTCGCCCAAGCAGTTGTACCAATAGCTGTAGAGAAATTACCTGTTGCTGCCGCTTGGCGCATCATAGCCAAGGAGTTAAAACCACTAGCTAATGTAGATGTACCAATGGCCATAGCAGATGGTTTCGTAGATTGTGCATAATTACCAATAGAAAAGGATAGACCACCTGTAGCCTGTGCATAGTCACCAATGGCTACACCGGAATAATAGGTAGAATCACTGTCCTCTTGGATTTTTGTATTATGACCAATAGAAATACCATTTAATGCTCTACCAGAATAATAAATGCCAGAAGCACTGCCATCTAAGGCATACATATTGCCAGGGTTATTATAATTGTATAAATAGCTCCATTTATTGCCACCATTTTGAGCTGTTGCATAGCCAGCATTTACGCCATCAATCATGATAGCCGCTGCATTTACAGGTGTAATGTTCACACCTGCCAATAGCGCAGCTACTGCCATAACAGCGCCCATGCGAGCATGTGTTTTGCCCGTGTGCATGGATTTAACCTTACCGCCACCGCTTTTTACGATCTCAGAAACTACTACATAACACTTCTTTGTCTTGCTCCAAATTACATTGTAAATTCGATTCATAATCTTCCCTCTAGCTTACAATACACACAGATAAGTTCATTTCTCACAATAATTT
>OIES01001044.1_pt1 | contig 11217 bp, 8 predicted proteins | sample 1581811 | NCBI WGS metagenome assembly OIES01 (sample SAMN03281021, study PRJEB24777) | human gut metagenome | isolation source: fecal sample PR177 from 1 month old male Malay infant, vaginal delivered... | reverse complement strand
CCCTGAAAAACGTTTCAAAATGGTATGGTCACTTTCAGGTGCTGACCGATTGCTCCACGGAAGTGAAAAAAGGCGAAGTCGTGGTGGTCTGCGGGCCGTCAGGCTCCGGTAAATCCACGCTGATTAAAACCGTAAACGGCCTTGAGCCGGTGCAGCAGGGGCAGATTATCGTCGATGGCACCGTGGTTAACGATAAAAAGACCAATCTTGCCAAACTGCGCTCGCACGTCGGAATGGTGTTTCAGCATTTTGAACTGTTCCCGCACCTGTCGATTATCGACAACCTGACGCTGGCGCAGGTTAAGGTTCTCAATCGTGACAAAGCGTCGTCGCGCAAGAAGGGTCTCAAGCTGCTGGAGCGCGTTGGCCTGGCGGCGCACGCGGAAAAATATCCGGCGCAGCTCTCCGGTGGCCAGCAGCAGCGCGTGGCCATTGCCCGAGCCCTGTGTATGGACCCGATCGCTATGCTGTTTGATGAGCCCACCTCAGCGCTCGACCCGGAGATGATCAACGAGGTACTGGACGTCATGGTGGAACTGGCCAACGAAGGGATGACCATGATGGTAGTGACCCATGAAATGGGCTTCGCCCGTAAGGTGGCCAACCGGGTGATCTTTATGGATGAAGGAAAGATAGTCGAAGATGCCGATAAAGAGGCCTTCTTCGCCAATCCACAATCCGATCGCGCTAAAGATTTCCTCGCCAAAATTCTGCATTAATCGTTATTCGCTGCGCATACCACCCGGTATGCGCAGTTTATCTTTCCCGCCATATTATTCGCCAATATTATTTGTGCGCGCCATTACCGCCAATATCATTTACATAATAAATAAACTTCAGCGAGACAAGCTGAACTTATTTATTAAATCGATCAATTCATAAAAAAATCACTAATGAATTCGTGGACCGGTATTTCCACCACCGCTAGCATATAACACCTCGTAACAGGTTCGTCGCATGATTATGGAATTAATTAAATATAATATCCTTGCCTGACCTTGCCTGCGCCGAAATAAAGGCCATCAATCATTTTGCCAGAGGTAATGGTATTGATGCGTCGCCGAACCAATGAAACAAATGGATATTGCTTCATGTTAATTCGATCTCGCTCGCTCACCGGGCTGCTGTTTATAACGCTGGCTGGCGCCTCTGCCGTCAGTGCTGCGCAATTGACCACCTCAGCTCATCAGACCGAGCAGGATAAAGCTCGCCAGGAGGCGCTGACCCCGCAGCAACAGGAGTTTCAGTCCTCACAACAGCGCGGGGCGCCGCAGGGTATCCACTTTCCTGAGGAAGCACATTGCAGATTAATCAATAAAGTCGACATCGATTCCGATAACCAGGCGCTCACCCGGAAATTACTGGCGAAAACCGCGCAGCAGGCACAGGGCCGCTGTCTGGGTAGCGAGGGTATACGCCTGCTGGCGTATAGGCTTCAAAACGAACTGATCGTGCAAGGCTATATCACCTCTCTGATTGATGTTCCCTCCCAGTCGCTGGAGCAAGGCATCCTCCGGCTGACACTGAAGTATGGCAAAGTGGGCGCTATCGACTATGCCGGCGGATCAGACATCACCCGTCTGTGGAATTCACTGCCCCTGTCTCCCGGCGCTATCCTGCGTTTAAGCGACCTTGAGCAGGGTATGGCCAATCTGCAGCGCCTGCCGGGTTCTACGGCGCACATGAAACTGCTGCCTGGCCAGCGCGAGGGGGAAAGCGATCTTCAGATCGCCCGCAGCCTGGAGAAAAAATGGCAGCTTGGCGCCTGGCTTGACGACGCCGGCAGCAAAGCCAGCGGCCGCTATCAGGCCGGTGGCGCCCTCTATCTCTATGATCTGACCACTCTTAACGACATTCTGTATATTTCCGGCGGGGGCGATATTGAATTCAACCAACACAATGACGGCAACCATAACGGTAGCCTGTACTACTCCATCCCCTTTGGCTACTGGTCACTAAGCGCCTACGGGGCATATAGCCAGTATCGCCAGCAGTTCAACGGCAACTGGTCAACGATGGATTATAAGAGCAAGAATCGTTACTACAGCGCCACGCTGAGCCGACTGCTCTCCCATACCCGCCAGCAAAAAACCACCGCCGACCTGCGAATTGCCAAGAGCACCTCGCACTATTACTTCGGCGGCAGCGAACTGCAGGTCATGCGCAAGCAAACGCCATCATGGGAGCTTACCCTCAACCATCAGCACTATTTTAATAAAAAAATCGTCGACGCCAGCATTGGCATCCAGCGCAGCCTGCCGTGGCTCAGCTCAACGGCAACGCCGGAGGAGAAAGCCGGGATGTACAGCCCGCTGTCGCGGATCGTCCATGCGAACCTGCAGGCGATGATGAAATTTGACGCGGCTGGCGACGCATTTACCTGGGCGCCCCGATTGAGCGCGCAGTTCAGCCCGGACCCACTCTCCTCGGATAATAAATTCAATATTGGCAGTCGCTGGACCGTGCGTGGGTTCGACGGGGAAAACAGCCTGTCCGGCAATCAGGGATGGTACTGGCGCAATGATTTTATCTGGGATATCCCGACGCCTGACCGCCAATTTTATTTTGGTGTAGATATTGGGCGTATAACAGGAAACGAGCAATACCAGAGGGGAAAAACGCTTTCTGGCGCAGTAAGCGGTATTCGTGGCTCGCTGCTCGCCACGCAGTATGACTTTTTCATGAGTACCCCTTTAATCAAACCCGTTCGTTTCCATAGCGATGCTCTTAACCTGGGCTTCTCATTACAATGGAGGTATTAATTTCAACAAGCAAAATTTAAAACTAACATTTCTCAACCACTCTTCATTAAAGGAATAATAGAATGTTTAAATTTAATTTAACTTATGTCGCACTCGCGGCAGCCCTTAGCTCATCGTTTGTCTATGCCGACCCAAACACATGGACGCACTCATCAGGCACAACCGTTGTTGATATTGAAAAACCTAACGCGGCTGGCGTATCTCACAATATGTACCGTGATTTTAACGTCGGCAGCAACGGGATGATTTTGAACAACAGCGGCGACGATCTTACCCATGACAAATTTGGCAATATTGCCAGGAATAATAATTTAACCAACGGCAGCGCATCCGTTATTCTCAATGAAGTGACCTCAAATAAGTCCAGTTCCCTCAACGGATTTATAGAAGTCGCGGGTCAAAAAGCCGATGTTATTATCGCTAACCCGAACGGTATCTCCTGCTCAGGCTGCAGCTTCATTAATACCAATTCAGCAGTATTAACGACCGGGCAGGTGAAACTTAACGATAACGGAGGGATCGGGTCCTATACCGTCAGTAAAGGCAAGATTACTATCGGCAAGAACGGTATGGATGCCACGAACAACTATGCCCTGCTGCTGGCGGAAACTATTGCTATCAATGGTACGCTCAGCGCTGCCAACGCTACATTAGGCGCAGGAAGTTTTACCTTTGATAACACAACACAAAAGATGACTTCCGCAGGTAAAACCCCAAGCATTATGCAGATGCTATTTCCTGAATACAGTATCGACATTAGTAATCTTGGCGGAATTAAAGCTAATAGCATCAGTATGATGGGTAACGATTATGGTTTGGGCGTGCGTAATAAAGGAAGCATTGTTTCTAACAGCATGCTGTCGATGACCAGCAGCGGAGCATTGGTCAACGAAGGCTCAATCACCAGCAATGGTCTGCTCACGCAGATGACTTCGGCCGGCAGCTTTAAAAATACAGGGAGTATAGCAACAACCAATACGACTATAATTAACAGCTTACAGTCCCTGACTAACAATGGGGCTATTACGGGCACCAGGCAGCTGATGGTTAACTCCGCGGGGAATCTGGAGAATAACGGTACTATAAGAAGCAACACGGTGTTAAGCGTAACCACTAACGGGAATTTGAAGACATCATACGGCTCCTATCTGCTTTCCGACGACCAATTATTGTTAGGGGCTCTCGGAAATATCGAAAACGGCGGTTCTGCTCGCGCAAAAAATACCACTGTCTCTTTTAGCGGTGACTCGTTCAATGTGACAGGCAACATCTACGGAACAGAAACTCTCGCCATTCAGTCTATCAAAGACAGAGAGATTTCGTCTGGTGCGATAAGCAACTCAGGGACCATCAAAGGTGGTAATATTGCGATCCAAACAAAAGGGAGCATGGTATTTAATAGAGATAGCCAACTCCTTGTCACAGATAAACTGACAGCAGAGAGTAATAGTTTTAATAATAAAGGCGGTACGATTCGTGGCGATAAGGCAGTCATGAACTTTACTCATAGTGGAATGCAAAACAGCGGAGAAATCATTGGCGGAACTGTCAGTATCAATACTAAATCTGATTTCCTTAATGAATGGCTGATTCAATCTTTTGGTGACATGACCATTGATACCAACAAAAAAGGCAATATTATCAATCGCGAACTCATCCACGCTGACGGAACCATGACGTTAAATGCCAAACAGATTGTTAATGGCGGATATAAGTGCGGATTCCTGGGTATGATGACCTGTGAAAAAGGAACGCTCAGCGGCAATAAATTGATCGTCAACGCTTCGCATAACTACGCGAGTGAAATAGGTGGAAATCAGTACTTCAAGTCAACTGAAATTAACACGCTCAAATAATTGATAAAACACTAAAATTACAGCTACTGCTGGTGTCAACAGCGCCAGCAGTAGATCCCGAGTTTAGCGTTTACTCTTTATGGCTCAAAGGGCCGCCTTTGGAACTGGTCGTGACCACATTTTGGGCAACGCGGCAGTACGTCAGGCGTATACACCGGAAGGTGATAATGACATTTTTCACACACCAGGTTACCCAACCCCACCACTTCGCCGCTGTGATAGACTCCGTGATGGTTGAGATCCTGAAACACCTCGCGCCACTCAAGCTGGGTTTTATCGGTAATATCCGCCAGTTCCTGCCAGAGACTCTCTTTGATCACCCGCATAAAGACGCTATCAGTCAGCTCATCCTGACTCTCTTCATAACTGAGGGCGAACTCTTCCAGATCGCGTCGAACAGCGCGGATCACATTGTTGATTTCGCTCTGCGTTAACTCGCCGGACTGGCTAATCTTGACCCTGGCCTGCTCCACCAGCGCATCAATATCACGTTCTCCATTGCGTAACCGCTCGCTGAGCGTCGACACCAGCTCTCGGTAGAACTGAGCAACCTTGTTCATCTTTTCGCCTCCGGTGTGGTTAACTTCTTCTTATGATAGCCGTTATCTGCGGATAGCTCTGCCAGCCAAGCCACAGAGTCGCGAAATATTCTCCACCGCTTTCCTCTCTGTAAATGTGTGAAAGGCTGTTTTGACGTTGGCGTTTGGGCTATGCTATGCCGATCTGAAATAACACATCCATTGGCTACATTTTGTAGCTGTATTGAAAACAGGACCACTGGCTGCCATGCAAGAGCAATACCGCCCGGAAGAGATAGAATCGAAAGTCCAGCTTCACTGGGACGAAAATCGTACATTTGAAGTAACTGAAGACGAGAGCAAAGAGAAGTATTACTGCCTGTCGATGCTTCCTTATCCTTCTGGTCGACTACACATGGGTCACGTGCGTAACTACACCATCGGCGACGTGATTGCCCGCTATCAGCGCATGCTGGGTAAAAACGTCCTGCAGCCAATTGGCTGGGATGCGTTCGGTCTGCCGGCGGAAGGGGCGGCGGTAAAAAACAACACCGCGCCAGCGCCGTGGACCTACGACAACATCGCCTACATGAAAAACCAGCTCAAAATGCTGGGCTTCGGCTATGACTGGAGCCGCGAGCTGGCAACCTGCACCCCGGAATACTACCGCTGGGAGCAGAAGTTCTTCACTGAGCTGTATAAAAAAGGCCTGGTGTACAAAAAAACCTCCGCAGTGAACTGGTGCCCGAACGACCAGACCGTGCTGGCCAACGAGCAGGTTATCGACGGCTGCTGCTGGCGCTGCGACACCAAAGTCGAGCGTAAAGAGATCCCGCAGTGGTTTATTAAAATCACCGCCTACGCCGATGAGCTGCTGAACGATCTGGATAAGCTGGACCACTGGCCGGACACCGTGAAGACCATGCAGCGCAACTGGATCGGCCGTTCTGAAGGGGTGGAAATCTCCTTTGACGTCAATAACTACGCCGACAAGCTGACCGTCTATACCACCCGCCCGGACACCTTTATGGGCTGTACCTACCTGGCGGTCGCTGCGGGTCACCCGCTGGCGCAGCAGGCTGCGGCGAACAATCCGGCGCTGGCCACCTTCATCGACGAATGCCGCAACACCAAAGTGGCGGAAGCCGACATGGCGACGATGGAGAAAAAAGGCGTCGATACCGGCTTTAAAGCTATCCACCCGCTGACCGGTGAAGAAATTCCGGTATGGGCGGCTAACTTTGTGCTGATGGAGTACGGCACCGGCGCGGTGATGGCCGTTCCGGGCCACGACCAGCGCGACTACGAGTTCGCCAGCAAATACGGGCTGAACATCAAGCCGGTGATCCTCGCCACCGACGGCTCCGAGCCGGATCTTTCCCAGCAGGCGCTGACCGAGAAAGGCGTCCTGTTTAACTCCGGCGAATTCAGCGGCCTCGATTATGAAGCGGGCTTCAACGCTATTGCTGACAAACTGGCTGCCATGGGCGTAGGTGAGCGTAAAATTAACTACCGCCTGCGTGACTGGGGCGTATCCCGTCAGCGCTACTGGGGCGCGCCGATCCCGATGGTTACCCTGGAAGACGGCACCGTGCTGCCGACCCCGGAAGATCAGCTGCCGGTGATCCTGCCGGAAGACGTAGTCATGGACGGTATCACCAGCCCGATCAAAGCCGATCCTGAATGGGCCAAAACCACGGTTAACGGCCAGCCGGCGCTGCGCGAAACCGACACCTTTGACACCTTTATGGAATCCTCCTGGTACTATGCGCGCTACACCTGCCCGCAGTATCAGGAAGGGATGCTGGATTCGCAAGCGGCCAACTACTGGCTGCCGGTCGATATCTACATCGGCGGCATCGAACACGCGATCATGCACCTGCTCTACTTCCGCTTCTTCCACAAGCTGATGCGCGACGCGGGGATGGTCAACTCCGATGAGCCGGCGAAACAGCTGCTGTGCCAGGGCATGGTGCTGGCTGACGCCTTCTACTACGTAGGCGAAAACGGCGAACGTAACTGGGTCTCCCCGGTTGACGCCATCGTCGAACGTGACGAAAAAGGCCGCATCGTGAAAGCGAAAGACGCGGCGGGTCACGAGCTGGTGTACACCGGCATGAGCAAGATGTCCAAGTCGAAAAACAACGGCATCGATCCGCAGGTCATGGTTGAGCGCTACGGCGCGGATACTGTCCGTCTGTTCATGATGTTCGCATCCCCGGCGGATATGACCCTCGAGTGGCAGGAATCTGGCGTCGAAGGGGCGAACCGTTTCCTGAAACGCGTCTGGAAGCTGGTCTACGAACACACCACCAAAGGGGACGTTGCGGCCCTGAACGTGGCGGCGCTGAGTGAAGATCAGAAAGCGCTGCGTCGCGATATCCACAAAACTATCGCCAAAGTGACCGATGACATCGGCCGTCGTCAGACCTTCAACACCGCCATCGCGGCGATCATGGAGCTGATGAACAAGCTGGCGAAAGCGCCGCAAGAAGATGAGCAGGATCGCGCCCTGATGCAGGAAGCCCTGCTGGCGGTAGTGCGTATGCTCAACCCGTTCACCCCGCACGTCAGCTTCACCCTGTGGCGTGAGCTGAACGGCGAAGGTGATATCGACAACGCGCCGTGGCCGGTGGCGGATGAAAGCGCGATGGTGGAAGACAGCACCCTCGTCGTCGTCCAGGTCAACGGCAAAGTTCGTGGTAAAATTACCGTTGCGGTAGACGCAACTGAAGAGCAGGTCCGCGAGCGCGCCGGCCAGGAGCATCTGGTGGCGAAGTATCTCGACGGCAAAACCGTGCGTAAAGTGATTTACGTCCCGGGTAAACTGCTCAATCTGGTCGTTGGCTAAGCGCGGGAGGAAGCGTGCGATATCTGGTAACAATGTTGTTATCTCTGGCGGTGCTTGCCACCGCCGGCTGTGGCTGGCATCTGCGTAGCACTACCAAGGTGCCCACCACCATGAAAACCATGATTTTCCAGTCGAGCGATCCGAATGGCCCATTAAGCCGCGCGGTGCGCAATCAGCTGCGTCTTAACGGCGTGGAACTGATCGACGCCAGCACGCTGCGTAAAGATGTCCCTTCTCTGCGCCTCGATGGTTCGTCGATTCAGAAAGATACGGCCTCGGTGTTCCAGGACGGTCGTACGGCGGAATATCAGATGGTCATGACCGTCCATGCCAGCGTTCTGATCCCGGGTCACGATATCTATCCGATAACCACTAAGGTCTATCGTTCGTTCTTTGATAACCCGCAGGCGGCGTTAGCCAAAGACGCCGAGCAGGATATGATTATCCAGGAAATGTACGATAAAGCGGCGGAACAGCTGATTCGTAAACTACCAAGCGTTCAGGTAGCGGATGTTGAAGCCACCCAGCAGGAAGAAAAACCGGTCGCGGGCAGCACCGCGCCGGCGTCCTCGGGTAACCGCGTCTCCACCACGCTGGGTCAATGATGATTCGGTTGTACCCGGAACAGCTCCGCGCGCAGCTCACTGAAGGGCTGCGCGCGGCCTATCTGCTGCTTGGCAACGATCCTTTGCTATTGCAGGAAAGCCAGGACGCTATTCGCGAAGCCGCTGCCGCACAAGGCTTTACCGAACACCATACCTTTTCTATCGACAACAGCACCGACTGGCAGGCGCTTTTCGCCTTAAGCCAGGCGATGAGCCTGTTTGCCAGCCGGCAAACCCTGTTGCTAATCCTGCCAGAGAATGGCCCCAACGCGGCGCTCAACGAACAGCTGGCGACGCTGGTCGGTCTGCTGCACGACGACCTGCTGCTGATAGTTCGCGGTAGTAAGTTGACCAAAGCCCAGGAGAATGCCGCGTGGCTCACCGCGCTGGCGCAGCGCGCCGTCCAGGTCAGCTGCCAGACGCCGGAATACGCGCAGCTGCCGCGCTGGCTTGCCGCCCGGGCCAAACAGCATCAGCTGCAGCTCGACGACGCGGCCAGCCAGCTGCTGTGCTACTGTTACGAAGGCAATCTGCTGGCGCTGGCGCAGGCGCTGGAGCGTCTGGCGCTACTCTGGCCGGACGGTAAGCTGACGCTGCCCCGCGTTGAGCAGGCGGTGAACGATGCCGCGCACTTTACCCCTTACCATTGGGTCGATGCCCTACTGGCAGGCAAAAGTAAGCGCGTGCTGCACGTCCTGCAGCAGCTCCGTCTTGAAGGCTGCGAGCCGGCGATCCTGCTGCGTACGCTACAGCGGGAGCTGCTGCTGCTGGTGACCCTCAAGCGCCAGTCGGCACAGACGCCGCTGCGTTCGCTGTTTGATAAACATCGGGTCTGGCAAAACCGCCGTCAGCTGCTCAGCGACGCCCTCGCCAGACTGAGCGGCGAACAGCTTCGCCAGGCGGTGACTCTTCTGACCCGCGCGGAACTGACCTTTAAACAGGATTACGGGTACGACGTCTGGCCCGAACTGGAAAGTCTTTCGTTGTTGCTCTGCCACAAAGCCCTGGCGGACGTTTTTATTGATGGTTGATATGACTCACTTACAGGCAATCTATGGCGGCACCTTCGATCCGGTGCATTATGGTCACCTCAAGCCGGTCGAGATCCTGGCGAATCAGATTGGCCTGAGCAAGGTCATCATCATGCCTAATAACGTCCCGCCGCACCGTCCACAACCGGAAGCCACCAGCGCCCAGCGCGTGCACATGCTGAAGCTGGCGATTGCCGATAAGCCGCTGTTCACGCTCGATGAACGCGAACTGCAGCGCGATACCCCCTCCTGGACGGCGCAAACGCTGCAGGAGTGGCGCCAGGAGCAGGGGCCGCACAAGCCGCTGGCGTTTATCATTGGCCAGGATTCGCTGCTCACCTTTCCCACCTGGCACCGCTATGAAACCATCCTCGACAATGTCCACCTGATTGTCTGCCGCCGGCCGGGTTACCCACTGACCATGGCCCATGAGGCCGATCAGCGCTGGCTGGATCGCCATTTAACCCACGATGTGGAATCTCTGCATCGCCGCCCTTCCGGCGTGATCTACCTGGCTGAGACACCGTGGTTCGATATTTCGGCGACGATCATTCGCCAGCGCCTCGAGCGCGGCGAGTCCTGCGCCGAGATGCTGCCGGCCGCGGTGCTGGACTACATCCGCGAGCAGGGTCTCTATTGCTGACCCCGCGCTGGGCCTGGCGCGAAAAAAGCGCTATCGTAACGCCACCTCTCCATCGCCCGTCAGAGCCTGTTCATGAAATTATGGTTAGTTCGCCATGGCGAAACCGAAGCCAACGTTGCCGGGTTATACAGCGGCCATGCCCCAACGCCCCTGACGCCGCGAGGCGTCGCTCAGGCACGAGCGCTCGGCGAACGGCTGCGCGCGGTGCCTTTCGATAAAGTCTTCTGTAGCGAGCTGGCGCGGACCGGGACAACGGCCGATCTGCTGCTTGGCGATCGCGCTATCCCGCGCGAATGCCATGCCGCGCTCAATGAGATGTTTTTCGGCGACTGGGAGATGCGTCATCATCGCGACCTTCAACGAGAAGATGCGCAAAACTATGCCGCGTGGTGTGCTGACTGGCAGCACGCGGCCCCCACTAACGGCGAAAGCTTTCAGCGTTTTGCCCGCCGCGTCAGCGAGTTTATCCCCACGCTGACCGACTGCCGCCATCTTGACCATCTGCTGATCGTCGGCCATCAGGGCGTTCTGAGCCTGCTGACCGCCCTGCTGTTGCAGATGCCCGCCGCGGCGATGTGGCACTTTCCGATAGCCCATGGCGCCTGGAGCCTGCTCGAAATCCGCCACGATTTCACCACCCTGCGGGTATTAAATAGCCAGGCCGTCTGGCAGTCGGAAGAAGAATTCCCGCCGAACCATTGACAGGCCAGAGCAGGCTGCTATTCTCCGCTGCCAGGCAGCATCCGCCAAAGCCGTTTTGCAGAAAATTGTTTTACAAAAATGGCGATGCAATCCTCGGCGAGGGATGGGATGATACCCCGCCGCGAACGCCTGCCGACAGACATTTCACCCGACTTTTTCATCAGTTCAGGTATACTGTCAGGCTCTTTATGATTATCAATCTTCACGCACCCAGGGGGAACACTTGCAGGGTAAAGCACTCCAGGATTT
>OIES01001039.1_pt1 | contig 11253 bp, 10 predicted proteins | sample 1581811 | NCBI WGS metagenome assembly OIES01 (sample SAMN03281021, study PRJEB24777) | human gut metagenome | isolation source: fecal sample PR177 from 1 month old male Malay infant, vaginal delivered... | reverse complement strand
GCCTTAGCGCTGGCTTGTTTTATGGAAGTCTTTCATGACCCGATACAACAAAAATAATCCAGTACCATCCAATGAAGTAAAAGACTTCAGTGATAATGCTCAAATTGTGGATGAGATTGTCCATTTGCAGCAGACAACCACCAAAGACCGTTTCGGGAAAAACCTTAAAACGTGGTACGGGGTTCAGCAGGATGCTAACGAAGCAATTTCACAGTATGGGTACATTACGCTTGATAGCTTCGAGGACGGAAATACTTTGACGCTGCCAAATCAGGTGCTGCGACTCGAAGCTACTGGCGAGTATTATCGTTGGGATGGGGTGCTCCCGAAGGTGGTTCCTGCGAACTCAACGCCCGAAAGCACTGGTGGTATTGGACCTGGGGTATGGTTGGGTATCGGCGATGCCTCCTTAAGAGCGGAATTGGGTTCTCCAGGTGGCGTGAACTTGGTAAATGGCGCTGCTAAACAGGAAGATGTGGATATACTCAACAAACAAAATTTAGCATTTTCTTATATCGAAGACTATTCAAACCTTGTTTCTAACGATGATTGGTCTGAAGCCATTCAAGCGGCTTTTGACACAGGTAAGCCCGTTGTTGGTTTGGGTGGGAAATCATACAAGGCCACTAAAATTATTAATACAAAGGGTCAACAAACTATAGGTAATTGGAGCGTAAATACTACTCGTTATTCTTTAGGTATGGCGCCAGCTGACTCCATTGTTGACAATTCGGGCCTTATCAGAATGATATACATCTCTTCTGCATATGACTATACAGAGATGTTGCATATTAAAAGTCTTGGCGCCAATACTATTGCCCATTATTGCTTCTGGCAAGATAATCCTGAAGATGCTGAAGGGACCGTTGTAAAACTCTTGAATAATGCACAGTCTTCTGGGTTGAAAGTATTATTAGGAACGGAAGGAGCAGAAGCATCATCGGATTTAAGTTCCTTTATCAGGGCATATGAATCACATCCTGCTGTCATGGGCTTCAGCGTATATGATGAGCCTGCCACAAGAGGAATAACCGTAGCTCAGCAAAACACCAAAATATCAACGATGAGGCCGCTGACAGGCAAGGCCTTAACAGTTGTTGATCTAGCCCCCCCAGGAGGCCCATTCGAGCAGAAATTCAGCACTAACTACGACATAGTTTTCGTTGATTCCTATTCTCTGAGATATGGCTCAGGGACAGTGGAGCAGAATATAGCCAAAGACTTGAACAAGATGCGCTATGACTTCGGTATCGTAAAAGCTATGACCAGTTGCTCACGAGTGATTCCTGTCATCTCCACCTTCATTGATATTGATCCCTCTGGTATATACAGCCAGGTGAAGGCCCAGATTATTCCCGCGTCTGATTTGTTCAGTATAGTCGGCAAGGGGGAGTTTGGAGCGTTCGTATGGGACAACTATGTAGGCCCGGGCTCTGTTCCTACAGGTCAGTTGCGTGATGATGCTGATTTCAAAGCCTTGGTCCGCAGAGCAAGCTCACAGGTAATACGTAAAGAGTTGAAGACAGATGTGTTCATCTTCGGAGGAGGTCCCGGAGCAGGTGCCACACAATGGCCTTTGACGGAGCTTTTAAACAGTATCCAAGTTAAAGACACCTCCACTTCTATGGGTAATGCTCAACGAAATTCCTATCCAGTTAAAGTGGTGACAGGGGCTTCTGAGACAGACAGAACAACCACCACTGCTGGGCAGACCTATTCAGGAATTGGTTTTAAAGGGGCAGATGCTGGATTCGTATCAGGCCTTGTCTTCAGGAAGAATCTACGGGCCCATGTAGAATTATTCACAACAGGGCCGACTATCGCGGGGACATTCAATATTAAAACAACTAACGATGCCGGATACAGCGCAAACCTGATTTACGCAGCAGCAACCAGTGGTAACACTGTCTTTGACATTTCATCTGCTGACGGAGGTTATGGAGACACTTTAATCTTTGAAGTGGCCAATCCCGGGGATATATCCACCTTATATCGTAAGTTCTTACGCGGTATTGTTATTAATAGTGATTGGTGATTCATTCTCAGGGGTTGAGTTAATTTACTAACTCAACCCCTATCGTTTAGTTATTCATTTGCAATTAGTCTTTTCGATAGGAATTTAAACTTGAACCCACATATAAAAATTAGGATGAAACCAAAGAAGAACTCGCCTCTAATATACAAATTATCAAAAATCATAAACAATGATAAGGCAGAGAAATAAACTATGAATGCCGTTCTGTTTTTTTCATTTGTAAGCATCAACCCAGCCGCATAGAAAATAATTTGTAGGATGAATTGAATACACAATCCAGTCAACCCTAAAAGTCTAACAGGTGCGGAAAATGCCGTACCAGCGTTAAGGTGGCCCATAACCATATCCACATAAAATTGATCCATGAAGTGCTTTGAGAATGTATCAGGAACCAATACCGAGAGAACGTAATTTGCGTCGCAAGTCCCATAGACTACAAGTTTGTTGCACATGTCTCCGTATTCGTAGTATGAATTTATGTTTAGAACTAAGTTGTATATTGGGCTAGCTATATATAACCACACCCAATAGAGACTATCACCAATCATCAATCCATTATCATTAGCCCCACCAATCTCCTGGATATAATCGTTAACATAGTCACCTGAGAGTTGTTGTCGCAAATTCCCTAGCATGCCGAATATCACTATCACAAATAAAATAGTTGCTATTAGCTTAATGTTCATTGTGCGCGTAAACTTTATTTTTGACGATATGGATATTAGTGCTATAAAGAATGCAACAATCATCATTTGCCTTGACAGCATTAACGCTGATATAACAAATGCGTATAATAAAGCCAGTATCATTTCATTTTTGGTTCCATAAATAGAAGCAAATAAAACTGATACAATTGCACAAGAATAAAAGACTACATGCAAAACAGGAAGAGTGACGGCTACCTCTCTACCAACCAAAATTGGAACGCCACCTAAATAAAACTCAATAGAGAATCCAATGGCAGATATTAATGCAAGCTTTTTCCAAGCGCCAGACTTTACACCTGATTGTAACTTTATATTTCTTGCATAAAATAAAGATATAAATAGATAAGAAAATGCAAGGGTTAGCATTATCGCCAAAGCAAACAATGATGGTGTATCATAAAAATATGATAGGTTAAGGCACGACAATGCGATCCCAATAATTAGCATAACCCCAATGTTCATCGGGTAGGTCAAAAGTCTGTACATTTATTCACCACATATACCATGGAAGCGCCCCGGACTCGTAGAGAGCGCCAGCCAAAATAGCTAAAAAGATAATAAAAACAACGGCTACAGCACCAACTGCAGTTATCATAAATTCTTTCATGCCGATCTCTCCTGCAAATCAACGAAAGATAAGTAACTAGCGGATAGCATTAACATTATTTGAATCAATGGTTTCGTAATGGAAGAAGTTTACCATTCAAATGGTAGTTGATACACCAAGGATGAATCTCAGGTGTTCGGATAATCACCTACATCATCAACGATGCGCGTTCAGGTGAGTTCGACGACTGTCCGGTGATGTGATTACCCGGCATTTCCGTCTATGTAGTCAGCCCACCACTGCATCATTTCACGGCGCTTATCGAGATACTGAGCATGGTTGTAAATGCCACGTATTGATCCGCTGTTTGCGTGCGCCAGTTGCTTTTCTATGGCATCAGCCGGCCATTCATGTTCATTCATAATGGTGCTGAACTGGTGCCGGAAGCCGTGGCCGCTTGCCAACCCTTCATATCCAATCTGCCGAATAACCAGCAGCACGGCGTTCTCGCTAATCGGCTTTGTTTTGTCATTGCGTCCGGCGAAAACGAAACTTGATATCGGCTGAGTTACCGGCTTCAGTGTTTCCAGCAAAGAAATTACCTGGTCTGACATGGGGACAAGGTGAACTCGGCGCCCCTTCATCACCTCTTCGGCGATAGTTATCGTCCTGGTTTCAAAATCGACGTTCGACCATTGCATGGACCGGAGCTCTTTAGTCCTCAGTACTGTATATTGCAGAACTTGAGTTGCTATGCGCGAGACGATACTTCCGGAGAATCCTGCCAGTGCCTTATTGAATGCCGGAATCTGATCAGCAGGAAGGAAAGGATAGTTCTTCTTGCGATATCCCTTCATTGCATCAGCCAGATCAGGAGCGGGGTTATATTTGGCCCTGCCGGTTACAATGGCGTACCTGAACACTTCCCCGCAGCGCCTCCTTGCCTTATTGGCCCTCTCCATTGCCCCACGGTCTTCAAACCTGCGGATCACTTCCAGTATCTGCATCGGTTCTATCTCGTTAATCTCCATCCCGCCAATCAATGGCAGAATGTCATCCTGGAACATGCGTGACAGTTCTGTGCTGTATACCTCTGACCATACCTGTTTTTTATGCTCGTACCATTCCTGGTATATAGAGCCGAACGAGTTGTCTTTGACTGACAGCTTTTTGGCCTTTATCGGATCGACACCGACAGACACATCCTTTTTCGCAAGCCATGCCTTGTCCCTGGCTTCCTGCAATGACATGAAAGGATATTTACCTATTGTCAGAACCTTCTCTTTACCATCGAGCTTGTAACGCAGTTGCCAGACTTTCTTTCCGGTAACCGGCACATACAGGTACAGACCATTGCTGTCGAGCAGCCGGTACGGTTTATCTTTCGGCTTTGCCGCGTCGATCTGCTTGATGGTGAGCATGGGTAAAATTCCGGTGGGTAAAATTATTTACTCGTTTTTTACCCGCCTGAGTATGCGGCTGTCAACGTTCTATTGCGAACTATGGCGAACTGGTATTTTATTTGATGCTTGCTGTGCAAGGGATTTTGCGAACTATTACGGAGGGTGGCGAACCATAAAATGGTGTCCCCTGCAGGAATCGAACCTGCAATTAGCCCTTAGGAGGGGCTCGTTATATCCATTTAACTAAGGGGACGAAGCGGCACCGAGTATACCGTCTTTTGTTTGCTTCGGTAAGGGTAGTGCCGCCTGACTGTTCAAACCGTCACCATTCAAACCGGATTTTGCTGCTTTTTCTCTTCTTCGGCGGCTTTTTTGGCTTCTTCTTTCCGCTTGTTGCTCATATCGTTGCGGATCTGCGCATGGCTCATCAGGGCGAAGATAAAGGTGCCGCCACAGATATTCCCGGCCAGCGTAGGGAGGGCAAACGGCCAAAAGAATTCGCTCCAGTGCAGCGTGCCGTTAAACACCAGATAGAGGATCTCCACTGAACCCACCACGATGTGGGTGGTATCGCCAAGCGCGATAAGCCAGGTCATCAGGATGATCACCACGATTTTTGCCGCACCGGCCGCAGGAAACATCCAGACCATGGTGGCAATCAGCCAGCCGGAAATAATGGCATTGGCGAACATTTCAGTAGGGCTATTTTTCATCACGCCCATACCAATTTTCACGAAGGCATCCCGCGTCTCTTCGGTGAAAATAGGCATATATTCAAAGGCCCATGCGGCTATGGCGGTGCCCAGCACGTTCCCGAGCAGAACAATGCCCCACAGGCGCATTAACAAGCCAACATTTCCCGCCGTCGGGTTTTGCATCACGGGTAACACTGCGGTGACGGTGTTTTCGGTAAACAACTGCTGGCGCGCCATGATGACAATGATAAAGCCAAAGGTGTAACCAAGATTTTCCAGTAAAAAACTACCCGGCACACCCTCCAGTTCCACATGGAAAATCCCTTTTGCCAGCAGAGAAGCCCCCATTGACAGTCCGGCGGCGATGGCAGACCACAGCAGAGCCATGGCGTCGCGCTCCAGCTCTTTCTCGCCGTCTTGCCGGATATGCTCGTGAATCGCCATCGCGCGTGAAGGCAGACGGTCCTCATCGACCTCTATCTTTTTCCCGCGCTGTTTTTCTTCACTCTCAACCTCAATGTTGTCGCTATGCTTATCTATCTTATCGTTTTCCAGATTATCCATACTCGCCTCTTGCTCTAAGCTGATACTTGTAAAGCGTAGCGGCTTTTCTTCTGTTGACCGTCAGGCGATCTTCTGAAAAGGCAAAAATGGTAACAATTGTATTTTTTCATCTCGATAGAATGGCTGCATGATAATTCCGGCCTGACCAGGCTATGATCACATCAAGCAGTTCGGTGATATAGACATCGTTTGACGTGCTGTTACAATCGCTCACACCTTTACAGGCGGACACGGTAGCGTTCCGTCATGGATGGCAATCAGCGATAGCCACAATTAACAGGGAGACATATATGAAGCTTCGCCTGTCGGCGCTTGCACTGGGAATCACACTCCTCGTGGGGTGTGCAAGTTCCGGTACAGAACAGCAGGGGCGTTCGGACCCATTAGAAGGGTTCAACCGCACTATGTACAACTTCAACTTTAATGTGTTGGATCCGTATGTCGTTCGACCGGTGGCTGTCGCCTGGCGTGATTATGTTCCACAGCCTGCCCGTAACGGTCTGAGTAACTTTACCGGCAACCTCGAAGAGCCTGCGGTAATGGTGAACTACTTCCTGCAGGGCGATCCGTATCAGGGAATGGTGCATTTCACTCGTTTCTTCCTGAACACCATTCTGGGGATGGGCGGCTTTATTGATGTTGCCGGAATGGCGAATCCGAAGCTACAGCGCGTTGAGCCGCATCGTTTCGGCAGCACGTTGGGTCACTATGGCGTCGGGTATGGTCCTTACGTGCAGTTGCCATTCTACGGTAGTTTCACCCTGCGTGATGATGGTGGTGATATGGCGGATACGCTGTATCCGGTTCTTTCATGGTTAACCTGGCCGATGTCTATCGGTAAATGGACAGTTGAAGGGATTGAAAACCGCGCCCAGTTGCTGGACTCCGATGGTCTGCTGCGTCAGTCTTCGGATCCTTACATCATGGTGCGTGAAGCGTATTTCCAGCGTCATGACTTTATCGCTAACGGCGGTAAGCTCAAAACGCAGGGAAACCCCAACGCTCAGGCGATTCAGGACGAATTGAAAGAGATCGATTCCGAATAAGGTTTTTGGGACGAATAAAAAGGTGAGCTAAAAAGCTCACCTTTTTTACATCGGTAATAAATCAGAATGCGTAGTTGAAGTTAGTACCAAACAGCCAGGCTTTACCTTCAGATTCGAACTTGTACGGACCTTCGTTAATTTTCACGCTCTGACCGTGCATGTAAGAAACCCCCACGTCAACAGACGCATCTTTATTGAAGGCGTAGGTCGTCCCTGCGCTCAGCCAGAAACGGTCCTGATCCGGAATGGAGATAGAACGATTTTGTGCCGGAACCGGGCTGTCATCGAAGGCGATACCGGTGCGGAACGTCCAGTTATCATCGTAGTAATAAGTGGTACCCAGCGCGATGCGGAAGGCGTCTTTGAAGCCTTCATCTTTCTGGAACAGTGTCTTACCGCCGGTGGATTTCGCCTTCAACTCCTGGAACTGACTCCAACTGGTATAAGCCAGGCTGTAGTGGATGGCCCACTGTGGTGCCACGCGGTTATAACCAGACACTTCCCACATTTCAGGCAGGTTAAGCGTCAGGTAACCCGACTGCGTCGCGCCGCCGGTTGCGGTGGGGAGGCCCAGATTAAAGTTATTGATTGCCGGAGGCAGATCGCTGCTGTAGTTACCTTTGAAGTCAATTTTGACTTCAGAGCGGTAGGTCAACGCATAGCGGTTGTTCTTGTCCAGCTCATACAGAATCCCGGCGTTCCAGCCGAAGCCCCACTGGTTACCGTTCAGGTGGGCAATTTTCGTATCGCTTGGGATGCCGTTGGCCGTGGCTGCCAGTTGCTGGCCCTGCGGAGTGCGTCCGGCAGGGGACTGCATCACCTGTCCTGCAACCAGTTGGCCCAGATCACCGGCAAAGCGTTCAATCTTCGCACGGGCGTAAACGGCATTCAGACCGAGACCGAAGCTCCAGGCATCATCTAAGCGATATGCACCGCTCAGGTTCAGGTTCATGGTCTGGAGGTCGGTCGTACCGCCGACAGAGCCGCCAGCATAGGTATCATTAAATTCTGTTGCCAGACCATAGTTAGAGGTAATGGACGCCCCCCAACCAAACTGATCGTTAATAGGAGCAACAAAGTGGGCGTTTGGCACCCAGGCGGTTGGCGCGATGTTATCTGCGTCAAGGCTGCGCCCGGACGGTGAACGGCCACTGATATTAACGTCGGGATCGATGTATACCGCACCCGCGGAGAAAGTAGGGCGATCGAACATTGTGATCAGCGCCGGGTTACGGCTGACGTTACCTGCATCGTCTGCGATAGCGCCTTCACCCGAATAGGCCCGGCCAAGGCCAGAGGAAGAAAATTCGTTTAACTGAAAGCCTGCAGACCAGGCCTGGGTGGAGATAATTGCCACTGCGACTGCGAGAGCAGACTTTGTAAACAGGGTTTTCTGGCTCATGACCATAACCTCAATTGATTTATTTTTATACAAACTATGTTACATGGTGTAACAGGAGCGCGAAGTGTAGGGTCTGCGGTACAACATAGAAATCAGACCAGTGGCGTGAGTATAGGTCGGACCACCTGAAATGTTGCAAGTATGTTTATAATATTTTTCAGTTCTGATCTCGAAAACGCGATCCATCTGGCAAATTTGACGCCTGACGCTCTCACCCTAATGGGTGAAATTTGTTTTAGATCATTTTTAAGTGTGATTTCTGTCACTTATCTTATTTCTCACCATTAACAACTGGAGAGGTAAATGTGGGGAGCGTAAAATATCCCTATCGTTTATCTGGCACCCTGGGTGCAAATACAGAGGAAATCTACAATGAGTAAATGCAGTGCTGATGAAACCCCGGTTTGCTGCTGTATGGATGTTGGCACCATCATGGACAACTCCGATTGCACCGCCTCATACAGCCGTGTGTTCGCTAACCGCGCAGAGGCTGAAGAGACGCTGGCGGCGTTGACCGAGAAAGCGCGTAGTGTGGAATCTGAACCGTGCAAAATCACCTCCACCTTCACTGAAGAATCTGAAGGCGTCCGTCTGGATATTGATTTTGTCTTTGCTTGCGAAGCCGAAACGTTGATCTTCCAGTTGGGTTTGCGCTAATCCCCACGCCCCGTTTCTCATGCCCCGGCGATAATTCCCGGGGCATTTTCATTTCAGGCAGTGACTATTCACTGTGTCTTAGCTCTCACTTTCTTCGCGCTCCGCTTGGCTAAATGTAAAAAATTGGTTAAGACTATGATCAGGTCAGACCACTTATTTTATTTTTACAGGGGAGTGTTATGAGTCAGGCTTTATCGCTGGTCACCCGCCAGGGCGATCGTATCGCTATTGTGAGCGGATTACGCACGCCATTTGCGCGTCAGGCGACCGCTTATCATGGCATTCCCGCCGTCGATCTCGGCAAAATGGTGGTGGGCGAACTGCTTGCGCGTAGTGAAATTCCTGCCGATGTGATTGAGCAACTGGTTTTCGGCCAGGTCGTACAGATGCCTGAAGCGCCCAATATCGCCCGCGAAATCGTGCTAGGGACAGGGATGAATGTACACACCGACGCGTACAGCGTGAGTCGTGCCTGTGCGACCAGTTTCCAGGCTGTGGCGAACGTGGCGGAAAGCCTGATGGCAGGGACCATCCGCGCGGGAATCGCCGGTGGTGCAGATTCTTCGTCGGTTCTGCCCATTGGCGTCAGCAAAAAGCTCGCGCGCGTGCTGGTTGATGTCAACAAAGCCCGCACGTTGGGGCAACGGCTTAAACTTTTTTCTCGTCTGCGCTTACGCGATCTAATGCCCGTTCCGCCAGCGGTGGCGGAATACTCAACCGGACTGCGCATGGGCGATACCGCAGAGCAGATGGCGAAAACCTACGGTATCACCCGGGAACAGCAGGATGCTCTGGCGCATCGTTCTCACCAGCGCGCCGCGCAGGCCTGGGCAGAAGGCAAGCTGGCTGATGAAGTCATGACCACTTACACGCCGCCGTTTAAAGCGCCTCTCTCTGAGGATAACAATATTCGGGGTAACTCCACGCTTGCCGATTATGCCAGACTGCGTCCGGCATTTGATCGAAAGCATGGTACCGTCACAGCGGCAAACAGCACGCCGCTGACGGATGGCGCGGCGGCGGTCATCCTGATGACTGAATCCCGGGCGAAAGAACTGGGTCTGGTTCCACTGGGCTACTTGCGTAGCTACGCTTTTACCGCGATTGATGTCTGGCAGGACATGCTGCTGGGGCCAGCCTGGTCAACGCCGCTGGCGCTGGAGCGCGCCGGGTTAACGCTGGCCGATCTTACGCTGATTGATATGCACGAAGCCTTTGCCGCCCAGACGCTGGCGAACCTCCAGTTGCTTGGCAGTGAACGTTTTGCCCGCGAGGTGCTGGGTCGTTCGCATGCCACCGGCGAGGTGGATGACAGCAAATTTAATGTGCTTGGCGGGTCAATTGCCTATGGCCACCCCTTTGCCGCAACCGGTGCAAGGATGATCACCCAAACCCTGCACGAGCTACGTCGTCGTGGCGGCGGTTTTGGGCTTGTGACTGCCTGTGCAGCAGGCGGTCTCGGTGCGGCAATGGTCCTGGAGGCAGAATAATGGAAATGACATCGGCTTTTACGCTTAACGTGCGTCTGGATAACGTCGCGGTCATCTCTGTGGATGTCCCTGGTGAGAAGATGAATACCCTGAAAGCGGAGTTTGCCACGCAGGTACGCGCCATCCTTAAACAGATCAGGGAAAACAAGTCCATTAGCGGTGTCGTCATTATTTCTGCGAAGCCGGACAATTTTATTGCCGGTGCGGATATCAACATGATTGGGCACTGCAAAAATGCACCAGAAGCACAAGAACTGGCGCGACAGGGGCAGCAATTGATGGCCGAGATCAACGGATTGCCGATCCCGGTCATCGCTGCCATTCATGGGGCTTGTCTGGGCGGCGGGATTGAACTGGCGTTGGCCTGTCACGCGCGCGTCTGCACGGATGATGCGAGAACCGTGCTGGGGTTGCCTGAGGTACAACTTGGGCTGCTGCCCGGTTCGGGCGGGACTCAACGTTTGCCGCGACTTGTTGGGATCAGTACGGCGCTGGATATGATCCTCACTGGTAAACAACTGCGCGCGAAGCAGGCGCAGGGACATTTGGGCGGAGCCCATATCGATCAGGCGGTTCAAAGAGCCGAGGCGTTTAGGCATTATGCGTTCTCCGTATAGGGCTGCGCTAAGCGGGGGGAAACCTGGGGGATAGCGGCGATCAGCTCGCGGGTGTAGGCCTGCTGCGGGGCGGCGAACAGGCGGCCAACG
>OIES01001033.1_pt1 | contig 11283 bp, 15 predicted proteins | sample 1581811 | NCBI WGS metagenome assembly OIES01 (sample SAMN03281021, study PRJEB24777) | human gut metagenome | isolation source: fecal sample PR177 from 1 month old male Malay infant, vaginal delivered... | reverse complement strand
CACTACGGGAAATCCATCAGGTGGTGGACGGGGCAATCTCTAACACTTGGTTTCGTCATACCCTGCTTTTTACGTAAAGCCTGCGCTCAGCAGGCTTTACTGCATGTTGCGTACAACGGATGTTATGTTTAATGCGGGTAAAAAAAGCCTCCGGAGAGACTTTTTTTACCAAACTAACGTATTAAGCGTATTGGGTTAATTTCCAGGTTACGCCTTTTCCGTCGTACGGAGGCATTACATTTCCTTTAGCGATTGGAGCTGTAGTGGAAGGGGTTCCTACCACTTTCCAAACACCACTTTCAGGACATTTTTGTCCGGTAGAAGCAGTTGTACCAATTGGTGCTTTAGACATTCTGATTCCTCTTTTTAGTTTTATCTGTATTGCCTTTTGTGTAGCAATACAGATGTCTGGTTTAGGAATCAGCTTTCAAGAGGCCAGTAAGGTCATTTTTTACAAGAGTGATTATGGTCACGCTTTAACCGAAATTAGATGCGTTTGTGGTATTGGCAGAGTTGGTTCGGTGATAGTTGGATTTAAGATTATGTGGCGACAGAAAAAGCGTATGCCCGCAATACTGAAAGTGAGAAGAGTATGGAAGATAAAGATCAAAAAGAGATACTAGAAACTGCTCGTGTAGACGACAAAGATTGGTTTCTGCAGATGCTCGTAGGAATGGCTAATGATGGGATGGGTATTGGTCTTTCACTCAATGTTGGGGGGTTAATCATTTCGGGTACCCTCTGTGGAGGGAAAGAGTATTTTTATGAATTCGGCAAGCAGTTAGGTGACGGTATGTATCCAGAAAATGCTGATAGTGCAGAGGAATTCGCGGCTGCTTATAAAAAAATTGGAGATGATGTGTACTCTGAGTCAGAGATAACACCGAATCCCGCATCATATATCCATATGAAAAATGCGTTGTTTTTCTCTCCAAAGGGAGACTCTATTCCAAGCAATGCACAGGGTGCATTGTGGAGAGGTAAAGTCTCTGATGTTGATGGATTTAGCTTAGGGCGCTTTTCTAAAGGCTAACGCCTGACTGTACACCTGTAGTCTTGTGCGAGTTTAGCCCATTTTTCTACGAGTCCGGGTTGCTTGTAAGCATCATGAGCTCCCGGATCGATAACTCGGATAAACAAGAACAAAGAGTCATCTGTTGAGGTTGGGATATGGGAGTAAACAAGCGCTGAATCGCTAGTGCATTCCCATTGCATTACTGGTTTTTCGTCAGTATGCCAGTAAGTTTTTTGTTGATTCGGTCTGAATAGATGTACGTGAAAAAGCTGCTCTTGTATCGCCCTTTGCGGACCTTCGAAGAGTTTATCTTTTCCAAACATCTGGTGATCTGGAGGGAATGCTTCCTGATCTGCGACTGACAAAGTTGGCAAGAATTCAGTTACTGCAAAGCCTGTGTCCTTGGCATACTCATAAGACATAGATTTGTACTGAATGAACTGTTCTTTTAACTTTTGTATGTTTGGTAAATGAGCGATGCTTTGATGAATTTCTACGATGATTTTAGGCATTTTTCTTTAGCATCAGTGCTTTTTGGCCGCATTAGACCCGCCTTCTTCTCTTTGTAAGGCCGAGATCTCTTCGTCTACCATTTTTTTGCCAGCTGAAACCAGCATTTCAATTTCATAAGAACTCATAGAGGCTTTTATCATGGTGCCCAGAGCTCTTTTCCTTTTCGGAGTATTGTTCATAATTCACCCTCATAACATGACAGAACGATCTGTTTTTTATGAGCGATATGACCTTTAAGTTAGCCAGGTGCTTGTTATAACACTTTCATTGTAGCACTGGAACAAGAACGTCTCTTGACTGAAGCTGCTTTTGAAGCGTAACCTCGGAAACGAAAAAACCACCCTGGCAGGTGGTTTTTCGAAGGTTAGTTAATCCTGGCAGATTCTCTAACCGTGGTAACAGTCTTGTGCGAGACATGTCACCAAATTCGTCCTTTCAGTGTAGCCTCAGTTTGGCCGCCACTTCAAGAACTCTCGATACATCTCTCGCACATTCTGTCTACCAGTGGCTGCTGCCAGTGGCGTTTTGTCGTGTCTTTCCGGGTTGGACTCAAGTCGATAGTTACCGGAACAGGCGCAGCGGTCGGACTGAACGGGGGGTTCGTGCATACAGTCCAGCTTGGAGCGAACTGCCTTCCCGGAACTGAGTGTCAGGCGTGGAATGAGATAAACGCGGCCATAACAGCGGAGTGACACCGGTAAACCGAAAGGCAGGAACAGGAGAGCGCACGAGGGAGCCACCAGGGGGAAACGCCTGGTATCTTTATAGTCCTGTCGGGTTTCGCCACCACTGATTTGAGCGTCAGATTTCGTGATGCTTGTCAGGGGGGCGGAGCCTATGGAAAAACGGCTTCACCGTGGCCTTATTGCTTCCCTGTTAAGCTTCTTCCTGGCATCTCCCAGGAAATTTCCGCCCCGCCTGTAAGCCGGTACCGCTCGCCGCAGCCGAACGACCGAGCGCAGCGAGTCAGTGAGCGAGGAAGCGGAATATCTCCTGTATCACATATTCTGCTGACGCTCCGCTGCTGCATTTTTCTCCTACCACATGAAGCACTTCACTGTCATTCGCATCCGTGCCAACATAGTAAGCCAGTATACACTCCGCTAGCGCTACGTGACTGGTTCAGGGCTGCGCCCCGAAACCCGCTAAAAGCCTGACGCGCCTGCGGCTTGTCCAACCCCGCGCCGACCGGGAAAGGCTTTCCCGCCCGTCCCGGCGTTATCAGGAGGCCGGTTTGTCAGAGAAACGGAACAAGATGCTCACCATGTGGGTGACGGAGGGCGAGCACCGGCGGCTGCTTGAGCGCTGTGACGGCAGGCAGCTGGCAGCGTGGATGCGGCAGACCTGCCTGGACGAAAAGCCTGCGCGCACCGGAAAGCTCCCCTCTATCTCGCCGGCGCTGCTGCGCCAGCTTGCCGGCATGGGCAATAACCTGAACCAGATAGCCCGCCGTGTTAACGCCGGCGGCGGCACCGGCCATGACAGGGTACAGATTGTGGCGGCGCTGATGGCCATCGATGCCGGGCTTGAGCGGCTGCGGCACGCCGTTCTTGAGAAAGGAACGGACGATGATCGTTAAATTTCATCCGCGCGGTCGCGGCGGTGGCTCCGGGCCGGTGGACTATCTGCTGGGTAAAGACCGGCAGCGTGAAGGTGCCACCGTCCTGCAGGGGAAGCCGGAAGAAGTCCGGGAGCTGATTGACGCGTCGCCTTACGTTAAGAAATACACCTCCGGCGTTCTGTCGTTTGCGGAGGCCGATCTGCCTCCCGGCCAGCGGGAAAAACTGATGGCCAGCTTCGAGCGGGTTCTGATGCCCGGACTCGATAAAGATCAGTACAGCATTCTGTGGGTGGAGCACGCGGACAAGGGGCGTCTGGAGCTGAACTTTCTGATCCCCAATACCGAGCTGCTGACCGGCAGGCGGCTCCAGCCGTACTACGACCGCGTTGACCGACCGCGCATCGATGCCTGGCAGACCATCGTGAACGGCAGACTGGGGCTGCATGACCCGAACGCGCCGGAAAACCGCCGGGCGCTGGTCACGCCGTCCGGACTGCCGAAAACGAAGCAGGAGGCCGCAGAAGCCATCACGCGCGGACTGCTGACCCTTGCTTCGTCCGGGGAGCTGAAAACCCGTCAGGATGTCACTGAGGCGCTTGAGCGGTCAGGTTTTGAGGTGGTGCGCACCACGAAAAGCAGTATCAGCATTGCCGACCCGGACGGGGGGCGAAACATTCGACTGAAGGGAGCCATCTATGAGCAGTCTTTTGACGCTGGCGAAGGACTTAGAGCAGCAATCGAAAGCGCAGCAGCAGAGTACCGGCGAGATGCTGAAAGCCGCATTCAGCGAGCACGAGCAGTCTGTCAGATCGGAACTGAGCGCAAGCGCGAGGAGAATCAGCGACGCCATCCTCGCACACGAGCAGAGTATGAGCGAGGCGATGGAGAAAAACCGGCGGAGCGTACTGCGGACTGCCGGGCGGACATGGCTCACCATCCTGATGGTGTCAGCGCTGCTGATCGGCACGAGCGGGAGCATTCTGTGGTGGCAGGGGCAGCAGATAACCGACAATTACACGCATCTTCGTCAGCAGGAAGATACCCTGGCGAAAATGACTGCCCGGACGTGGGGAGTGCGCTATCAGGAGAGCAGCGACGGCCGGAGGTTTCTTATCCTGCCGCCGGGGATGCAAGCCGAAGCCATCCCCTACGACGGGACGACATGGATCCGCCTGAAACAGGAGTAGCGGAAAATGACAGAGCTGGAAAAGCAGTTGCTGAGCGCATTAGAGCAGCTACAGCAGGACTACTCGCAAAGGCTGGACGAATGGGAGAGCGCCTTCGCGGAATGGCAGAGCATGTGTGGTCTTATGCAACGGGAGAACGCGATGCTGAACGAGCGCGTGTCGGACTTGAGCAGGCAGGTGCTGAGTTTAAGCGAGCAGCTGCGCCGCTTGTCCGGGAACTGAATGCCATCGAGCTCCGGCACAGGGAGAATGAGTATCAGAAAACACTGGAGCTGGAGCGCCAGCCGCAGAAAACCTACCGCGGGCCGACACTTTAAACCATCCAGTCAGGTGACAACCCGCCCGAAGAGGGGCTCTGATTTCTCCCGCTAAATAGGTTCGTGGCAAAAAAGGCCACGACTTATTGGGAGTATGAAAATGAATGTTATCAAATTACTAGAGCAGTTACTTAATTGCCTTTATCTGGCGGCAGAACTGTGGGAGTGGCTGGAGAAGCATTTGCCGTTTTTCGGGACCTTCACGCTGTTTTTGGGCTGAATCCTGCCGTCATTCACCTGGCTGCATGGCTATGCAGTCGGGTAAAATTTATCTGTCGCGATCGGGGTGGTTTACCGGGTGGGTTGTTGTTGGTTTTGGCTGACTGCCGCCCCGTTCGCGGCGAAGCTGTCCGGGGCGGTACGGCCAACGGATGTTATGTTTAATCCGTCTGACCGATAGGTACAAAAAAAGCCCCTAAGGGCTTTTGAGTTATTTAGAACCACAACCATTTCCTTGCGTATCTGTCCTGACAATTAATTGCCACTTGATTGCCTGACTTTGGCTGTGTTGATGATGATTTTGCGGCGGAAACGGGTCATCTTTATTGCTGGTTATCTCTTTTCCGCAAACAGTACAACGATAGATCCCTGATACCGGTACATCGTCAGCAGGGTTATATCGTGATGTCCACCAAGTTTTATCGTGTGAAACACTGTCTAAAAATTGTTTAGTCTCAGAGGTGTATACAGCCATTTACCTTTCCTTTCCAAAATGTATAGGGCGGGGGTATCCTCTTTATAAGTATGGTTTTTTTAGAGTATTTTCAATCATCGGGTGATGATTGAAAATACTCTAAAATAGAGATGCGATGGTAAATCTGAATTGTAATGGTTTGATTTTTAAAATCATTCCATGGTTACTTTTCGTTCAGCTTGGCATTGAGGTCTGGCGTTAGAATGTTTAGTGACTTAACTAAAAGAGACATATCGTAAATGTTTCGCCCTTTGTACTTAGGGTTATCCTTGCTTGTACGAATTTTTGTAAGCAATCCGTAATTTTCAAGTTCTTGGAGTGAGCGTTGAACTGTTCTTGATGAAACTCCCATTCTAACCGCGATGCTCTCTTGAGATGGATGTGGCCAATCATAGGGTTTCCACCAGTGGATAATTAGATGAAGTAGCACATTGAATGTTGTGGGGGTCATATTGAGTGCGCCCTGCAGGAAGAAAAGGGATGTAGGAATGGCTGACCATCCCATGCTTAATGCTTCCTTCCCCCATTTAGATTCAAGTGTCTGTTTTTGAAGGTCTAAATTATTTTTTTGATCTGACATATACCAACCTGCTAAGCTGAAGTCTTCTCAGAAGACTTCAGCTTAGCAGGTTGGTAAATTAATTCATATAATTAGTACGACACCAGCGCGCTTATAATATCATTATATTTAACTATACTTAATCTACACTCACCTCTTGGTAGCGCGATTAAGTTACGCAGCTCCCTTGAGGCTCTAAACCTCCCTTTAGGTGGGCAGCGATTAAGTTACGCGTCTTCCTTCAGGAGCTTGAAACCGCCCTCTCGGTTAGTTTTAACCCTGAGGAACTACAACTTAAACTGTTTGCTAACGTTAGTTTTTGTTGTTAAAACCGCCCTTAGAGGCGGTTTTTTTATGCGCGAAATAAAATGAGAACAATAGTTTACGTAGATGGGTTCAATTTTTATCACGGATTGGTGAAGCGTTCGGGATATAAGTGGTTAGACCTTTATAAGCTCTTTGAAGAACAACTGCTTCCGATAAGAGCAAGAGAATCACAGTTGATTCAGGTGAAATTCTTTACTGCTGAGATCAAAGCAAAGTTTGCTTCTCGGGGGGAATTGGCGCACCAGGCTCAGCAAGCCTACCATCGAGCATTAGTACAGATCTATGGTGATAAGCTACAGATAATCAAAGGTTATTACTCAGAGCGTCAGGAATGTGCAATGACCTTTAATGAAGGGCAACCGCCATCAAAAACGGATAGAACAACGGTCTGGAAGTTAGAAGAAAAGCAGACCGACGTTAGAATGGCTTTAGAAATGTATCGCGATGCGATTCGTGGTGAGGCAAAACAGTTAGTTCTCTGCACTAACGACTCAGATATGATACCGCCAATAGAAATGATAAAAGCCGATCGGCCTGAGTTAAAAATAGGAATCGTAGTGCCAAGGGAACAAGATACTAGTCGAGTGATTAGTAGTCTGGCTAGTTTAGGGGATTGGAGCTTGCCATATGTATCCTATGAAGCCTTAAGGTTAGCTTTATTGCCAGATAAAGTCCCCACTAGGCGGAAGCCAATACTGAAGCCAAATCACTGGTAAACAGCAGGATCTTCTTGTGATCCTTTTACTCTCGTCGTAATCTCATGTCCTGCAAACAAAAAAACCACCGCTACCAACGGTGGTTCGTTTGCCGGAATCAAGAGCTACCAACTCTTTTTTCCGAAGGTAACTGGCTTTCACGGAGCGCAGATACCAAAACTGTCCTTCCAGTGTAGCCGCAGTCAGGCCACCACTTCAAGAACTCTGTAGAAGCACTCTACTACTCTGCTCCGTGAATCCTGTTACCAGTGGCTGCTGCCAGTGGCGATAAGTCGTGTCTTTCCGGATTGGACTCAAGACGATAGTTACCGGATAAGGCGCAGCAGTCGGACTGAACGGGGGGTTCGTGCATACAGTCCAGCTTGGAGCGAACTGCCTACCCGGAACCGAGTGTCAGGCGTGGAATGAGATAAACGCGGCCATAACAGCGGAGTGACACCGGTAAACCGAAAGGCAGGAACAGGAGAGCGCACGAGGGAGCCGCCAGGGGGAAACGCCTGGTATCTTTATAGTCCTGTCGGGTTTCGCCACCACTGATTTGAGCGTCAGATTCTGTGATGCTTGTCAGGGGGGCGGAGCCTATGGAAAAACGGCTCCGCCGTGGCCTTCTCGCTTCCCTGTTAAGTTTCGTCCTGGCATCTTCCAGGAAATTTCTGCCCCGCCAGTAAGCCGGTACCGCTCGCCGCAGCCGAACGACCGAGCGTAGCGAGTCAGTGAGCGAGGAAGCGGAATATATCCTCTATCACATATTCTGCTGACGCGCTGGTGCCACCTTTTTCTCCTGCTACATGAAGCACTTTCATAAAGTGTTACTCCGCCGTAACATATTAAGCCAGTATACACTCCGCTAGCGCTGCGTGACTGGTTCAGGGCTGCGCCCCGAAACCCGCCAAAAGCCTGACGCGCCTGCGGCTTGTCCAACCCCGCGCCGACCGGGAAAGGGTTTCCCGCCCGTCCCGGCGTTATCAGGAGACCGGTTTGTCAGAGAAACGGAACAAGATGCTCACGATGTGGGTGACCGAAGATGAGCACCGCCGTCTGCTGGAACGCTGCGACGGTAAACAGCTCGCGGCCTGGATGCGGCAGACCTGCCTGGACGAAAAGCCTGCGCGCACCGGAAAGCTCCCCTCAATCTCGCCGGCGCTGCTGCGCCAGCTTGCCGGCATGGGCAATAACCTGAACCAGATAGCCCGCCGCGTTAACGCCGGCGGCGGCACCGGCCATGACAGGGTACAGATTGTGGCGGCGCTGATGGCCATCGATGCCGGGCTTGAGCGGCTGCGGCACGCCGTTCTTGAGAAAGGAACGGACGATGATCGTTAAATTTCATCCACGCGGTCGCGGCGGTGGCGCCGGGCCGGTGGACTATCTGCTGGGTAAAGATCGGCAGCGTGAAGGCGCCAGCGTCCTGCAGGGGAAGCCAGAAGAAGTCCGGGAGCTGATTGACGCGTCGCCTTACGTGAAGAAATACACCTCCGGCGTCCTGTCGTTTGCGGAGGCCGATCTGCCTCCCGGCCAGCGGGAAAAACTGATGGCCAGCTTCGAGCGGGTTCTGATGCCCGGACTTGATAAAGATCAGTACAGCATTCTGTGGGTGGAGCACGAGGACAAGGGGCGTCTGGAGCTGAACTTTCTGATCCCCAATACCGAGCTGCTGACCGGCAGGCGGCTCCAGCCGTACTACGACCGCGCCGACCGGCCGCGTATCGATGCCTGGCAGACCATCGTGAACGGCAGACTGGGGCTGCACGACCCGAACGCACCGGAAAACCGCCGGGCGCTGATCACGCCGTCCGGGCTGCCGAAAACGACGCAGGAGGCCGCAGAAGCCATCACGCGCGGACTGCTGACCCTTGCTTCGTCCGGGGAGCTGAAAACCCGTCAGGACGTCACTGAGGCGCTGGAACGGTCAGGTTTTGAGGTGGTGCGCACCACGAAAAGCAGTATCAGCATTGCCGACCCGGACGGGGGGCGAAACATCCGACTGAAGGGAGCCATCTATGAGCAGTCTTTTAACGCTGGCGAAGGACTTAGAGCAGCAATCGAAAGCGCAGAAGCAGAGTACCGGCGAGATGCTGAAAGCCGCATTCAGCGAGCACGAGCAGTCTGTCAGAGCGGAACTGAGCGCAAGCGCGAGGAGAATCAGCGACGCCATCCTCGCACACGAGCAGAGTATGAGCGAGGCGATGGAGAAAAACCGGCGGAGCGTACTGCGGACTGCCGGGCGGACATGGCTCACCATCCTGATGGTGTCAGCGCTGCTGATCGGCACGAGCGGGAGCATTCTGTGGTGGCAGGGGCAGCAGATAACCGACAATTACACGCATCTTCGTCAGCAGGAAGATACCCTGGCGAAAATGACTGCCCGGACGTGGGGAGTGCGCTATCAGGAGAGCAGCGACGGCCGGAGGTTTCTTATCCTGCCGCCGGGGATGCAAGCCGAAGCCATCCCCTACGACGGGACGACATGGATCCGCCTGAAACAGGAGTAGCGGAAAATGACAGAGCTGGAAAAGCAGTTGCTGAGCGCATTAGAGCAGCTACAGCAGGACTACTCGCAAAGGCTGGACGAATGGGAGAGCGCCTTCGCGGAATGGCGGAGCATGTGTGGTCTTATGCAACGGGAGAACGCGGTGCTGAACGAGCGCGTGTCGGACTTGAGCACGCAGGTGCTGAGTTTAAGCGAGCAGCTGCGCCGCTTGTCCGGGAGCTGAGTACGGTAGAACAGCGGCAGCGGGAGCATGAGTATCAGAAAAGCCTGGAGTTGCAGCGCCAGCCGCAGAAAACCTACAAAGGACCGACGCTGGGCTGACGGATGCCGTCCCGTGACAAACCCCAAGAAGAAGGGCTGCGAAATTCCCCGCTAAATACGTCGTGATGCAAAGATCACGGCCTATACCAGGGGGAATTATGAAACTGCTTAAGGTTATTGAAGCTGTACTTAACTGCCTGCATCTGGCGGCAGAACTGTGGGAGTGGCTGGAGAAGCATTTGCCGGTTTTCGGGGCCTTCACGCTGTTTTTGGGCTGAATCCTGCCGTCATTCACCTGGCTGCATGGCTATGCAGTTGGGTAAAATTTATCTGTCGCGATCGGGGTGGTTTACCGGGTGGGTTGTTGTTGGTTTTGGCTGACTGCCGCCCCGTTCGTGGCGAAGCTGTCCGGGGCGGTGCGGGCAATGAGTGCTTATGTTAAATCAGTTCTTTTTCCATCAGGTACTGTAGTGCAGCTAAAAGATAAGATGAGTTGAAGGTTATATCTTGATAGCTAGATGTACTCATACTTCCTGTCTTTTTATACTCTTCAAAGAAATTATTCACATACATGGGTTCTAGCCTGCGCGTATTCCCTTTCGAATTTATGACATAGAGTTTTCCGTTATCACTAAACATCGTGAACTCAGTTTTTCTGGCCTCAGTTATTAGTTTTTTTTCATTTTTAAATTCTTCAATGAGGACCTCATAGAACGGTTTTGAGGTGTTCAGGATGATCTCTTTTTTTTCATGTATGTTTTCTATGTTATTCAAATACATAGATATTGATTCTCGTATCAAGAATGAGCGTTTTTTACCAGTTTTATCTACAGCATCATCTAGTCTTTTTAGTAACTCGTCTGGAAGTGATACAGCAATCATGAACAGCCCTCTAAATTTATAATCTAATTAACTAATCTAAATTTATATAAAAATAGAGCGGCCGTCAATAGTCGAGATTTCATTTTCTAATCAGTTGCATGTTCTGATTAGTTCGTAGGTACGTGCAAGGGATGTTATGGTAAAAGACGGTAAAGCCGGATGCTTGTGCAATAGCGCCCTTCTACTCAAGATGGCGGTTTTTTTACGGTCGTGATTTCGTGCAGAATTATTCAAGTAGGGGGTAAAACCACCTATAAAACAACACTCTGAAATTTATCCGTCACATCTTCAATATCCGCATGTGAAAGTAATTTTCTGGTCGGCTTTATTATGAAAGAGTTCGTATGTGCCCGATGGTCGGCCAGTTCTTTACAGGTAGATACTGGGATTTTTAAGGCCCTGATGACTTCGTATTTATCACCCAGCGTTATCGCTATCAGATAATCAAAATCCCAAGAGCGGATGCTACCAAACTGTTTTCCTTTGTTCGGCTTCCTCGTTTTCACCTGGAGTAAAGTGCCGTCGTCTGTCTGTATGTCTGCGCTTTTAGCTGAGTTAGGAAGTATGCGACCTCCATATACGGCATGAGCTAATTTTTCGCCCAGTTCACCGACAAAATTATTCGTAGTAAAACCAGCATCTAATGCTGCTTTATCGGCTTCGATTCTCATACGGATGGCTTGTTGCATACTTTTTGTAGCCCTTCATGGGGGAAGATCTTCTTGAGATCCTTTTATTCTGCGCGTAATCTCTTGTCCTG
>OIES01001032.1_pt1 | contig 11294 bp, 8 predicted proteins | sample 1581811 | NCBI WGS metagenome assembly OIES01 (sample SAMN03281021, study PRJEB24777) | human gut metagenome | isolation source: fecal sample PR177 from 1 month old male Malay infant, vaginal delivered... | reverse complement strand
ATATAATATATTTCCAATAAGAAACAAGTGGACAGAAATCATTAGAAATGGATGCATTGCGGTTTTTCCGGCAATGCGAAGAGGGTGAAATCATGAAAAGATCTGGAGGTAAAATCGCTGTATGGGTAATCATTGCAATCGTTGTAATCCTGGTGGTCGTTGGCATCAGCCAGTACAACTCCCTGGTGGGAATCAATGAAAATGTGGAGAATCAGAGAGCTAATATTGATACAATGCTTCAACGTAGAGTCGATCTCATTCCCAACCTGGTAAATACCGTAAAAGGTTATGCAGAACACGAAAAAGAGGTTATCGAAAACGTTAGCAACGCCAGAGCAAAACTGGCGGGTGCCACAAGCATGGAAGAAAAGGCAGATGCTGACAACCAGCTTTCAGGAGCTTTGAGCAGATTGCTGATGGTCGTGGAAAATTATCCGGACTTAAAGGCAAATCAACAGTTTATTTCCCTTTCGGATGAGCTTGCAGGTACGGAAAACCGAATTGCGGTTGCCAGAAAAGATTATAATGACTCCGTTAAAGTATATAACCAGAAAATAAGGAGATTCCCGTCTAACATTTTTGCTAATTTGCTGGGATTTGAAAAGGCAGAGTATTTCCAGGCAGCAGAGGGGGCACAGCAGGTACCGGAAGTCAATTTTGAAGGACAATAGGATGTATGATGGCAGGTGTCATATGAAAAAAATTAAAAATATTTTTGCATACTGCATGATGGCTGCATTAACGCTGATGCTGGCATATTTGCCGGTAAAAGCAGCTGCCGATATTCAGGCTCCCACAAGAGAGTTCTATGTTAATGATTTTGCAGGACTTTTGAGTAATGACACAAAACAATATATCATTGCACAGAGTAAATTGCTGAACGACAAGTCAAAAGCCCAGGTGGCAGTGGCTACGATACAAACCCTGGGTGGAAATTCCATCGAGGACTATGCCAATGAGATGTTCCGGGAATATGGAATCGGAGATAAATCCCAGAATTCCGGTGTCCTGATTCTTCTGGCTTTACAGGAAAGAGAAGTCAGGATAGAGGTAGGATACGGACTGGAGGGAGCGATTAATGATGCCAAGGCTGGGAGAATTATCCGCAATCTGGGGACTCCTGCTCTGAAAGAAGACAATTGGGATCTGGGAATTAAGACCATGTATACGGGAGTTCTGAAGGAAGTATACGCTGAGTACAATCTGGCTGAACCCGGGGATCTGGACGATGCGGACATACAGGAAGGATTTGCAGACGAAGACTATGGGGAATCCTCAGGTGGCGGCTCCTGGATCAGTATTGGACTGGTATTATTTTTTCTCGTAATCTTTTTGCGCGGCGGAGGCAGAGGCGGTCGTGGCGGCGGATTTTTTGGTGGTCCGTTTGGCGGCGGACACTTCGGCGGCGGTTCTTTTGGAGGAGGTGGCTCCTTTGGCGGGGGCGGCTCTTTTGGAGGCGGCGGGTCATCCGGCGGAGGCGGTGCTTCCGGGAAATTCTGACAATGCATGTTATAAAAGCTGTATCATTAATTTGGCTGGCTGCCCGTTTAAAAAAAGCCAATTTGCATAAGAAAAATGACAAATAAGCCCATGTAACATCCATCAAAGTTGTTTATAATTTTTACAACAGAAAAATGATGGTATAGGAGGAAAACACATGAGGTTTACAGATGGAATATGGGAAGAGGCAAAGGGAATCAGGCAGCATAAAGTACACTCCTTATGGGAGTATGAGATTTCAGATGAGGGGATAGAGGTATTTGTCCCCTGCGCTGAAATCCGGGATTTAAATGATACTACATACGGACCGGCGCTGACAGTATGGTTTACTTCTCCCAGAAGGGATGTTATTAAAATTCGGGTGAACCACTATGACGGCAAGATTGTAAAAGGACCTGAATTTAAGCTGTTCCAGGAGGAGACAGAGCTGGAATTTGAAGATACCGAGGAAGCCGTTTCTATGACCAGCGGCAAAACTGCGGTCATCATTCAAAAACAGGGTGAATTTTCTTTCAGCTTTTATTATGAGGGCAAAAAAATCGTATCCAGCAAGGACAGAAGCCTGGCATATGTGACAGATCTGGATTATGAAGCAGACCAGTGGTGTGACTTTAACCATTGCCCGCCCCGTCCCCACTATATGAAGGAAACTTATATGAGAGAACAGCTTTCCCTGGGAGTAGGAGAAAATATCTATGGACTGGGGGAAAGATTTACATCGCTGGTGAAAAACGGACAAACCATTGAGATATGGAATAAAGACGGCGGGACATTTGGTGACCAGAGCTATAAAAATATTCCGTTCTATCTCTCTAGTTATGGTTACGGAGTGCTGGTCAATCATCCGGAACATATCTCATTCGAGGTGGGTACAGAAAATGTGAGGAAAGTGCAGTTCAGTGTGGAAGGTGAGACGCTGGAATACATGGTGATCGGAGGCGGTACACCCAAGGGGGTTCTCGGCAATTATACTGCGCTGACAGGCAGAAGTCCGGTTCCTCCGGCATGGTCCTTTGGACTCTGGCTCTCTACCAGCTGGACCCCCAGTTATGCCCCTGAAGTTGTACATGGTTTTGTAGAGGAGATGAAGAAGCGGAATATTCCCCTGGGGGTATTTCATTATGACGCAGGCTGGATGAAGCCATTTGAACTTTGCAATTTCAAATGGGACAGCAGATTTGATGATGTGAAGGGCATGCTATCAAAAATTAAAGAAAATGGGGTTAAAATCTGTGTGTGGATTAATCCTTACATAGGACAGCGTTCCGAGTTATACCGGGAAGGAAAAGAGAAGGGATATTTGCTGAAACGCAAAGACGGAAGTATCTGGCAGAGTGATCTGTGGATGCCGGGACAGACCATTGTAGATTTCACAAATCCTGACGCCTGCCGCTGGTATGCAGGTAAATTAGAGGAACTTCTGGATACCGGGGTTGACTGTCTGAAAACGGATTTTGCGGAGAGAATTCCTACAGAGGTGCAGTGGTTTGACGGATCGGATCCCGATAAAATGCATAACTACTATACTTATCTTTATAATCAGACGGTTTACGAAATGCTGAAGCGTAAAAAAGGAGAGCGGGATGCCTGCGTATTTGCACGGTCAGCTACGGTGGGTACCCAGCAGTTCCCGGTGAACTGGGGTGGAGATAACCTTGCGACTTATGAATCCATGGCGGAGAGCTTAAGAGGCGGCCTTTCCTTCTGCCAGTCGGGATTTGGTTTTTGGGCTCATGACATCAGCGGTTTTGACAGCACCGCTACGCCGGATCTGTATAAGAGATGGTCGGCTTTTGGGCTTTTATCAACACACAGCAGGCTTCACGGACATGATTCCTACCGCGTGCCCTGGATGTTTGATGAAGAAGCATGTGACGTACTTGGATTTTTCACCAGGCTAAAGTGTTCCCTGATGCCCTATCTGTTTTCCAAGGCAGTGCAGGTTCATGAAGAAGGTGTGCCAATGATGCGTGCCATGATGCTGGAATACCCGGACGATCCCAATTGTGCATATCTGGACAGGCAGTATATGCTGGGGGACAGTCTACTGGCAGCTCCTGTTTTCCGTGAAGACGGAGTGGCGGCTTTCTATGTGCCGGAAGGAAACTGGATCAATTGGATCACAAAAGAAAAGCTGTCTGGCGGCAGATGGTATACGCAGAGGTTTGATTATTTTTCACTGCCGCTCCTAGTGAAGCCCAATACGCTGCTGGCAGTGGGTGACAGAGATGACTGTGCAGAATATGACTACTGCAGTAATGTGACGTTCCATCTGATTGAGCCGAAGGAAGGAAAAAAAGCAAAAGCCGTCGTGTATAATAAGGAGCTTGATACAAAACTAGAGATATCGGCAGAGAAAAACGGGGAAACCATAACGGTGATATCCACCCATGATACAGACTGGAAGATGTGTCTGCCATATCCATGCAGTATAGCAGGAGAAAAAGGAAGTCTTACAGAATCCGGAAATCTGACATATCTGATTCCGGAAGCGGGTTGTAAGGAATATAAAATTAAGGTAAGATAACAGACAGGGACAGGTGCGGTTATGAAGTAGAAAGTGGTTTACTTTCATAACGGCACCTGTCTGTCTCCAGATCAGGATAATAGCTGCACAGTATGGAAAAGTTTTCACTCATAACCTTGTCGGTGAGGAAGCACTCCCTTATGTAAGGAATTGGAGCCGGAGTGTTTTGCTTTTCTCTCAGGCGCCGGCGGTACTGCCCGGGAGTACAGCCAAAATATTTGTCAGACAGCTGGTTTAAATATTTGATGTCTGAGAAACCACTGGCAATGCAGATATCCAGGATGCTGCTGTCAGTTTCGGTAAGGAGGTTAAGGGCTTTTTCAAAACGAAGCTGCTTCATATAGCTCTGAAAAGAAATTCCCAGGGTTTTCTTGAACAGGTGTGACAGATAGTGCAGGGACAGGCCCTCCAGCTTGGATATATCGGAGAGCAGCAGTTTTTCGGTATAGTGTTTTTCGATGTGGTTCAGGATATTCTGCATTTTGAATATATTTTTTTCACGGCTGCTTCGTTCCTGCTGGTCCAGCAGACTGTAGGGGAGATGTATGAGCAGTTGTTCAGCCAGTAAATTCAAAAGCCCGATACAATGGAGGGAAAAGTATTCCGGTTCCCGGAAAAATGAGGAAGCCATCTCCACCATCAGATTTTGTAAGGCTGTATATTTGCTGCCGGAGCACAGCAGGTTTTGGTTGAAATAAGTATATTCAAAGGACGGGTAATAACTGCGGCAGAAGGAGGAGGAAAATTGGACAGCCAGCACAAGCCCTTTTCCCGATGTACAGGTGAGCCGGTGCGTTTCATAGCTGTTAAAAAGGATCATATCCTGCGCCCTGGCAATTGGTGTATCCGGCAGAGAATTAATAGCAAGCGTACCCTCTAATACCAGCAGCAGTTCAATATCGCTGTGCCAGTGCTGGGAGGTGCTGTGGTAAATTTCCGCCAGAAATATTTTACAATAACTTGTTTTGCTGTGTTTGATATATTCATATTCATGGTTAGGCATAAGTCGTTCCTCCTGAATTTTAATGTAATCTTTTTTGGGAGAAAAGTCAAGAAGAGGGAAAGATGAAAATGACAGAGAAGAAAGATAAAAAAGTAATGCAGCTAAAGAATAAGATTGTCCTGGGATACATATTGCTGGGCATTATCCCCTGTATCCTCATAGGAATTGGCAGTTACCTGGTGTACAGCCGCAGCATTAATTCCAAGATTGAGGCAATTGTGGACAACAATGCACAGAGGGATCTGCAGGTAATTGAAGAACGCTTGGAGTCCAACCGGAATATTCTTTATAATATTGTAACGGACCGGGAACTTTTAAAGCTGGTCCGCAAGATGAATCAGGCAGGTAAGGATGGAGAGTTCATCTATAAATCAAAGATCCTGGAAGAGATACAGGGATTTACCACCACCTATGACAATGTGAACAGCATTACTTATTTAAGCAGCAGTGGCGGATACATATTATATGATAAACGGCTGGAGCGCCTGGAAACTATCTGGGACAATCGGATTTACCGTGATTATTTTTACCTGAATGTATGGGATCAGGATGAAGTTGTCTACCTTCCCACGCTCTGCCTTACGGAGAATCAGGAAGAAAAAAATTATTCTTTTTTCCTGGCACTTCCTTTGAAAGATGCAGTTACGAAAGAAAAGTTCGGAGTTATTGTTGTAAGTGTGGATGAGAATATGTTTCATTATACGAAGATCAGCAACAATCAGATGAAGAAATATACAGAGGAACTGGGAATCACCACCTATGTAATTGATGGCAGGAATAAAATCATTGCTGCTGAAAACCGGGATATGATAGGAAATGATTTTGCAGTGGCGACGGATTCCTCCGCAAATGGCAGCAACTACAGAATGTTTTATAATGAAATTGAAGGGACAGGATGGCAGCTGGTACAGGTAATTGACAAAACGCTGCTATTCCAGGATGTAACATTTTTCGGACAGATCAGTTTTTTGATTGTAGCGGTTATCATGGGGTCATTTACACTTCTGACAGTTACGATTACCAACCGTCTATCCGGTTCCATTATAAAAACAGCACGGTATATTGAAAATTACCAGCCCGGTGAGGCGAAAGTCCTGCCACGTCTGGAGGAAAAGGATGAACTGGTTTCAATTATTTACCAGTTTGATAAAATGCGGGGTAAAAATGAGAAGCTGATACAGGAATTAAAGGATAAGAATTATGAGATTATGGCAATATCCGACCGGCAGAGAAAGGCAGAACTCAAAGCTTTGGAAGCACAGATTAACCCACATTTTCTATATAATACACTGGATTCCATCAACTGGATTGCCATTGAAAATGATCAGGAGGAGATCAGCCAGATGCTCAGCTCCCTGGGAAGCCTGCTGCGGTACAGTGTAACGAACATTGATATGCAGGTACCTCTGGAGGTGGAGCTGGAATGGATGAAAAAGTACACGTTTTTACAGCAGAAAAGATTTGACGATTCCTTTGTGTGCCAATATGACATCCAGGAAGAGTCGCTGAATTTTCCCATATATAAAATGCTGCTGCAGCCTATTATAGAGAATATCATTATTCATGGATTTCAGGATAAAAAGCAGGGAGGAATCATTGATGTGAAGACAGAGGTTTTGGCAGATGGGAAATTAAGGATATCCATTGAAGATAACGGATGCGGGATTGAACCGGATATCCTGGATCGGATTCACCATGATATTTCCAATAAAACACCTCTCAACAGTGAAAGTATTGGGATCAGCAATATCGTAAACCGCACAAATCTGTATTACAAGGGAGAGGCACAGATCCGGATCGGCAGTGAACCGGGGCAGGGAACGAAAGTAGTTTTGATGATTCCATAAGGGGGAAAAAATGCGTATAGTAGTAGTAGAAGATGAACTGCGGGTGCGGCATAGTCTGGTGAAATGCATTGAGAAGATAAGTCCGGATTATCGCGTGGTTGCAGAAGCAGACAATGGTTATGAAGGAATGAAGGCAGTGAGAGACTTTGAGCCGGATGTGGTGATCACAGATATTCAGATGCCCAAAATAGATGGACTGAGTATGATCCGGCAGCTGAAGAACATGGGGCTGAATCCGGTCTTTATTATACTGAGCGGTTATGCTGAATTTGGATATGCGCAGGAAGGGGTAAGGCTGGGAATCCGGGACTATCTTCTGAAGCCCATAACAGTGAATAATCTGCGGGAAACGCTGGCGAATATAGAAAACAGGGGCAGGGAAGAAGAGCCGGAAGAGGAAAAGCAGTACTCCGCCTGCATTCGCGCCATGGTGGAAACGATACATAATGAATATGGTAAGCATCTGGGGATGGATTTGTTTGCCGGCAAGTATAAAATGGCGCCGGAGTATCTGAGCACATTGTTTGCCAAAGAAACCGGAAAAACCTTTTCCAATTATCTGAAAGAAGTCAGGATGCAGAAAGCGAAACAGCTGCTGGAGGAAACGGACATGAAAATCTATGAGATTGCCTGTCAGACCGGCTATCCGGACCAGAAATATTTTTCCAAAGTATTTAAAGAATATGCAGGGGTATCTGCAAAACAGTATGTTTCCAGCTTAAAGAAAGATTCGTAAAGGCGCTCTGGTATTACAGCGAATGCTTAATATGTGTTCTATTAAATGCATTATATTTGGGTTTTGCTGAGGAAGGACGCTTTGTATACAGAGGTTGTGTACGGAAAGAGAAGGGGGCGGACCAGGACATTGGTTTGGAATGCTTAACGCAGAACTGGCATTTTCTAACCTTCCCGAAGCGCTTTTTGGCGGCACGCGGGTATTCGCTCCGAAATCCTGATGCATTTCGCAGCTCAGTACCCGCTTACAATCCGATGGGAGCCAGTCGAATTGTATCCGCCAAAAAACACTCCGGGAAGGTAAGTAAATGCTCAGATCTGCTATACGCATTCCAAACCAATGTCCTGGTCCGCCCCCTTCTCTTTCCGAGATAGCATTCGTTGATACAAAGCTGGTTTTCTCAGCAGGTTGGAACCCTGGGGTTGTGGCATGCTGAACGTTATTGGCGTAAAACAACTGATGTATAGTAACTGATCTTGAGACCAGGATTTGATTTTTTGTTCTGTGATCAGAAAAAAAGTTAAACCTTCATCTCCTTTTACGCATAAACTGTCGAAATATATCACACTGCATCCAATAAAGAACATCCATCTACAGCCCCAGGGGTTCCATCATGCTGAAAACCAGTATCATAAAGTAAGTGAACTAATCACAGTGATTTGTTTCTTCATTTCAGCAAAAGGAGTAAACTTTCTTCTTTTACGCATAAACAGCCGAAACATACTACGCTGCATCCAATAAAAAACAGCCAACCACAGCCCAGGGGTTCCAACAGGCTGAGAAAATCAGCTTTGTATCAACGAATGCTATCTCGGAAAGATTGGAGTAGGAAAATTGCATGGGCGGAGGAAGCGTATAGCAGAGCTGTGTATTTTCTTAGCTTCCCGGAGTGTTTTTTGGCGGATCGTATTCGACTGGCTCCCATCGGATACTAAGCGGGTACTGAACCGAGAAATGCATCAGGATTTCTCGGTGAATGCCCGCGTGCCGCCAAAAAGGACTTCGGAAAGCTTAGAAAATACCAGTTCTGCGTTAAGCTGACGGAGTCCATGCAATTTTCCTACTCCAATCTTTCCGTACACTACCTCCATCCACAAAGCGTCCTTCCTCAGCAAAACCCCAATATTATGCATTTAATAGTACACATATAAAGCGTTCGCTGTAGTACGAAAGAAATATAAAAGCGCTCTAAAGCAATAGAAAAGCACGGCGTGGATTCTATGCCGTGCTTTTATTGTTTTAAATGATTGGATCTCTGCGATGCATCATAATAATGGGCTGGGTTCTCCCAGACAGAACAGGTTCAGCCGGTGAAGTGCCCTTGTACATGCAATGTATAAGAGGTTTTTATCGTCCTCACTGTTATAATGATCCGCAGTGGTGTCGCATATTAAAACGGCATCAAATTCAAGACCCTTTGACATATAGACAGGTATGATAAACACTCCGTGCAGATCAGCCATACTTTCATTTTTTATTAACTGGATGTCTATTTTGCCTTTTAAGCACTCAAACAGCGACAGCGCATTCTTTTCGCTTTTGCAGATCAGCCCGATGGAGCGGTACCCCTTACCCTGACAGGTATTTACTTCGGCGAGAATCAATTCACTAAGCGCTGTCTGGCTGGAGGCAGCATAAATCTCCGGCTCATCGCCCTGGCGGTTAAAGCTTTTGATGCCCGGGTTGTGCTCGATGAATTTCAGGCTGTAGTTCAGGATTTCATTGGTGCAGCGGAAACTTTTATCCATGGTAACCAGAGATGATTTTTTCTTATTTAAGATGCTGCTGATCTGTTCGTACAGGGATAAATCTTCCTGTTTTTCCAGCGTCTGGTTCATATCCCCTAAAATGGTGAATTTAGAAGTTGGAAACAGCAGATTAAAAATTTCATATTGGAGAGGATAATAATCCTGTGCTTCATCAATGACAACCTGCTTGATGCTTTTATACTCGTTCGTCCCGTATATTTTCAGATGCAAATATGCCAGAACAGCCGCATCATCGTAATGCAGAAGGTTGGAATCTAAATTTTCCTGTGTAAATTTTATGATTTCATCCAGACATCCGTGAAAGGAAGGGTCTTCCAATAAGCTGTATATATAATCTTTGTCACGGAACAACTCTTTGTACAGGTCAAAAATCTGAAGCTGTGTAAATTTTTGAATTTCTTCCTTTATCAGTGCCTCCTGAGCTCTTGACAAACGTTTTTTCTGTGTCTCATTCACTTCATCCAGAATAAAATCCTCGAGTTGTTTCAATTTTATTCCCAGAGGTGTTTCTGTTCTTCCCGTTATTTTGTTCTTCAGTATATCTTTGCTTACGATACATCTGCCGTCATAGCAGACATCTTCAAAGGCGATCCATCTATTAGGGAGATCAGCAATAAACCGGTCTAATAAAACAAGAAACGAACGGGAGGTTTTCCACTCTATACTGCTTTTTATAACCCCGCGGTATTCAGGATTTGTGATTAAGTTTTCTAAAAACTGGTTTCTTGACTGTATATGTGTATTCGGGAATAATTTTGCAAGGATTTCTTCGAATACCATGGATACAACATTGCTTTCACCCAGTTCCGGCAATACATCAGAGATATATTGTTCAAACAGGGTGTTCGGTGAAATAATAATGATATTATTTGCAGACAGTTTTCCTTGCAGATCCTGATACATCAGGTATGCAGCCCTGTGGAGGGCTATGGATGTTTTGCCGCTTCCGGCTACACCCTGTACCATCATCAGGTCATTTTCCATGTCTCTGATTACAAGATCCTGTTCTTTCTGTATAGTTTCAATAATCGTCTTCATTTTTACAGAAGTATTCTTAGATAACAACTGTCTTAAAAATTCATCTACGATCTGAATATCAGAATCAAAAAAATATTCCAGTCTGCCATCATTGATCTCATATTGCCGCTTTAGATTCACCTCTCCGGTAATTCTCCCGCTGGGGGCATCATAATATACCTGCCCGGTGAGAAAACGGTAAAAAACACTGGCAATTGGGGAGCGCCAGTCATAGATGTACATTTCGTGTGTAGCGGTGTCCTTTAAAGAAGTGCGTCCGATATAAATATTTTCAAAAGAATCTTCATCGTCAAACTTAAAATCAATACGAGCAAAATAAGGCGACTTTATTAAATTTTCCAACAGAAATATTTTGTTCTCCACCTCTTCATAGTCTGCAATTTTATCCAGAACCGGATTTACATACTGACTTAATTCGGCTAGGGCTTCAAAACCTTCCGAAGACCAGAGCCCGGATATGGAATGGGACGAATTTTCCCGCATCTCTTTCTTAGCCGATATAATGGCAGACTTATTCTCTTCATTGTTCTGTCTTGCCTTTTCTATCTGTTCCATTGCTAAAGATATCGTTTGTTCTAGCCTTTTGTTTTCAAAATCCAATTCAGACTGTTTATTTACCATGATAAAAAACACCTCTCACCCAAATTCAACCGGAATAGTACTCCATAGCCGTTGTTCATCAAGTCTAGCACAACTAAAACTTAAAAAATAGTCTTGTTGTTGCAGATTATGTATGGTACAATAAAGACAAGAGATAAGGTGATTGGCTGTCTCTTATACACATCTGACGCTGCCGACGAGCGATCTAGTGTAGATCTCGGTGGTCGCCGTATCATTAAAAAAAAAAAACAACAGCAGATCCAGTCTACTGTTA
>OIES01000996.1_pt1 | contig 11570 bp, 8 predicted proteins | sample 1581811 | NCBI WGS metagenome assembly OIES01 (sample SAMN03281021, study PRJEB24777) | human gut metagenome | isolation source: fecal sample PR177 from 1 month old male Malay infant, vaginal delivered... | reverse complement strand
AACAGAAAAAAGCGAACATCTACAAAGGCAAAATCACCCGCATTGAACCCAGCCTTGAAGCCGCGTTTGTTGATTACGGCGCCGAGCGTCATGGTTTCCTCCCCCTCAAAGAAATCGCCCGCGAATATTTCCCCGCCAACTACAATGCGCACGGCCGTCCTAATATCAAAGACGTACTGCGTGAAGGTCAGGAAGTTATCGTGCAGATTGATAAAGAAGAACGCGGCAACAAAGGCGCTGCGCTCACCACCTTTATCAGCCTTGCGGGCAGCTATCTGGTATTGATGCCGAACAACCCGCGCGCGGGGGGAATTTCCCGCCGTATCGAGGGCGACGACCGTACCGAACTGAAAGAAGCGCTGGCGAGCCTGGAGCTTCCGGACGGCATGGGCCTTATCGTTCGCACCGCTGGCGTCGGCAAATCTGCCGAAGCCCTGCAGTGGGACCTGAGCTTCCGTCTGAAACACTGGGAAGCGATTCAGAAAGCCGCGGAAAGCCGTCCGGCGCCGTTCCTTATCCACCAGGAAAGCAACGTCATTGTCCGCGCCTTCCGTGACTATCTGCGCCAGGATATCGGCGAAATCCTGATCGATAATCCGAAAGTGCTCGAGCTGGCGCGCCAGCATATCGCCGCGCTGGGTCGTCCTGATTTCAGCAGCAAAATCAAACTGTACACCGGTGAAATCCCGCTGTTCAGCCACTACCAGATCGAATCCCAGATTGAATCCGCCTTCCAGCGTGAAGTGCGTCTGCCGTCCGGTGGCTCTATCGTCATCGACAGCACTGAAGCGCTGACCGCGATCGATATCAACTCCGCCCGCGCCACCCGCGGCGGCGATATCGAAGAGACGGCGTTCAACACCAACCTCGAAGCGGCTGACGAGATTGCCCGCCAGCTGCGTCTGCGCGACCTCGGCGGCCTGATCGTTATCGACTTTATCGATATGACTCCGGTTCGCCACCAGCGCGCTGTGGAGAACCGTCTGCGCGAAGCCGTCCGTCAGGACCGGGCGCGCATTCAGATCAGCCATATCTCGCGCTTCGGCCTGCTGGAGATGTCCCGCCAGCGCCTGAGCCCGTCGCTGGGCGAATCCAGCCACCACGTCTGCCCGCGCTGCTCCGGCACCGGTACCGTCCGTGATAACGAATCGCTGTCGCTCTCTATTCTGCGTCTGATTGAAGAAGAAGCGCTGAAAGAGAACACCAAAGAAGTACACGCCATCGTTCCGGTACCGATCGCCTCCTATCTGCTGAACGAAAAACGTGCCGCGGTGAGCGCTATCGAATCCCGTCAGGGCGATGTGCGCGTTATTATCGTGCCAAACGACGAAATGCAGACGCCGCACTACTCCGTCCTGCGCGTGCGCAAAGGTGAAGAGACCTCAACGCTGAGCTACCTGCTGCCGAAGCTGCATGAAGAAGAGATGGCGCTGCCGGGCGACGATGAGCCGGCAGAACGGAAACGTCCGGAACAGCCGGCCCTGGCCGCTTTTGTCATGCCTGACGCGCCGCCGGCCCCGATGCTTGAAGAGCCTGTCGCCGCGCCTGTCGCCGCAGCGGCACCGGTCGCGGCCGCCGCACCGGCGCAGCCTGGCCTGCTCTCACGCTTCTTCAGCGCGCTGAAGAATATCTTCTCAGGCGCCGAAGAGGCCAAACCGGCTGAGGTTAAGGTCGAGAAGAAAGCGGAAGAAAAACCGGAGCGTCAGCAGGAGCGCCGTAAACCGCGCGCCAACAACCGCCGCGATCGCAACGACCGCCGCGACAATCGTGACAACCGCGATAACCGTGACAATCGTGATACTCGTGCGGACAATGCCGAGGGCCGTGAACCGCGCGAATCGCGTGAAGAGAACCGTCGCAACCGTCGCGAGAAGCCGTCGCAGAACGTGGAAGCCCGTGATGTTCGCCAGACCTCAGGCGACGACGCGGAGAAAGCGAAATCTCGTGACGAGCAGCAGCCGCGCCGCGAACGCACCCGCCGCCGCAATGACGACAAACGTCAGGCGCAGCAGGAAGCCAAAGCGCAGACTCGCGAAGAGCCGGTAGCGCAGGAGACGGAGCAGGAAGAGCGTGTGCAGACCCTGCCGCGTCGTAAACCGCGCCAGCTGGCACAGAAAGTACGCGTTGAGTCCGCTGTCGTTGAGCAGGTTGCCGAGATCGTGCCAGAAGCCGTAGTGGCGGAAGTTATCGCTCCGCGCAGCGAGCCGGTGAAAGGCGAGCTGCCAGCAGTAGTGGAGAGCGTGGCTGACCAGGACGAAAATGGCGAATCCCGTGAAGCGAACGGTATGCCGCGTCGCTCACGTCGTTCCCCGCGTCACCTGCGCGTCAGCGGTCAGCGTCGTCGTCGCTATCGTGACGAACGCTATCCGACCCAGTCGCCAATGCCGCTGACCGTGGCCTGCGCATCGCCGGAGATGGCTTCCGGTAAAGTCTGGATCCGCTACCCGGTGGTTCGTCCGCAGGATCAGCAGCCGGAAGAGGTTCAGGTTCAGAACGACAACCTTGTGGAAACCGTCGCGGCCGTCGCGACCCCGGTTGCCATCGTTGAAACCGTTACCGCTGCCCCGGTCACCGTCGAGCCGGCTACCATGGAGCCGGTTACCGCCGAGCCTGTGGTCGTCGAGCCGGTCGTAGCCGCCGAGCCGGTGGTGGTTGATGCTGCGGAGGGTGTCGCGCCAGCAGCCGTCGAGCCAGCGCCGCAGGAGCTGGTCACCGAAGCGCCGGCTGTCGAAGCGCCTCAGGCTATCGCGCCAGCGACGCTCGACGCCGAGCCGGTGGTGGTAGAACCTGAAGTGGTGGAAACGGCGCCTGTCGTTGAAGCGCCAGTGGAAGCCATCGCGCCGGCGGCGGAAACCGCAGTTGAAGCACCGGTTGTTGACGCACCGGTTGTCGAAGCCGCGCCTGTCGAGCCGGTCAAAGCCGAGCCTCCGGTGAGTAAGCCGGTAGTGGTGGCGGGTCATCGCCATGCCACCGCGCCAATGACCCGTGCGCCAGCGCCGGACTATGTCCCGGAAGCGCCGCGCCACAGCTCCTGGGTGCGCCCGCCATTCGCTTTTGAAGGCAAAGGCGCCGCCGGCGGTCATAGCGCCACCCATAAAGCCACCGCTGAACCGACCCGCCCACAGCCCGTCGAGTAAGCGTGCTAAATAAAAAACCGGCCTCCTGGCCGGTTTTTTTATGCGCTTTGCGGAGGCTGCATGCCGGCGAGGTCCGGCATGATCTCCCGCATCAGGTCGAGGAATTTACGCAGCCGCGTCGGATAATAGCGCGCCCAGGGATAGACCAGGTGGACCGGCAGCGAGGCGGGACGCCACTGCGGGAACAGCTCTGTCAACCTTCCGGCAGCAAGATCCTCCGCCACAGCCCAGCTGGACACCATCGCCACCCCCAGCCCCGCCAGCGCAGTGTTACGCGCGACGTAAAGGCTGTCGGTGCTCAGACAGGGGGTGATCGCCGTGGAGACGAGCTGCCCGCTGACCTGATGTCGGAGCCGCACCTCATGCTGATAAAAGGTGTTAATGGCGATCCACGGCAGGCCGGATAACGCCTCCAGCGAGGTTAACGGCGGGTACTTCGCCAGCAGTTCAGGGGAGGCCACCACGCAGCGCGGCACTTCCGCCAGCAGCACGGAGACCGTGGCCGGATCCACCTCCGCCCCCACGCGGATGGCGCAGTCGATATTATCGCTGAGAAAGTCGACAGTATTATCATTCAGCATCCACTCCACCGACAGTTGCGGGTGGCGCTGGAGAAAGGCGACCAGCGGCCCCAGCAGCTGCTGCTGGCCAAAAGCGTGCGGCGCCCTCACCCGCAGCACCCCCACCGGCCGATCGTCGGCAATACGCAGGTCATCTTCCAGCGCCAGCCAGGCATCCACCAGCTGGCGGGCGTGACGGTAGCAGCGTTCGCCATCGTCAGTGAGCTTCATCGCATGGGTGGTACGCAGGATCAGCTTGACTCCCAGCAGCCCTTCAAGGGACTGCAGGCGGCGGCTGACGGTCGCCTGGGTGGTCTCCATCTGCCCCGCCGCGGCGGAGAGCGACCCTGCCTCTATAATACGAATATAGGTGCGCATCAGCTCAATGCGATCTATACGCTCCTGTCTTTTCATTTTTCTTTTGCCTATACGTGCTACGTATAACCGTTTTACCACCAGCCCGGCTACCGCGCCAGCCGCATTCAGGGAAAAATAGCCCCATCGCATTCACGAGGTATTGATCATGACACCGACTTCCCTTTCCACCCGCGACGCAGGCTGGATTATCTTCATTCTCGCGCTCGGCGCTGGCTTTAGCGTCGCCTCTATCTACTACGCGCAGCCGCTGCTGCCGTTGATGGGCGCCAATCTCCACCTGACGGTAGAAGGTATGGGTCTGGTCCCTACTCTGACGCAGGCGGGTTATGCGCTCGGCATTCTGTTCCTGCTCCCGCTCGGCGACCGCCACGATCGCCGCCGGCTGATTTTGGTGAAAAGCGCGCTGCTGGCGCTCCTGCTGCTCCTGTGCAGCCTCACCGGCCAGCTCAGCTCACTGCTGGTGGTCAGTCTGCTGATCGGTATGGCGGCGACCATGGCGCAGGATATCGTCCCTGCGGCGGCGATCCTCGCCCCGGCGGGCAAGCAGGGCAAAATGGTGGGCACGGTGATGACCGGGCTGCTGCTGGGGATCCTGCTTTCCCGGACGGTCAGCGGCGTGGTGGGCGCAGTGTTCGGCTGGCGGGTGATGTATCAGGCGGCGGCGGTCAGCGTGGCGCTGATTGGCCTGGTGATGTGGCGGGTGCTGCCGCGCTTCGCCATTCACTCGACGCTGAGCTATCCGCAGCTGATGGCCTCAATGGCGCATCTGTGGCAGCGCTACCCGGCGCTACGCCGCGCTGCGCTGGCTCAGGGGGCGCTCTCTGTCGCCTTCAGCGCCTTCTGGTCGACGCTGGCGGTGATGCTCTCCGAACACTATCACATGGGCAGTGCGGTAGCGGGCGGCTTTGGTATCGCCGGGGCTGCCGGGGCGCTGGCCGCGCCGCTGGCCGGCGGACTGGCCGATAAATTTGGTGCCGGTAAAGTGACTCAAATGGGGGCGGCGCTGGTCACCGTCTCCTTCGCCCTGATGTTTATACTGCCGCTGCTGCCACTGCATGGCCAGCTGGCGCTGATTGCCCTGTCGGCGATTGGCTTCGACCTTGGCCTGCAGTCAAGCCTGGTGGCGCATCAGAACCTGGTGTATGGCCTCGAGCCGCAGGCCCGCGGCCGCCTTAACGCCCTGCTGTTTAGCGTGGTCTTCATCGGGATGTCGCTGGGGTCGGTGCTGGGCAGCAAGCTGTACGTGCTGGCTGGCTGGAACGGGGTGGTTACCCTGGCGGTGGTCAGCGGGGCGATCGCCCTGGCAATCCGCCTGCTGGAGAATGCCCGTATCGTCGCTGCCGAACGCCGCGCATCATAAAAAAACCCGCTTCGCCTGAGGCGAAGCGGGTTCATCCATTCCCGCACAACCGCTTAGGCTGTACGTCGGGCAAACTCTTTCACGCGGAAGCCCAACAGCAGCAGTGTGGCGAAATAGGCCACCACCCCGGCGACAACCACCACCAGCAGGCGCATCAGACGGAACGGCATCGTCCCCAGCGACCACTCCGGCATGATATGCATGACGCCCAGCAGCGCCGCAGCCATAACCAGCACCGCAGCAATCAGACGCAGCAGGAAGGCCAGCCAGCCCGGTTGCGGGGTAAAGATCTTCTGTTTACGCAACTGCCAGTAAAGCAGCGCGGCGTTCAGGCAGGCCGCCAGGCCAATGGACAGCGACAGACCCGCATGCTTCAGCGGGCCGATAAACGCCAGGTTCATCACCTGGGTCATAATCAGGGTGACAATGGCAATCTTGACCGGGGTCTTGATGTCCTGGCGGGAATAGAAGCCCGGCGCCAGCACTTTCACCACGATAAGCCCCATTAGTCCCACGGAATAGGCCACCAGCGCGCGCTGGGTCATTGCCGCATCAAAAGCGCTAAATTTGCCGTACTGGAACAGGGCCACGGTCAGCGGTTTGGCGAGGATCCCCAGCGCCACCGCGCTCGGCAGCGCCAGCAGGAAGCAGAGACGCAGCCCCCAGTCCATCAGCCGGCAATACTCGTCATGATTACCGCTGGCGAAGCTTTTTGACAGCGATGGCAGCAGGATAGTGCCGAGCGCCACTCCCAGGACACCGGACGGAAACTCCATCAGACGGTCGGCGTAGTACATCCAAGACACCGATCCCGACACGAGAAACGAAGCGAAGATAGTATTGATAATAAGGGAGATCTGGCTTACCGACACGCCAAGGATCGCCGGCCCCATCTGCTTCACCACCCGCATCGCGCCGGCATCTTTCAGATTGATGCGCGGCAGGACCAGCATGCCAATTTTCTTCAGGTGCGGCAGCTGGTAGGCCAGCTGTAGCACGCCGCCGACCGTGACCGCCCAGGCCAGGGCCAGCACCGGCGGATGAAAGTACGGTGCGGCAAACAGCGCAAAGCCAATCATGCTGACGTTGAGGAACGTCGGCGCAAAGGCCGGCACCGAGAAGCGGTTCCAGGTATTAAGGATCGCCCCCACCAGCGAGGCGAGGGAGATCAGCAAAATATAGGGGAAGGTAATGCGCAGCAATTGGGTAGTCAGCGCAAATTTATCGGCGGTATCAGCAAACCCGGGGGCGGTGATGGTGATCACCCACGGCGCCGCCAGCATCCCGATAACGGTGACGATCGCCAGGGCCAGGGTCAGCAATCCGGAGACATACGAGACAAACACCCGGGTGGCATCTTCGCCCTGCTTGCTTTTATATTCGGCAAGGATCGGTACAAACGCCTGAGAGAAGGCGCCTTCGGCAAAAATACGCCGCAGCAGATTAGGCAGTTTAAAGGCGACGAAAAAGGCGTCGGTCGCCATCCCGGCGCCAAAAATGCGCGCCACAATCGCATCGCGGGCAAAGCCCAGCACGCGCGAAAACATGGTCATCGAACTGACGGCCGCCAGTGATTTTAAAAGGTTCATTACGCTGTTATTCCAAACCCTGGAGTAAAACGCCCGCAAATGCGGGCGCTGGAAAGTGGCGATAGTCTACCGGGTTCAACATGAATTACTACTGTCAGTTGTTACAACGGATTATTCGCTGATGGCGTCGCGCCAAAGTTTGTCGACCACCCGCTGAGCCAGCAGCGCCTGTTCGCCTGCGGTTTCAGGAACCGTCTGATTTTGCACGCATTCGATAAAATGGCGCGCGCAGCCGACAAAGCCGCGCTGCTCAAGGGTGGTTTGCCAGCTGGCGACCGGGCGCTGGACCACGCCGTGACCGCACTCCTCCTGCCATTCGCGCATCTCGCTGACGGCATATAGCCCGCCATCCGTACCGCCTGCACCCACTCGCGCTGGCTGCCTGCGCGGCGGTGCATGCTGGTGGTGACCTGCAGCCGGGGCGAACTGAACTGGTGTTCGGCATACAGCATCTCGCCCTGCGGAGTGATCTGTAGCGCGCCACCGCGCAGACGCGCCTGACCGTCGGCCAGCCATAGCGCGGTATCCACCACGTGCAGATAGTCATCAAGCAGGGTAAAGCGCAGATCGTTGCCCACGCTATCGCTGCGGTGCTTATCCATCCGCAGCGAGGCCGCCTCGCCCAGCCGCCCCTTCAGCTCCCGATAGAGCGGTGCGAAGCGGCGATTGAAACCGACCATCAGCGTCAGACGCCGCCGCGCCGCCAGCTCGACCAGCGTCTCCGCCTCACTCAGCTTGTCCGCCAGCGGTTTATCCACGCACACATGAACCCCGGCATTCAGCAAATGATTCACCACTTCATAATGTGAAGCCGTCGACGTATGAACAAAGACCGCATCGCACTGCGCCGCCAGGGCATCCAGCGATTCAGCGTATGGCATCCGCCAGGTTTCGCAAACCCGCAGCGCCTTCTCTTTTCCCGGCGACCAGGCCGCCTGCAGCGTCCAGCTTTCCGCCGCCCCCAGAACCGGCAGCCACGCTTTCTGCGCAATACCGCCCAGGCCAACCACCCCGATGCGCAATCTTGTCCCCACGTTTAGTCCCCCAGATGGTGTAACAGCGAATCGAGGCGCGCTTTCAGCTCCGCCACCTCGCCTTCCAGCGCTTCAACCCTGGCACGCAGATCGTCTTCCTCTTCCAGGGGCGAGAGTGCTTCCACTGTCGTGATCAGTGTGTCCATGTCGTCGCAAAACAGATGCATATAGCGGCTTTCCCGTTTCCCCGGCTCCCGGGGCAGACGGGCGACAAAGGGACCATCTTCGCGGGTCGCCAGCCCTTCCAGCACGCTTTCCACTTCCGCCATATCGCTGAACTCATGCATCCGCTGCGCCCGACTGCGTAATTCACCCGGCGTCTGGGCGCCGCGCAGCAGCAGCGTCGTCACCACCGCCACCTCGCCGGCGCTGAGCTTCAGATCGCCAAATTCGGAGTTGCAAAAGCGCTGCTCATACTTGGTTACCCGATTGCCGAAGCCACTGACCGTACGCAGATAATGGCGTTTCACCAGGGTATCCAGCAGAGCCTGGACTTCGCCTTCGCTCAGCGACATCACCGGCTCGCGGTTGGTTTTCTGATTGCAGGCGGTCACTACGGCGTTCACCGACAGCGGATACTGCTCGGGCGTGGTGACCTGCTTTTCCAGCAGACAGCCAATGACGCGCGCTTCGTGCGCGGTTAACTGATATTTCATCCTCTCTCCTTAACGTCCCGCTGACCAGTCCGGCGTCGTTAGCGCCGTCAATACATGGTCACGCCACTGCCCGTCAATCAGCAGGTAATCTTTGGCGTAACCCTCTTTTTCAAACCCCAACCGCGCCAGCAGCGCGCCGCTGCGCTGATTATGCGGCATATAGTTGGCCATAATGCGATGAATATGCTGCGTACGCTGCATATAGCGAATCGCCGACGTCAGCGCTTCAAACATCAGTCCCTGCCCCTGCCACTTCTCGCCAATAGAGTAGCCGAGATAACAGGCATGGAATGACCCGCGCACCACGTTGGAAAAATTCGCCACGCCGACGATCTCCTTTTCCTCCGGATCGAGCAGCGCGAAATAAAAAGCAGACCCCTGCTTATGAAACTCGGCGATCATCGACAGACGCGCCTGCCATCCGGAAGGATAGCAGTGGCTGTCGTCACGAACCGGCTCCCAGGGTTTTAAGAACGCCTTATTCTCGGCGTAATAATCGGCCAGACGCCAGGCGTCACGATCGTGAACCAGGCGCACCACCAGCCGGTCCGTCGTCAAACGCACCTTCGGCACGTTACTGCGATAGCCAAACATTTCCTTTTCAGTCCCCCTGACTTCATTCTTGCTGCCTTCACTATACCTGTCCTGCGCGACGGTGTGAAAACAGCAACATACCATTTTCTGCGCCATCTCCTCTTTTCGATGAATAGCCTCAATCGAACTTGCATTTTGATAAAAAAATATTGTCGCAAGGGCGCTGGGAAAAGCAGCAGATTGCCCGCAGAATATCCACGCTTATCTCTATTTTTCCCTGGAGGGGAAATGTCCCGCGTCTCGCAGGCAAGGAGCCTGGGTAAATATTTCCTGTTAGTCGATAACATGCTGGTCGTGCTGGGCTTTTTTGTCGTCTTCCCGCTGATTTCCATCCGCTTTGTCGATCAGATGGGCTGGGCGGCGCTGATGGTCGGCATCGCGCTCGGCCTGCGCCAGCTCGTGCAGCAGGGATTAGGTATCTTTGGCGGCGCCATCGCCGACCGCTTTGGCGCCAAACCGATGATCGTCACCGGTATGCTGATGCGCGCCGGCGGCTTCGCGGCGATGGCCGTCGCCCATGAGCCGTGGGTGCTGTGGTTCTCATGCATACTTTCCGGGCTCGGCGGCACGCTGTTCGACCCGCCGCGGGCGGCGCTGGTGGTTAAGCTGGTGCGCCCGCATCAGCGCGGCCGCTTTTTCTCCATCCTGATGATGCAGGATAGCGCCGGCGCGGTGATTGGCGCGCTGCTGGGCAGCTGGCTGCTGCAGTATGATTTCCGCCTGGTGTGCAGCGCCGGCGCCGCGCTGTTTATCGCCTGCGCGGCGTTTAACGCCTGGTATCTGCCGGCATGGAAGCTCTCGACGGTAAAAACGCCGATCCGCGAGGGGCTGGGCCGGGTGCTGCGGGACAAGCGCTTCGTCACCTATGTCCTGACGCTGACGGGCTATTACATGCTGGCGGTGCAGGTGATGCTGATGCTGCCGATCATGGTGAATGACATCGCCGGCTCGCCGGCCGCCGTAAAGTGGATGTACGCCATCGAAGCCACCATTTCGCTGACCCTGCTCTATCCCATTGCCCGCTGGAGCGAAAAACGTTTTCGCCTTGAGCACCGGCTGATGGCCGGTCTGCTGGTGATGACCCTGGCCATGCTCCCCATCGGCATGACCAGCAGTTTGCAGCAGCTGTTCACCCTGATCTGCCTGTTTTACATCGGTTCCATCATTGCCGAACCTGCCCGGGAGACGCTGGGCGCCTCGCTGGCGGACGCCCGGGCGCGCGGCAGCTATATGGGCTTCAGCCGCCTGGGGCTCGCCTTTGGCGGCGCGCTGGGATATGCGGGCGGCGGCTGGCTGTTTGATGCTGGTAAAGCCGCCGGCCAGCCCGAGCTGCCGTGGCTGATGCTCGGGGCCATCGGGGTTATCACCTTTCTGGCGCTGTGGTGGCAGTTTAGTCCGAAACGCTCTGCCTCCGGCATGCTGGAGCCGCGGACCTGATGCGCGCGGCGGCGGTTTCTCCTGCTTTCAGCCTATTCTGCTGGTATCGAGGATGCTGACAGGTCATGATGCTTTGTGTCAGGATGAATGAAGGTATGAGCCAGAGGAACCCCATGAAAAAGATTTTGATCGCCGCCGCGCTGATTGTCAGCGGCCTGCTGAGCGGCTGTAATCAGCTGACCCAATACACGGTAAGCGAGCAGGAGATTAACCAGGCCCTGCAGAAGCGAAACCATTTTGCCAAAGATATTGGTCTTAAAGGCGTTGCCGACGCCCATATCGAACTGCAGAACCTGACCAGCGCTATCGGGCGCGAGGAGCCGGGCAAAGTCACGCTGACCGGGATCGCTAACGTTGACCTGAACTCCCTGTTCGGCACGCAGAAAGCGACGATCGATCTGAAGCTCAAAGCGCTGCCAACCTTTGACAGAGAGAAAGGCGCCATCTTCCTGCAGGAAATGGAGGTGGTGGATGCCAAAGTGGCGCCCGAGAAGCTGCAGTCGGTCATTCAGGCCCTGCTCCCCTACCTGAATCAGTCGCTGCGCAGTTACTTCAGCCAGCAGCCGGCCTATGTCCTGCGTGAGGACGCCAGCACCGGTGAAGCGCTGGCGAAGAAATACGCCAAAGGCATTGAGGTGAAGCCGGGCGAGATTGTCATCCCCTTTACCAATTAATCTCCAGGGCGCCGCGGCGCCCTCAATTTTTTACGGAAATGAGTGCAAAGGAAAACGTTTACGCTTATCCTTAGTGCCCGGCAAAAAACAGCCCTGATGACTGAACCTATTAGCCGGAGCCTTCCATGACAGCACAATCCCAGGTATTGAA
>OIES01000990.1_pt1 | contig 11608 bp, 10 predicted proteins | sample 1581811 | NCBI WGS metagenome assembly OIES01 (sample SAMN03281021, study PRJEB24777) | human gut metagenome | isolation source: fecal sample PR177 from 1 month old male Malay infant, vaginal delivered... | reverse complement strand
CGACGAAGCGCACCCGCCGTGAGAAGTAGATCCGTTCATCAATTTTAATCCGCAGCAGGCTGGCGATGGCCGGCGGGGCGGGCATCACCTCGAAGGCCAGCACCTGACTCACCACCTCTTTACCCTGTTTGCGCAGCACTTCCGCCAGGCCGGTGAGATTGCTGGTTTCATGATGGACGTCTTTGCGCGCCACGTAGGTCCCCGAGCCGTGACGACGGACCACCAGCCCCCAGTCCACCAGCAGGTCGATGGCTTTGCGGATGGTCATGCGCGCCACCCCGAACTCCTCGGCCAGTTTTTTCTCTCCCGGCAGCGGGCTGCCGATGGCGAAGTCGGCAGAATTCAGCCGTAGCCGCAGGCGGTCAGCAATGGATTTGTAGATCACCAGTAGTCCTCTTGTACAGGAAAGGGCGAGGTTATTTTCTTCACCTGTCAGCAAAAAATAGGTTTTAAGACAGATAGTTATTATCCATTCATTAGATCGATTACATCCTTTAGCTTATCGATGTCTAACTTTTGTTAGCGAAGTAGACAACTTTGGCCAAATTAAAACCATGAAAGCGATCACGAATCGCAACGGCGCGGCATGTTGTCGGACGGGCAAATTCCTATTCTCGAGTGAGGCCGGTAACCAAGAAAAAGAAGGCCATTCACCCTACGAGTTGTTATATGAGGATTTCCCAATGCTCAGTCAAATACAACGCTTTGGCGGCGCCATGTTTACCCCGGTTTTATTGTTTCCTTTCGCCGGGATCGTGGTCGGTATCGCCATTATGTTGCGCAACCCGATGTTCGTCGGCGAAGCGCTGACCGCACCCGACAGCCTGTTTGCACAGATCGTTCACATCATCGAAGAGGGCGGTTGGACCGTCTTTCGTAATATGCCGCTGATTTTCGCCGTCGGCCTGCCGATTGGCCTGGCGAAGCAGGCCCAGGGCCGGGCCTGTCTGGCGGTACTGGTGAGCTTTCTCACCTGGAACTACTTTATCAATGCCATGGGGATGACCTGGGGCCACTTCTTCGGCGTCGACTTTTCCGTTGAACCCACGGCCGGCAGCGGCCTGACGATGATTGCCGGGATTAAAACCCTCGACACCAGCATTATCGGGGCGATCGTCATCTCCGGCCTGGTGACGGCCCTGCATAATCGCTATTTCGATAAACCCCTGCCGGTGTTCCTCGGCATCTTCCAGGGCTCATCGTTTGTGGTCATTGTCGCCTTCCTCGCGATGATCCCCTGCGCCTGGCTGACGCTGCTCGGCTGGCCAAAAGTCCAGCTGGGTATTGAATCGCTACAGGCCTTCCTGCGCTCTGCCGGCGCGCTTGGGGTGTGGGTTTACATCTTCCTTGAGCGCATTCTGATCCCCACCGGCCTGCACCACTTCGTCTATGGCCCGTTCATCTTTGGCCCGGCGGTGGTGGAGGGGGGACTACAGGTCTACTGGGCAGAGCATCTGCAGGCGTTCAGTCAGAGTACGGAACCGCTGAAGACGCTGTTCCCGGAGGGCGGCTTTGCCCTGCACGGTAACTCGAAAGTGTTTGGTTCGGTGGGTATTGCGCTGGCGCTCTACTTCACCGCCGCGCCGGAAAATCGCGTCAAGGTTGCCGGCCTGCTGATCCCCGCCACGTTGACCGCGATGCTGGTCGGGATCACCGAGCCGCTGGAGTTCACCTTCCTGTTCATCTCGCCGCTGCTGTTCGCCGTCCACGCAGTGCTGGCGGCGTCCATGGCGACGGTAATGTACATCTGCGGGGTGGTGGGCAATTTCGGCGGTGGCCTGCTCGACCAGTTCTTGCCGCAAAACTGGATCCCAATGTTTCATCACCACGCCTCGATGATGTTCATTCAGATAGGTATTGGTCTCTGTTTCACCGCTCTCTACTTCGTGGTCTTCCGCACCCTGATCCTGCGTCTGAACCTGAAGACGCCGGGCCGGGAAGAGAGTGAAATCAAGCTCTACAGCAAGGCCGACTATCAGGCAGCGCGCGGTAAAACCACGGCGGCGGCCGTGCCAGAGACCCGGCTGGGCCAGGCCGCTGGCTTCCTGCAGGCCCTCGGCGGCGCCGGCAACATTGAAAGTATCAACAACTGCGCCACCCGACTGCGCATCGCGCTGGTCGATATGGCGAAAACGCAAAGTGACGACGTCTTTAAAGCGCTGGGCGCCCACGGGGTAGTACGCCGCGGCAACGGGATTCAGGTCATCGTCGGCCTGCACGTTCCCCAGGTGCGCGACCAGCTGGAAAACCTGATGAAAGATTCTCTTTCGACCGAACATACCACCATGACGGAGGCAGTATCATGAAAAAATTCTCAGTTGTTATCGCAGGCGGCGGCAGCACCTTCACTCCGGGCATTGTCCTGATGCTGCTGGCAAACCAGGATCGTTTTCCGCTGCGGTCGCTGAAATTTTACGACAACGACGGTGCGCGCCAGGAGACCATCGCCGAGGCGTGCAAAGTGATCCTCAAAGAGCAGGCGCCGGAGATTGAATTCAGCTATACCACCGATCCGCAGGCGGCATTTACCGATGTTGATTTCGTCATGGCGCATATCCGCGTCGGGAAATATCCGATGCGTGAACAGGATGAGAAAATCCCGCTGCGCCACGGCGTGCTGGGCCAGGAGACCTGCGGACCGGGCGGGATCGCCTACGGTATGCGGTCTATCGGCGGCGTGCTGGAGCTGGTGGATTATATGGAAAAATATTCGCCGAACGCCTGGATGCTCAACTACTCCAACCCGGCGGCGATTGTGGCGGAAGCCACCCGCCGTCTGCGGCCAAACGCCAAAATCCTCAACATCTGCGATATGCCAATCGGTATCGAAGGGCGGATGGCGCAGATTGTTGGCCTCAAAGACCGTAAACAGATGCGCGTGCGCTACTACGGCCTTAACCACTTCGGCTGGTGGACTTCGATTGAGGATCTCGACGGCAACGATTTGATGCCAAAACTGCGCGAATATGTGGCGAAATACGGCTATGTGCCGCCTTCTAACGACCCGCACACCGAGGCCAGCTGGAACGACACTTTTGCCAAAGCGAAAGATGTGCAGGCGCTGGATCCGCAGACCATGCCGAATACCTATCTGAAATATTATCTGTTCCCGGACTACGTGGTGGCCCACTCCAACCCGGAACGCACCCGCGCCAATGAGGTGATGGATCATCGCGAGAAAAACGTCTTCAGCGCCTGCCGGGCGATTATTGCCGCCGGGAAATCCTCCGCTGGCGATTTGGAAATTGACGAGCACGCGTCGTATATCGTCGATCTGGCGACGGCCATCGCCTTTAACACGCAGGAAAGGATGCTGCTGATTGTGCCGAACAACGGCGCGATCCATAACTTTGACGCTGACGCGATGGTGGAAATTCCTTGCCTGGTGGGTCACAACGGGCCGGAGCCGCTGACGGTCGGCGACATCCCGCACTTCCAGAAAGGGATGATGAGCCAGCAGGTGGCGGTGGAAAAACTGGTGGTCGATGCCTGGGAACAGCGCTCTTACCACAAGCTGTGGCAGGCGATTACCCTGTCGAAAACCGTGCCGAGTGCCTCGGTGGCGAAAGCGATCCTCGACGACCTGATTGCCGCCAACAAAGATTACTGGCCGGAGCTGCATTAATCCCCGCCGTTGACCGGCGCCCTGCGGGGCGCCGGTTCTTCTCCCCGGTTCCTGATTTACGCTATGCTGAAGCCTGCTGCGCGATGAACAAGGAACCGTCATGAAAATCTCCCGCCTCGGCGAAGCGCCGGATTACCGCTTTTCGCTGGCTAACGAACGCACCTTTCTGGCGTGGATCCGCACGGCGCTCGGTTTTCTCGCCGCTGGCGTCGGTCTTGACCAGCTGGCGCCAGACTTTGCCACGCCGCTGATCCGTGAAATTCTCGCCCTGCTGCTGTGCCTGTTTGCCGGCGGCATGGCCATCTATGGCTATCTGCGCTGGCTGAATAACGAGAAGGCGATGCGCCTGAAGCAGGATCTCCCCTATACCCGGACGCTGCTGGTGATTAGCATCCTGCTGCTGGCGGTGGTGGTCGCGGTGATGCTGCTGGTGCTGTATGGCGGATAAACGCCGGGCGCGGCGGGAAAGCGACCCGGGACTACAGCCAGAGCGTACCTCGCTGGCCTGGTTTCGCACCCTGTTGGGCTATGGCGCGCTGATGGCGCTGGCGATTAAGCACAGCTGGCACCGCGCCGGACTGCCTTTCTGGCTGTCGATCGGCGTGCTGACGATAGTGGCGGTGATCCTCTGGGGCTATACCCACCGTCGTCATCTGATGGACGTCGACGACAGCGATTTTTTACAGCCGCGGGCGGTTCGTGACAAATTTTTGATCGCACTCGCAGTACTTTCTCTGGCATTCTTGTTTGCTGTTACTCACCTTCAACAGATCGTTTTATTCATTAGGGATATGTCATGACAGGATGTCCGGCGAATTTGCCTCTCACTCATGCCCCCGGCCAGCACCATGACACTCCCTTTCAGGCTGTCGTTGTGGAGGCGCATCATTGCCATCAACCGCAGGCGTTCTATGCGCAGCTGCGTCAACAGGGACTCACGGCTATCCATTTTATTCCGCAGCTGGCGGCCGGCGACGCCGCGCTGTGGGGTGAGTTTCTCTGCGCAGTCTTTCACCGCTGGGTGCGGGAAGATATTGGCCGTATCAATATTTTGCTGTTTAGCGAGACGCTGAGCGCCTGGTGCGGCGAGTTGATAACGCAGGCGGGAGCGCCGGCGGCCAACAGCGCCTGCTACGGCTGTCCGTGGCTACGCCTGTGCCGCTGCGGCGAACAGGAAGACCCGCTGTGTGCGGGTTACCGACAGTTTTACGATCTCAGCGGGCCCTATATGCGGGTGATGCGGGACCTGCGCCGACAGCAGCGGCCGCCAGAGGCGTTGATGCCGCTGCTGCGCTGAAGATTAGCGCCCCTTCGCCAGATACTGCGCCATCTCCTCTTCCGGCACCATTCCGCCGCCGGTGGCCCACACCAGGTGGGTCGCCTGCTGCAGCTGCTGCTCACTCAGCCCCTGCAGCTGATGGTACGCTTTGCTGGCGCAGACGCGCTGCGGCCCGGCCATTCCGGCCAGCGCGGAGGGTTCAAGGCGGATATTTTCCGCTGTCGCCAGCCAGCCCAGCATGTCATACATCGTCTGGTCATCAAGGGTATAGAACCCGTCGAGCAGGCGCTCCATTGCCCGGCCAACGAAGCCGGACGCCCGGCCGACCGCCAGACCGTCGGCGGCGGTCAGATTATCAATGCCTAAATCCTGCACCGCTATCTGGTCATGAAGCCCGGTATAGACGCCGAGCAGCATGCAGGGGGAGTGGGTCGGTTCGGCGAACAGGCAGTGAACGTGGTCGCCAAAGGCCAGCTTGAGGCCAAACGCCACGCCGCCAGGGCCGCCGCCGACGCCGCACGGCAGGTAGACGAACAGCGGATGGTCGGCATCGACCACCCGTCCGGCTTTGGCGAACTGCGCCTTCAGGCGTTCGCCGGCCACGGCATAGCCGAGGAACAGCGTGCGCGAATTTTCATCGTCGATGAAAAAGCAGTTCGGGTCTGATTCCGCCGCCTTGCGCCCCTGTTCGACCGCCACGCCGTAGTCCTCTTCATACTCCACCACCGTCACGCCGTGGCTGCGCAGTTTGGCCTTTTTCCACGCCCGGGCGTCTGCGGACATATGCACGGTAACCTTAAAGCCGATGCGGGCGCTCATGATGCCGATCGACATCCCGAGGTTGCCGGTGGAGCCGACGGCGATGCTGTACTGGCTGAAGAACTGTTTAAACTCCGGCGTCAGTAATTTGCGATAATCGTCTGCGGTAGTCAGCAGTCCGGCTTCCAGCGCCAGCTTTTCCGCATGGGTCAGCACTTCATAAATGCCGCCGCGCGCTTTGATCGAGCCGGAGATCGGCAGATGGCTGTCTTTTTTCAGCAGCAGTTCGCCGCCAATCGGCTGGCCGAATTTTTGCTCAAGGCGGTGCTTCATTGCCGGAATGGCGACTACTTCCGATTCGATAATCCCGCCGCTGGCGGCCGTTTCCGGGAAGGCTTCCGCCAGATAGGGCGCGAAGCGCTGAAGGCGGGCATGGGCGCCCTGCACGTCGTCGGCGGTCAGGCCGACGTAAGGCAATCCCTCCGCCAGGGTGGTGGTGGCGGGGTTAAACCAGGTGGTTTCTTTCAGGGCGATCAGATCCTGCACAAGCGGGAAGGTCGCGGTTAAGTTGGTCAATTCAGCGTGTTTCATCATACGTCTCTTTGCGCTCAGATAATAAAAGAAAGCAGGAAGGTGGCGGCCAGTGCAAGTAGCGACGCGATAAAAGTCGCCGTCGTGTAGTACTTGAACGTTTCACTGAGGCTGGCGCCGCAGTACTGTTTTACCAGCCAGAACAGGGAATCGGTGACGATCGTGCAGCCAATGGCGCCGGAACCGATGGCAATAGCGATGATCTCCGGGCTGACGCCGGGATAGAGCGGCAGCATCGGCGCGACGATGGCGGTAGCGCCCATCATTGCCACGGTGGCGGAGCCGACGGCGGCGTGCAGGATAAGCGCCACCAGCCAGGCCAGCAAAATCGGATGCATGTCGAGGTTCGACAGAATCACCGCCAGGCTATCGGCCAGGCCGCTGGATTTTAAAATCGCGTTGAATGCGCCGCCTGCGCCGATAATCAGCAGGATGTTGGCGATAGACCCAAAGCCGTTTTCCGTATGGGTCAGCAGGACGCCCATCCCCATCTGCCGACGAATGCCGAGCATGTAATAGGCGACAAAGACGGCGATAAACATCGCGGTGATGGGGTTGCCGATAAATTCCAGCACCGTATACAGCGTGCCGCCTTTCTCCATGTTCAGTTCGGCGACGGTTTTCACCAGCATCAGGCCAATCGGCAGCAGTACGGTAAACAGCGTGGCGCCGAGTGACGGCAGCGTCGACGCCTCGCGGACCTCAAGGTTGGCAAATTCGGCCGGAACCGGTTTGTACGGCAGGCGGTTGCCTAACGCTCTGAGAAACAGCGGACCGCCAACCAGCGAGGCGATCAGACCGACCAGCAGGCCATAAACAATCACTGTGCCGATATCGGCGCCCAGTTTGTTAGCGACAAACAGGGCCGCCGGATGCGGGGGGACCACGCAGTGCACCGCCATCAGCGCGGTACACAGCGGAATAGCCAGCTTCAGTAGCGAGGTATTGGTTTTTTTGGCGATGGAGAAGGCCAGGGGGATCAGCAGGACCACGCCGACTTCGACAAACAGCGTGATGCCGCAGATCAGGCCGACCAGCACCATAATCACGTCCGCCGACAGCCAGCGGCAGCGCTGCAGCGTCAGGCCGATGCGCTCCGCCGCGCCGGAGACCTCCATCATCTTGCCGAGAATGGTGCCGAGACCGATCACCGCCGCAAGGAAGCCCAGCGTACCGCCGATGCCGCTCTCAATAGCGTTGACCATCTCCAGCGGGCCCATCCCCATCATCGCGCCGACGAAAAAGCTCGCCAGCAGCAGCGCCAGAAATGGATGAAACTTCAGTTTGACGATCGTTAAGACGATTAACACGATGCTGATCAGCAGCGTGCTCACAACCCAGACTTGCGAACCCATATTCCACCTCGCCTGTGAATAATCTGGCCTTATTGAAGCGAGAATCGTCATGGGCTGACAAACGATAAAAATGGGCTTTAGGGTGAGGAGAATTGAATCAAATGGGTGATTTAGCTCAAAAACAGACCATTAAATATGCTATGGGTCAAATTAACTCACCCTTTTGCGGCAAAACCGGCGTGATTTTTTTATCATCAACAGCCACTGTATTTGCCAGGAGCGCGTGATGGATGTGCTAAAAACCTTAGGTACCCGGTTGCTGAACGGCTGGCAGCTCTCCAGGCTGTCGACCTTTGAGGTGGCGGCGCGGCACGAGTCGTTTGCCCTGGCCGCCGACGAGCTGGCGCTCACGCCTGGCGCCGTCAGCCACCGGATTAATCAACTTGAAGAGGAGCTGGGGATCCTGCTCTTTGTCCGCTCGCATCGCAAAGTTGAGCTGACGCGTGAAGGTAAGCGGGTCTACTGGGCGCTGAAGTCGTCGCTGGATGGTCTCAATCAGGAGATCCTCGATATCAAAAACCAGGAGCTCTCCGGCAGTCTGACGGTCTACTCGCGGCCCTCTATCGCCCAGTGCTGGCTGGTGCCGGCCCTGGGTGACTTTACCCGCCGTTACCCGGCCATCTCCCTCACCGTGCTGACCGGCAATGAAAACGTTAACCTGCAGCGGACGGGCATCGATCTGGCGATCTATTTTGATGATGCGCCGTCGTCGCAGCTGAGTCACCATTTTCTGATGGATGAGGCGATCGTGCCGGTATGTACGCCGAATTACGCGCAACAGCGGCAGTTAATGTCGAATCCGGGCAATCTGTGCCACTGTACGTTGCTCCACGACCGCCAGGCATGGAGTAACGATTCCGGCACCGACGAGTGGTATAGCTGGGCGCAGCAGTTTGCGGTGGAACTGCCGCCATCGTCGGGGATTGGCTTCGATCGTTCCGATTTAGCGACGATTGCGGCGATGAATCATGTCGGGGTGGCGATGGGGCGTAAGCGGCTGGTGCAGAAGCGGCTGGAGAGTGGGGAGTTGATCGCCCCGTTTGGCGATATGACGCTGAAATGCCACCAGCACTACTATGTAACCACCCTGCCGGGTCGCCAGTGGCCGAAAATCGACGCCTTTATCGAGTGGCTGCATAGTCTGACATAAGACAAAAGCAGCCACCGGGAGGTAGCCCGGATAAGGCGTCAGCCGCTATCCGGGGAGCGCCAAGCGGTGCTTATACCGGCTGCTGATGGTGGGTAAAGCGCGAGGCCAGCGGCAGCCAGCACAGCAGAATCAACAGACCCATCAGCATCATCAGCAGACCGAGACTGCCCTGACCGTTTTGCGGCATCATCGCCGACAGCCAGGCCAGTACGCCGGAGCCGATATTCTGCAAGCCGCCAACCAGCGCCCCGGCGGTACCGGCGAGGAACGGGAATGGCTCCATCGCGCCGCTGGTGGCCAGCGGGAACAGCATGCCGGCGCCGAAGAAGAACAGCGCCGCTGGCACCAGCAGGGTCCAGACGGTCATGACGCCCAGCAGCCCCGGGATCCACATCATCAGACCCGCCAGCAGGCAGCAGATAACCGATTGCCACATCAGGGTCGGGAAACGCTTGTTGGGGCGGCCGGCAAACCAGGCGCCGAAGAAGGCCGCCGGGATCGGCAGAATAAACAGAATACTCACCGCCATGCTGCTCAGGCCGAGCACCGCGCCCATCAGTACGCCGGAACAGGCTTCGAATACCGCAATCCCCGCCAGGCCGCCGATCAGCATCAGCAGATAGCAGTTAAACGCGCCAGTGCCGAACAGCGTTTTGTAGCTGGCCAGAAGTTTGGTGCGCGGCGCGCCCTCCGGGCGCGTTTCCGGCATCCATTTCGCCATGCTGAAGGTCACCCCGGCGCACAGCACCAGCAGGAAAGCGTAACAGGCGCGCCAGCTCCACAGGGTGTCGAGGATGCCGCCGAGCAACGGGGCAATCAGCGGGCTGACCAGAATACCCATATTTAACAGGCTATTGGCATGACGCAGCTGGGCGCCTTCGTACAGATCGCGGGGCAGGGTGCGCGCCATCACGCCGCCGACGCCGGTGCCCATCCCTTGCATGGCGCTGGAGGCGATCAGCACCGGCAGGCTATGGGTGGTCATGGCGACCAGCGTCGCCAGCATAAAAATCGACATCCCGACGAGGATCACCGGGCGGCGACCGATGCGGTCGGAGAGCGGGCCGTAAAACAGCTGTGAAATACCGTAGGTCAGCAGGTAGGCCGCCATCACGCTTTGAACCGCCCCTTCGCGAACGTTCAGCGCGACCGCCATGTCGGCGATGGCCGGAATATATATGGTCTGCGCCATCTGGCCAACGGCCACCAGCAGTACCAGCATCAACAACAAATTGAAGTTTTTATGCCGTTTCATGTCGATGAATACTTTGTGAGTAAAGAGAAATGAAGAATATGTGACTGGCACATCCCGTAATCGATGGAGGAATCTACCATATAAAAATGACAGAACAACTGCAAAGTGCCGATTGTTGAGGGAATTCCAGGCAGGTTATGTAAACAGGAACGGCAACTAATGTTGCCATTGCAGGCTAAGCGAGGCGCAGGAGGATCGCCCCGGCGGCAATCCCGCAGGCGGCGAAGATGCGCAGCGGCATCAGTTGCTCTTTCAGGACGATAAAAGCGATCAGCGCGCCGAACAAAATGGAGGTTTCACGCAGCGCGGCGACCACCGCCAGCGGCGCCTGGGTCATCGCCCACAGCGCCAGGCCGTAGGAGCCCATGGTGCCGATACCGCCGAGGATACCTTTTCGCCAGTGCAGGCGCAGATAGCGGCTGGCTTCAGCGCGGCGGGTCATCATTGCCCAGCTTAGCAGGCAGAAGCCGTTCATAAAAAAGGTCCACAGGGTGTAGCCCAGCGCCGAGCCCGCCAGCCGGACGCCGGTGCCGTCCACCAGCGTATAGCCGGCGATGAAGCAGGCGTTGATCAGCGCCAGCACGATGCCTTTGCGCGAGCTGGCGCGGCCGTTAAAGGCCATCGCCAGAATAGCCAGGCAGATGACGCCGATGCCCAGCCAGGCCAGCGGCGACAAGCGATCGCCGAGAAACAGCACACTTATCGCCGCCACCAGCAATGGGGCAGTTCCCCGCATCAGCGGATAGGTCTGGCTCATATCCGACACCTGATAGGTCTTCGCCACCAGCACCGTATACACCACCTGTAACGCGCACGACGCCAGCAGATAGGGGGCGCTGGCCAGCGAGGGCTGCGGGGAAAAGGGCAGCATCACCAACGCGATCAGCGCGGCCGAGCCGCTGACGCCGATCGCCGCGTACATTTTATCGCCGCTGGCTTTGACAATAGCGTTCCAGCTGGCGTGCAGCAGGGCGGCGAACAGCAAAATGCAGAATACGGTGATGGTCATCGCAGACAGGTTCAACAGTGAAGGTCACCGGACTGTAACACGCGCCCGCGCTGCCAGCCAGCGGGGGCTACAGCGAACAAAACAGGCGATGCGTCACCCGCGGTTCATCGTACACCGGGCGAAAGCCAAGTCTTTCATAAAAGGGCCAGGCCTGCGCCGGGGCGTGGGTGTTCAGAAAATCAAACCAGGCGCTGGAGTGGGTGATAACCGAGACCAGCAGCTGCTGGCCGATCCCCCGGCGGCGGTAGCGCTCGCTGATGTAGAGATGGCGAATACGCCCGGCCCGCGGCTGCGGGCTGAAGGGATCGCTATTGATGCCGCATACCCCAACCAGCTGGTGGTTCACAAAGGCGCCCAGCAGCGTTTCGCCCGGCGCGGTAAAGCGGTTTTTGCCGCTCTGCCAGTTTTCCGCCAGGCGGCGCAGCATATTGAAATGCTGTTCAAGGCTTTCGGTGCGCAGCGCCGCGAACCCCGGGGCATCCGGCGTCGTGGCGGCAATTAACAGGGGTGGCATAGCTTCCTCCATCAAGTCATCCCGGGACGCCCGGCGGGCGCCTGCAGGGGGGCGGTTTCCCGCCCCCCTCA
>OIES01000980.1_pt1 | contig 11692 bp, 9 predicted proteins | sample 1581811 | NCBI WGS metagenome assembly OIES01 (sample SAMN03281021, study PRJEB24777) | human gut metagenome | isolation source: fecal sample PR177 from 1 month old male Malay infant, vaginal delivered... | reverse complement strand
ATTATATAAGGGACATGTCACCTCCGGGGTGACCAGGGAAGTAATCAAAACCCTCAGCCCGGTAACCGGCAATCCATTTTCCATACTGCCTAAAGGGAATGAAGATGCCATTTGGGTTTCGTTCAAGGTGTGTACCATTGATATATGCCCAACACAAGAGATGCGATGCGGCAGCCGGTATGGAAAGGATTTCGGGATGATATCTTTCCGGAAGAAGTAACAGAAAACTAATTATACTGCAAAGCGGGGGGCAGAGCATTTGATTTCACATCCTCCGGGAATGAGTAAGTGTCATAGATGACCGAAGACGAACCCTGAAGTTTTCGGTCATTTATAATGTCCAGAATTAACTGCATCAATTAAATAATCGTTAGTTTAAAAATATCTTTTATTTATATGGACGAGAAGGTATAATGAAAAATAAGTACAGTTGTCGGAGATCAATTGTCAAGCACTTATCAGGGGAACATTATGAAAAACATCGCGTTTATCTTAGAGACACAATACCGAATCTATAGCAACGATATCTGTCAGGTGCAGGGCGGATGGTCTGCGCTGGCTTACAAAGTTAAAACTGGCAGAGGTACATATTTTCTGAAGGTATATGAAAAAGATAGGGCTTCTACTGCCAGATGGACTGCTCTTATAGATCAGTATGTACCGGTATTAAAGTGGTTAACATGCTCTGAATTACGGGGTAGAATTCCGATGCCCTTATTGACACAAAATGGAGATTATAAAGTGGAGGATGACCATGGGATTTATCTTCTTTATGACTTTATTGAGGGAGAGACCGTCGGAGAACGGGATTTGACAGCATCTCAGGTTAGGAAATTATCGGAAATTATTTCTTATCTGCATTGTTTCGGAGAAGAAATTCCCATTGATGCAACTGCTTTAAAAGAGGATTACAATAATTCTTTCGTCTGGGAACTGCGCCGAGTTTTAGAGAGTCAGCCTGACAGAATGGATTCAGATGTAATAGAAATGTTTACCTGTTATCGCATACCCATGATAAAGTGGCTGAATCGGCTGGAAGAATTATCTGTCTTACTGAAAAAGAGAAATTTGAAAATGGTACTGTGCCATACCGATATTCATAATTGGAATCTGATGATGTCGGGGGAGGACCTTATTTTAATTGATTGGGAAGGCTTAAAACTGGCGCCGGCAGAGGCTGATTTTATGTGTTTGGAACAACAGCCGTACTATGGCATTTTTTTAAATGTGTATCAGCAGAGGCATAAAGATTTTAAGATCGATGCTCAGGCACTGCAGTTTTATCAGATTAGGCGCCGTTTAGAGGATATCTGGGAGTTTACGGAACAATTGATATTTGATAAACAAAATGGCGATGATCGGGTTGAGACATTGAAGTTGTTAAAAAAGGAATTGATTCATTTGGCAGATATGGCTGATCGTATTGGTTAGAGCGTGTTTTAAAATTGCTTTCTGGCAGCTGTGTGTCCCAGTTTGTGGGAGATTTGTCCCGGATGAAGGGCGCATAGCGGGCTATGTAACCTGAATTCGGGGCAAATATGCCGCAAAGTGGGGCGTGCAGATGGCAGGAATGAATTTTCAAACACGCTCTAGCCTTTAATAGCTCCTGCTGCGATTCCATTAATAAACTGTTTTTGCAGCACGGCAAAGATCAGAATCAGCGGTAGTGCGCACAGTACACAGGCTGCAAACAGTGTATTCCACTGCGCCGGATTTTCACGGTCACCGAGGAACTGGATCATACCAACCGGCAGGGAGTACTGGTCTGATTTAGATATAAAGATCATGGGATAAAAATAATCGTTCCAAATCCACATTCCCTGGGTGATCACCACAGATACAACAGCTGGTTTCAGCAATGGGAAAACTACACTTATGAAGCGTTTCCACAGTCCGCAGCCATCGATGTAAGCGGACTCCTCAATCTCGATTGGGACTCCTTTCATAAATCCTGCCAGTAAAAAGATGGAAAACGGAAGGCTGCAGGTGATAAACATAATCATTGGAGTAAACCTGGTGTTGGGCAGTGACAGGCGCCCGAACATCTGGGCAATGGGAACGATAACCATCTGAGACGGTATGATCAGGCCTGCTATAAAAAAGTAATACAAAAAGCGACTGGCTTTGCGTTTTATCCTGGAGATGGGATAGGCTGCCATTGTGGAAAACATTACCACTATAAATACTGATCCCCCCGTTGTCATAATACTGTTCAGCATCTGCTTCGGATATTTCATTTTTGTAAAAGCATTGATATAACTGTCCAGAGAAAATTCCTGAAACAAAAGCAGCGGTGATATCATATTGTCGGGACTTCTAAGCGAGCTGGACAATACGATTAACAGCGGGAAAATAATAAGGCAGCAAAACAGGGTCAGTAAAATATAGAGCGTTATAATACCCGGTGTAAGTTTTGCCTTTGATTCCACTTCTTTATATGTTTTTCTCCTTTTCCCCATCATAGTTCCACCTCTCTTTTATTCATATAAAACAGCATGAACACGGTGATCAGGATAATGACGGCAAAAGCAACTACAGAAAACGCACTGGCCTTCCCCATCATCTGATCATTAAATGCAATGCGGTAAATGGAAAACATCAGGGTATTGGTTGACTTTCCAGGGCCTCCGTTTGTCATGATAAAGGAATAGTCAAACGCCTTTAGCCCACCGATAACAGCCAGAATTACATTGATGGTAACCGTTGCCGAGATCAGCGGAAGTTTGATTTTCCGAATCAGCTGCCACTGGGAACAGCCATCGATCTTTCCTGCCTCTATAAGGCTGTCATCCACAGTCTGCAGACCCGCAAGATAAATGATCATGGTAGCGCCAAAGCCCTTCCAGACTTCCACCAGTGCAATGGCATACAGGGCAGTCTTATAATTGCCCAGCACGTTAAAGGACGATCCATCCAGTCCCACTGCTGTCATAATGGATGCAATCATACCGGAATCCGGCATATATACGTAGGACCAGATAAAACCAACCACGATTGCACTGAACAGTGCCGGAACATAGGCTACGGTTCGAAAGAATGCCTTTCCCCTTAGTTTTACGTTCAGTGCCATGGCAATTACCAGTCCCAGTATATTATTCAGAACTACTACCACAACTGCATAAATCAATGTGTTTTTAATTGCATTTATCATAGAACCATCTTTTAGCAGTGTCAGATAGTTTTTAAATCCCACATAATCGTAATCATAATTTATTCCGTTAAAATTAGTCATACTGTAATAAAATAACTGCAGTACCGGTACGATCCAAAAGATCAAAAACAAGACCAGAGCCGGAATCACAAATAAATACATCCGGTTGGGAAATACAAGGGTTTTCCGTTTTGATTTCTTCATAACTTTTCCTTTCCGGCAGAACCAGGCAGGCTGGTTCGGAGCTTTTTTGACAGCTCCAAAACCTGCCCGGGAATTGCACTTATTCCGCTGTATAGAGTTCCTCAAATTTCAGCTGCATTCCGTTTACGATATCTTCAACAGTCGTTCCCTGTCCGCCTATCGCCTCAGAGAATAATGCCTCCATCTCATTTTCCGTTCCTGACGGCCAGCCCTGGTTGCACCAGTAAGAGGATTTGCCTTCATTATACAGGTCCATAAAAGGTTTCCAGAACTCATCTACCTGATCCGATCCGTAACCATAGGTAACTACGATATTACCCATGTCCACCATACCCTTCCAGATGTCAGATTCTCCGTCAAACCACTTTTCCAGAATTGCCTTTGCTTCTTCTTTGTGTTTGGAACCGGAATAGATCGCCGGTGTAGCACCGATTGACATAGATGCCCAGAGTTCCTCATCCGCACTGTTGCCCGGCAGAGGGAAGTATCCACGTTCAAAGTCAACTGCACCATTTGCACACAGGGCCTTCTTATCTCCATTGTGGTCAAATGTCATAGCTGCCTCACCATCCACGAATTTCTGGATAGCCTGCTGTGCACTGAGTCCCAATGATGAGCTGTCTATGTAGCCTTCGTCATACAGGGTCTTATACATGGAGATTACTTCATCCCAGGTTTCTTTATCGGTAAATTTCGTTTCTCCGGTGCGAAGCTGGTCGTCAAACTTTGTATTCTTTGCATAAACTTTGCTTGCCGCTATCTGATAGAGTCCAAACTGCATGACATACATGTCCTTATCTCCCATTACGATGGGCTGGATGCCTGCATCCTTCAACACCTTGCAGCAATTTAAAAATTCATCCCAGTTTGTGGGGATCTCCAGATTGTGTTCTTTAAACATATCTTTGTTAAAATAAGTTCCCAGCATGGAAACGTTCGTGCCAACTCCGTAAATTTCCCCATCGTAGGAGAACGCTTCTTTTGCACCATCTCCAACCAGATCCATTACCTTCAGATCCGTCAGGGGTTCCAGGTAACCTGCCTTAGCCAGATTAATTACTCCGTTTGCGCCTGCATATTTCGGGTGCACCAGAATAATGTCCGGACACTCCCCAGATGCCAGCTTTGTCTTTAATGCGGTATAATATTGGTCATCCGGCAGCTTTGTCACTTCCAGTTTAACATCCGGAAATGCTTTTTCCACAAGTCCCGGTAAAATCTCTGTTTCAAAATCAGGGTTGGAGGGCGTGCCGGAATACATCATGGTAATCACGGTTTTATCTCCGGAGGCTTTGCTCTCCTCCTGCTGCTTGCCAGCGGTCTCTGTCCCCTCACTGCTTTCTGCTTTCTTTGTACCTCCACAGCCTGCCAGGGACAGGGTGAGCATACTGCCTGCCAGCACCAATGCTAATAATCTTTTTACTTTCATGTTGTTATCCTCCTTAACTTTTTCATAGTCCTATCATACCATACTCCAGGTATACTTTTGTTCAGAGTAATGGTGCACATTTGTTAGAAATTATTTCCACAAAATATGATAAATTTATCATTACCATCCGCTTCATTTGTGATATACTTCTTTTTAAATGATAATATGACAAATTTCATGTGTTTAGGAAGAAAAGGGGAGGGGATCTGAATGAAACTTAAAAATAAGTTTCTAATCATATTTCTGCTGATATCCATAATACCGGTAATTTTTATTACTACCTTTACATATACCCGGTATACCAAATTGATTGACAAGCAGATTACCAGCATTACCGATAACATATTTGAAAAATCAGGAGAAGAACTGGAAAAAAACCTGAAATCCCTGGAGCATATCGGGGACCTTTTCAACTTTCACAGCGAATCTGACCAGATCTCACTAAATAAAGAACTTCGAAAATATGCCGGCAGTTCGGCAAATTACTCTTTTTACGATATTTTCCAGAGTAATCAGAACATCCACTTTATATTAAAAAATGTGACCTACAGCAGCGAATATATAAACGGTATTTTTGTTTTTACGCCCAGCGGTCCTATCTTAGGTTATGGATTAAACAGCAATATTGATGTTTTTCCCGGATACGATCCGCAAAAAGAGGACTGGTATGAAAAAACACTTGACCTGGAAGGTTCCTTTCATATTGACGGAATATCCCAAAAGGACTTTTTGATTAACAGCAGACCCTCCATCTCTTTTTCCAAGGCACTTTATGACGGATATTCCAAAAAATTTCTGGGGGTTCTGTTCATTGACTGTTCCCCTGCCGTTTTTGATTTTTCCAAAGTAAATACGCTGAATGAAACAGCTAAGATAACGATCGAGTCTAATGAGGGGCAGGTAATCTACAGTGATTCTTCTGCCGGAAGCTTCACCCCCAAAAACAGCCGCACACTGATGAAAGAATTTTCTTCCGATAACCTGCGGTTGGTTTTTACCGTAAATTATGAGGCTCTCTATAAAGAATTTGATGCTACCAGAATCATGATTCTGACCATTGCAGGTATTTGTGCTGTCATTTTTATGATTCTGTCCTGCTTTTTTTCCTATTCCCTGTCCCGTCCCATCACTTACTTAAGCAGCAAGATGGCGGAATCAAAAAACCAGAAGCTTCTCACCGCTTCCCACTACCTGAACAGAAACGATGAGATTGGTGTACTGTATAACGAGTATAACCATTTGATCCAGACACTGAGTGAGTACATTGAAAAAGAGCTGCAGAACAAATTAATATCCCTGGATTCCCAGATGAAATCTCTGGAAGCCCAGATCAATTCCCATTTTCTTTACAATACGCTGGAATCCATTAACAGTATTGCAGAAATTGAAGAGGTGGAAAGTATTGCAACCATGTCACTTGCCCTGGGGGATATGTTCCGTTACAGTATCAAAACCCAATGTGAACTGGTAACGATTGCAGAAGAGCTGAAGCACGTCCAAAATTATATCTCCATACAGCAGATCCGTTTTGAAAACCGCTTCCGCGTAATTATGAATATTCCGGAGGAAATGCTGGAACTGCAGGTACTGAAACTGATTCTCCAGCCTCTGGTGGAAAATGCCTTTTATCATGGACTGAACTACTGCCAGTACGGGAGTTTTATTAAAATCGAAAGCTGGACGGAATCATCCTTTCTTTACTTTTCCGTCAGTGATGACGGGGTCGGCATGGATGAAACACAGCTTAACCAGCTAAATCAGGATTTAAAGCAGAAAGCGGAATTTACCGAACTGGGACACCGGAACAAGCAGAGCATCGGAATTAAAAATATTCACACCCGGATCCGTCTATATTACGGAGATGAATACGGGCTTCAGATACAGAGCCAAAAGGAAAGCGGAACTTCCATACTGATTAAGCTTCCCAAATTAGGGCGTGTTTAAAAATTGCTCTCCCACATCTATGCGTCATACCTTGGGCATAATTCGTTTAAAGGAAGGGCACATAGACGGGCTATGTAACCTGGATTTGAATCTAATATACTGTGAATACTGGCAGCATGCATTATTACACCATTTTGCACACCAAACTATTAGGAGGATTCTATGTACACTTTTATTGTAGTTGATGATGAATCACTGATCCGCAAAGGAATTATCAAGAAGCTTTCTTCCATTCAGGACACCGTTCAATGTATTGGTGAAGCATGTAATGGTCAGGAAGCACTTACCCTCATCGAAAGAATGAACCCGGATATTGTAATTACCGACATGAAAATGCCTCTTATGGACGGAACTGCTTTTCTGTCACAGCTTACCCAGGATTTCCCCCAGATAAGATCCATTGTTATCAGCGGATATAAAGACTTTGATTATATGAAACATGCCATCGCAGCACAGGCAGTTGACTATCTCTTAAAACCATTTGGCAAAGAAGCGCTGACAGGAGCTGTCCTGAATGCCGTAAAGCAGTTAAATGACCACCAGTCCATACAAAACCGGCTGATTAGCTCAGATGAGAAGAAAGAACAGGCCCGTTACAAATACGATCTGCAAATGCTGCAAAATCTCATAATGGGCTATCACACCACAGATTTTTCTATAACCTCCAATCGCCTGAACTTCGTTAACCAGATCCACGACCTGGTAATGATTACGGTCTATTCCCAGACTGCTTTGGATTTTGCCGCGCTTACGGCATTTTTGACGGAAAATGCTTTTGGGGATCTGGCATTATTTCTGGAGCACGCCACGAATCAGAATCTGGGGTTTTTTATCTTATTTAAGCCGGAACATTCTGTTTTAAGCTCTGATGAAATGTGCAGACAGTTAATCCAGCAGCTAAAGAGCACCCTCTATGCCTCCAAAACACCGGTTTTATTTGGATGCAGCCGGACGCACCATTCGCTCCTGGAGCTGAATACGGCTTTCCTGGAAACCGTTACCGCTCTGAATACCAAAAAGGTCTCAGGCAGCACAGAATCTTTCTTTCCGCTGGAGAAGAAAAGGGAACCGATTTCCATTACATGGGATAAAACAGAAGAATTTCTATTCCGTATTGAAGCGGGAATGCCGGACCAGACGTCCTCACTTTTAGAAGAACTTTTTGCTTATTTTCTTACCATCCCCGATGTGAGCCTTTATGACATAAAAGTATTCTGCTTTTCTCTGGCTGACCAGACACGGTATATGATGAGCACCTACTTTGAGCAGATCACCCCCTCCTCCGCCAACAGCAGTATGCAGAATATTCTCAACAATATGTTCAGCCTTCAGGAGATAAAGGATTACTATCACCAATTTTATGCCAACATTACCTCTCTTTTTAAAACAGATAATATCTATGCTACAGAGGACATCATTGAGAAGATGAAGATTTACATGCAGAGACACTATCAAAATAATCTGACCATAGAATTCCTGTCCTCCCTTTTTTATCTGAACCGCAGCTACTGCAGCCATCTGTTCAAGCAGCGTACCGAAGAGACCTTTGTACACTGCCTGAATACCATTCGGATTGAAAAGGCAAAGCAAATGCTCTCTGAGACCGATAAAAAAATGTATCAGATCTCAAAAGCCGCCGGATACGACAATGTAAAATATTTTTTCCGTATTTTTAAGAAATACGAACACATGACTCCGGAGCAATACAGGCTTCAAAACAGGACATAGAAAAAGGAGAGACACAGCGGTAATCACAGCTGTGTTTCTCCTTTTTTGCACGCAATTATGCTTCACTATTCTTTTCATTTATGCATTCAATTTATGCTGCCATCTATTCTTTTCATTTATGCTGCCTGCCTATTCTTACAATTCGTCGGATACCACAAGCATTCCATAACAGCAGGGTAAGTCCAGAAGGATTCTCCAGGTATCTCCCTCCTGCTGCAGCACCTGCGCATCCCGTACTTCTCCGGTAAAGGTATTCCATACCTGTGGAGTATTTTTACTTTTTTCTATCTCCACCTCTATCTGGTCTTCCCGGCTGCTGTAGTTCATGAACAGGGTATTTCTTTTTCCATCTTTCAGATAACGGTTAAACATGACTCCCGTAAGATCTTCTCCTCTGTGGAAATAGGGATCAATCAGGTAAGAATCGTAATTCATGTGGTTGTTTACGTTCGTGTCGGTACCTTTTACGATTTTAACCGGATGGGGAATATTCTGGCGGATCCATTTATAAATCTCCCCTTTGTCCTCTGCAAAAAACATACGGACATTTTCAGAATCACACAATTCTTGGAAAATAAGCCTGATTTTTTCATCCTCTTCTTCCTTCATTCCCTGATGCGGGATTTTATCCAGAAGGACCAGCTTTCCTCCAGCCTGTACAAAGTCTCTGCAAAGCTGTGCCGCTTCCAGTGGCAGCACCTCACACATAGGCAGCACCAGCACAGAAAAGCTCTGGTTATTGCATATATTGCGGATTTTATTACCATCCACCTGGAAATTAGGCAGGGCATCTTTGTGAATCAGGTCATAATCCAGATTCTGAGTCAGCAGGCCGTTATAGATCAGCTGTGTCTCCCTGTCTATCCTGGCAGACGTCTCATTTGACAGATAAGGCCCCTGTGCAAATCCCGTGGTAAATAACTGCTCCGGAATATAATATTTCCAAAAGCTCTCTGTGGGATGGTAAATAAGAATATCTGCTTCATTTTTACCACCGGTAAAGGCATAGGTAAGGCGCCTGGTCATATCATTCCCCTGGGGCATACGATCCCAGCCTTTCCATTGGAAAAATTCTGACGGCGGCCAGTCATCCTTACGTTTCCCTCTGTCGGAATAGAAAAATCCGTGGTTGATGATTCCCTGCATCCCCTGCTGATACATCCAGGTAATCATCCTGATATATTCCTCAAAGGTCAGATCCCAGCCACATCCGGCAAAGACTTCAACTGCTGTCTTTTCCTTTCCATAGGAATGGGCAGCACAGGATGTAAACTTAATATTCAGGCTGCCAATCCCCTTCCCCAGATGATCGGCTCCCACGCAGTCCAGATAACGGTTCTGCCTTAAATAATCACCGCTGTATCGAACATGTCCATACAGCGTCTCCTCCCCAAGTAAATGTGCATAGAGATCAATTCCGTGTTCTGCACACCAGTTCTTCAGCACACCAAAATAATGCTCCTGGTACAGAGATGCCACCACATCAAAATAATCGCAGCGCAGGCGCCCGGCAGCTTCCCCTTCACAGACTAATTTGTATAACTGTGGCGTGATATCATAACCTTTTCTTTGCATGAACTGTTCCCGGAAGTCCGCTGACCATACCAGGGCATGACTCATCCTGGTCTCATCATTGAACATACAGCGGATCGTTTCGCCAAAATAGGTGGGAAACCGCTCATAATACTTTTCATAGGTGGACTTTAAAAATGCGCCGGTGGCTTCCTTATTCAGATAACTGACCTGTTCTGATCCGCCCTGATCATAGGAATCCACACACTTTTTGATGAGATAGACAACCGCATCCCTGTCTGATTGGAATTCAAACTCCGGTCCAAAGATACAGTCTGCAAAATAATCCGGTGTATTTAGCTCCTCCTTAGTTTCTGCATCCACGATATAAATGTTAAATGCACAGCCCTGATAATTTTCTTCCTTTGCCTCTCTCAGGTCCCTGCCATTAAATTCTTTTAATTGAGCACGGAACACGGTGTTTGCCGGAACCTGTACTTTGTCTATTTTTAAATACTGCTCTCTGTAATTTTCATTTCTGGTAATGGTCTTATTACAGGTGCCGGCTGGCCAGTCAATCTCATCATACAGCCAGACCGGTTCTCCACAGTCTTTCTTATATTCAAGTACTGTCTGAATATTTCCAAACCATTCCTCTCCCAGGTAATCTCCGATATAGCCCTCACCCATATTCGTTCTGGCATGGGGAATGGTACAGGTCACCCCCGTTTCACTCTTTAGCTTTAACTGCCTTATAAGTTCTTCTGTCTCCAGCTTATCATTCCAGAACCACAATGGTACCTGACTCTGATCTAAAGAACGTTCACTTTTAGGATTCATCCATACACTCTTATCCATCATATACCTCCTTTTTTGATTTTACTATATCATAACCAAGGTATACAAAGGTTGTCTCCATGGGTGTACATTTGTTATGTCAAAAGATCGTCCAGGCATTAACTGACAGAAAAAACCGAATGAAAAGCTTACTCGCTTTCATCCGGTTTTTACTATGCGTTTTTATTATGCGTTTTTACCGCAGCACTTTTTATATTTTTTTCCACTTCCGCATGGACATGGATCATTTCTTCCAATCTTCTTGCCTTTAACAATTGTATTGGCTTTCTTTGCATCTCTGTAAAGCACTTTCTTTTTCTCTTCATCGAAGATTTCATTCCACATTGGCAGTTCGTATAACCAGTCAGCCTTTGCGTCTACCATATTTTTGTAAAGAAGCTCTTTATCAAATCCTAAGTTTACTTCTGTGTTTTCATCCATTTCTTCAATTGGATTCTTCACTTTTAAACTTTCATCAATTCCATCCAGGAAGCCTACCATTGTCATTACCGGAATTTCAAACTTTTCAGCTAAATCCTTAACGGTACCTTTTACCACTTCTTCCGGATTGGCTAATAATTTCTCATAGATTCCTTTTTCAATTAAAAAATAATCAGTCCAAAACTTCTGAAGCTGCTTCTTATCTGTTTCCTGAGAGTATGCTACGTCTCTCCAATCCTGTAATAATCCCATATCTAATCCATCCTTTGTTTCATATTCGTAATTATAACACGTATAGTATATAACACTTTTGCTTATTTTTCAAAAGAATTTTATTTTTTATATAAAAATTGTATAGAAACCAAAATTCTGCCCCTGTCTCTTATACACATCTGACGCTGCCGACGAGCGATCTAGTGTAGATCTCGGTGGTCGCCGTATCATTA
>OIES01000975.1_pt1 | contig 11751 bp, 10 predicted proteins | sample 1581811 | NCBI WGS metagenome assembly OIES01 (sample SAMN03281021, study PRJEB24777) | human gut metagenome | isolation source: fecal sample PR177 from 1 month old male Malay infant, vaginal delivered... | reverse complement strand
ATCCAGTAATACAAAAATAAAACGGTAAATGAGCAGCATAAGCTCGATTAATATTTCCGGACAACGGACTTTTCGAAATACGGTTAAAATGTCTGTAATGGGGGTGGAAAGGGATAAAAAATACAAACAGGAAACGCTTGCCAGGGCAGTTAAAATCAGCTGTGCTGCAAATAGCAGAGATGACCGGCTGCTTGTAATATAAATATTCCCAATCGGAACAGCAAAAGCCGAGAGGGGTGTTTTGGAAAAATTAATGATAATGGCGATGGTGCTTAAAAACAGGAAGATAAGCGGTATCCGCATCAGCCTGATATAATGGGAAGGGGATATCCCCCCAACGTGTATGGTGAGATATCCCATTGCAAATAAAATGCAGACAGACAATGCAATCGAACGATCTACTACACAAACTAAAAGTGTAGTTATTGCGAGAGCTGTTTTGACAGAAGCATTTGTATATCTTAATTTTGAAGTATAACATAGCTTATCTATGATAATCATTTTATGAACCTTCCCATTATGTAGTATTTAAGAGAACCTGGCAATTAAGCTTTCGCTTTTTTCGAACTGCTAAAAGTTCCTTTGCTCTCTTCTTCCTTTTTCGCATGCTTTGTGCGTTCACGCAGCATACCGATACAATAGCCGAATACACCTGCGCCAAGAGCTGCCTGAAGACAGAAGAGAAGACTCTCTGTTTCTCCGCCTGGTGGTTCCATAATAGGAGACGCCCAAGGCTGATAACTGGGATCGATCTGTGTGATCGCCTCTTCAGCAGCACCATCAGCACCGCCGAATTCCGAATCTTTGTTCAGAGCCAGAGGAACAACTGCAATCAATACACAGATCAAAAGCAGAATAATAACTGTTTTGCCTTTACCGCCCATGAACGACACCTCCTTTAAAATAACCGAGATCTGTTAATTCAGATTTGGCATAGGATTCCAGACCAATCATAACAACGGCTGTAATGATACCTTCGATAATGGCAAGTGGTACCTGGGTTACAGCGAAAATGCCCATGAATTTCGTGAGGGAAGCCATAAATCCGCCAACCTCCGAAGGATACGCAATTGCCAGCTGGAAGGATGTAATCATATAGGTAAATAAATCGCCCAGGCAAGCTGCCAGGAATACAGATACTAATTTATTTACATTAAATTTCTGGCAGAGTTTGTAGATTCCAAATGCCAGGAAAGGACCTGCAATGGCCATAGAAAAGGTATTGGCTCCTAATGTGGTAAGCCCTCCATGTGCCAGCAGAATTGCCTGGAATAATAAAACGATGATGCCGATGATACTCATAGCACTTGGTCCAAATAAGATTGCACCCAGTCCGGTTCCGGTGGGATGAGAACTGCTTCCCGTTACGGATGGAATCTTTAAGGATGACAATACAAATGCAAATGCGCCTGCAATCGCAAGGATTACCAGGACTTTGCGGTGTTCAGCAAGGGTTTTTTTAATGGAAAAAAATCCTGCTACTAAAAAAGGAACACATAACGCACCCCAGATAATACAGTATGTAGGTGCAAGGTAACCCTCCATAATGTGCATTGCATTAGCAACAGGAGCAATACCAAAGGCTAATGCAAATGCGCCGGCTAATACAACCAGTTTTCTTTGTTTCAAACTCATTCTTCTTTCCTCCTACATAAAAAAATCGCCTGATCTTCAACTAAGTTAGAAGACAGGCGTATGGTCAGAAAATCTTGAGGACGAACATAGAAATCTATGGACATCGACAAAATGATCTGGGCACACCTAGCCATCGTTCGTAACTATGTGTAAATCTCTTATCGCAGGCAGGTCTTCTGACTCAGGCGTTAACATACCGGCTCGTCTTCCCATTCTAATAACTAACAGTGACATTTTGAGCGGATACTATTCCTATACAGCGGCGTGACCGTGCGGGCATTTCACCCGGCTTTCCTATTCTCTGCTTAATAGCAGCACCTGTCGATATTCAATTATGACAAAATTTTACCATGTACCGATATAAAAGTCAATAAAATATCTTTACTTTTCCGGCATTTGAAAGTGCTATTTCTTTATGTCTGCATAAGCATATGTAAAACAAAAGCAACACGATAAATAATAAATAAGAATGTATAATATGAGATATTATAAAATAAATAGTTGATATAAATAAAAACATGTGATATAATCAAAGACAAGCGGAAATGAAACAGAAACCACATCCATAACAGAGCGTATAAGCTCAGAAAATCACCTGCCTAAAGCGTATATCATGTTTTTCATAAGTGGCGTACATATGCCGGAAAGCAATCTTAGAATCCGCTATAGAGCAGTCAAAAATAAATCAAGTAGATTTCTCTACGAATTTTTCCAATTTGCCAAAATTGAATTTGATTAAAATAAGAATGTATGCATGTATGTTAATTCATAAATCAGGATGTGCTTTTCTGAAATAAAACCGCTGAATAAAAAGGCTGTAAAAGGCTGAATAGAAAATCAGAAGGGAGGAGACGGCTATGAATTACAGATTCATTATTTTCAGCATAAGCGGTTAAGTTAATGGGACCGTACAGGAGAACCGGTACGGTCCTTTATCTCTATGGAAATTCACGGGATTTTGTATCCTGTTTTACCTATATAAAGCTATAGTGCGTTTGAAAAATTATTCCTGGTATCTGCATGGCCCACTGTGTGGTATATTTGATACGAATTCAGCTTGTGCAGCCCGTTGTGTCCCCATCATCCCGGATAAATTTTACGCAAACGGTGACGCACAGCTGACAGAAAGCATTTTTGAAAATGCTATAGAGTGGGATTGTATTATTTTAAATTAATTGTTTGATTTTGTAAAATGTTGTGCTATGATGATTAAAGATTGCTGCGAGTGCCGCTCGACGTATTTGCGCAGGGCGGTACTAATCAATTATAAATTGATGGAGCCTGTTTAAACTTAAGAAAAAGAATGTTGAGGAATGTTTTATGGGGATTCAGATGATAGGTATTGACCACAGCAGGGCGGTATTGGATGTGCGGACGATTTTTTCATTCACAAAAAAGAGTACTGCCCAGGCTTTTGAGGAACTTAAAAAAATTGAGGGCATACAGGGAAGTATTATGATTTCTACCTGTAACCGGATGGAATTATGGGTGAGCAGCCGGGAGGATTTTGAAGGTTCTTTGTATGAGATTTTGTGTGAGATACGCCAGGTGCCTAAGGAGTTATACCGGGAATATTTTGTGGAACGCCGGGAAGATGGGGCGGTACGGCATTTATTTGAGTTATCCTGTGGCCTGAAATCCAGGATATTAGGAGAAGATCAGATCATTACCCAGGTTAAAGAGGCGCTTTCTTTTGCCAGAGAACACTATGCTACTGATAATGTGCTTGAAATTTTGTTCCGTATGGCGGTTACAGCGGCAAAAAAGGTAAAGACCAACGTGACCATGTCCACCGCTAACCAATCTGTGATTCATCAGGCGATAGAAGTCCTGAAGAAAGAAGGGTATTCCTTTAGCGGCAAAAAATGCATGGTTATTGGGAATGGTGAGATGGGCAAGCTCACAGCTACGGTAATGTGCCGGGAAGGAGCCGATGTAACGGTTACCGTCAGGCAGTATCGAAGTGGAATTGTAGAGATCCCTCATGGATGCAGGAGAATCGATTACGGAGAACGCATGTCATTGTTTGGTGAGTGTGATTATGTGGTCAGCGCAACGGCAAGTCCCAATTACACTCTGAAAGAACATTGCATCAGGGAGGCGAAAGTCTGTCATGATATGGTGCTGATTGACCTGGCAGTACCCAGAGATATTGATCCGGCAGCCAGAGAACTTCCATATATCAAGTTATATGATATCGATTATTTTCATATAGATCTTCAGAACGAGAAATTGAAAAAGAATATTGAAGATGCAAAGATAATCCTGCAGGGACAGATCGATGAATTTTATGAATGGTACGAATGCAGGGATGTTATACCTAAAATACAGGATATCCGAAATAGTGCCGTTATTGATTTGAAGCTTCGGATTCAGAAAATCGTAAGAGATCTGCCTGTAGAAATGGATATTCAGGCGAGCCTGCAGGAAAGCATTGAGTCGGCTGCAGGAAAAGTGGTCAATAAGATGATGTTCGGCCTGCGGGATGAAGTCAGTAAGGAAACCTTCCGGGAATGTGTGGAGGGTTTAAATAAAGTATATGAAAACTAAAGGGGATAACAAAATGGAAAGAAGTATATGTATCGGCAGCCGGGAGAGCAGGCTCGCTGTAATACAGACGGAAATGGTGATGGAACATATAAAGAATAACCATCCGGAAATAGAAGTCAAAATGCTGACTATGAAGACGACAGGGGACATTATTCTGGATAAAACCCTGGATAAAATTGGCGGTAAAGGACTATTCGTAAAAGAACTGGATAAAGCGCTTTTGGACAAAAGAAGTGACCTGTCCGTTCACAGCTTAAAAGATATGCCTATGGAAGTTCCAAAAGAGCTGCCAGTGGTAGCTTATTCTAAAAGGGAAGATCCACGGGATGTTCTGGTGCTGCCAGAAGGTGCTGCACAGTGGGATTCATCCCTTCCCATTGGTTGTTCCAGTCTGCGCAGAATTCTCCAGATGAAAGAAATTTTTCCGGATGCCGCATTTAAAACTGTGCGGGGAAATGTTCTGACACGTTTGAAAAAACTGGATGACGGTGAATACAGTGCGCTTATTCTTGCGGCAGCCGGTCTTAAGAGACTGGGACTGGAAGAGAGGATCAGCCGGTATTTTGAGCCGGAGGAGATGATTCCCGCAGCCGGGCAGGGAATCCTTGCAATACAGGGAAGAGCAGGAGAGGATTACGGATTTCTAACAGACTATGCAGATGAAGAAGCTGGTTATGCGGCAGAGGCAGAACGGGCTTTTGTCAGGGAATTAAACGGGGGATGCAGTTCTCCGGTAGCAGCGCATGCAGTTATAAAGGAAGATAAAATTTTCCTGACAGGGCTTTATTATGATGAAGAATCCAATACTTATCTCAAAGGCAGCAAAGAGGAACTTGCTGTAAATGCCGCAAAAGCAGGAAAAGCTTTAGCGCGGGAACTGCGGGAACAATACAGAAAGGAAGGCAACTGATATGGCTGGAAAAGTATGGCTGGTAGGCGCAGGTCCGTCGGACCCTGGGCTGTTTACAATAAAAGGTAAAAGAGTATTAGAAGAGGCAGAGGTTGTGGTATACGATGCACTGGTAGGACAGGGAGTACTGGGGATGATTCCACAGGCTGCAAAGCTCATTGATGTAGGCAAACGGGCGAACCGTCATACCATGCCTCAGGAAGAAATTAATCAGGTTCTGGTAAAGGAAGCCCTGGGCGGAAAAAAAGTGGTGCGGCTAAAAGGCGGTGATCCTTTTTTATTCGGACGCGGTGGAGAAGAACTGGAATTGCTGAAAGAAAACGGCATTCCCTATGAAGTGGTACCTGGAGTCACAAGTGCCCTGTCTGTTCCGGCATATAATGGAATTCCGGTTACTCACAGGGATTTTTGTTCTTCATTACATATAATCACGGGACATAAAAGGCAGGGACAACCATATGATATCGATTTTGAAGCGCTGGTAAGAACGAAAGGAACCCTGGTTTTTCTTATGGGAGTGAGTTCCCTGGGAGATATATGCAAGGGGCTTATGGATGCCGGGATGACCAGCGATATGCCAGCAGCTATTTTACAAAAGGGAACTACTGCCAGACAGAAACGGATTGTAGCAACAGTAGCTGATCTGGAGAAAGAAGTGGAGCGGCAGGGAATAGAAACCCCTGCAATTATTGTAGTAGGAAAAGTATGTGCACTGGCAGATGAGTTTTCCTGGTACGAAGATCTGCCGCTGGCTGGAAGCAAGATTCTGGTAACGAGGCCGAAACAGCTCATGTCTGTAATGAGCGAAAAGCTTCGCAAAAAAGGAGCAGAGGTATTGGAACTGCCTGCTATCCGCACAGAACCCGTCCGCACAAATGAGAAACTGAAAAAATGTCTTCGGGACATGAAGCAGTACCAATGGCTGGTTTTTACCAGCCCTACCGGGGTGCAGGTGTTTTTTGACAAATTAAAGGAAGAAAAGATTGATATCAGAAGTTTAGCAGAGACGAAAATTGCAGTCATCGGACAGGGGACGAAAAAAGCCATTGAAGACAGAGGCTTTTATGCAGATCTGATCCCGGAAGTCTATGATGGGAAAGCTCTGGGAGCTGCCCTTGCGAAAGTATGCAGCGGTACAGAGAAAATACTGATCCCGAGAGCCAGAATGGGAAGTCAGGATTTACTGGAAGAATTAAAAACGGTAAAGGGTATCCAGATTCAGGATATAGCCACCTATGATACGGTGTATGAAAGTCAGGAACTGATCGATGAACAAAAGGAATTCCATCAGGGAAATATAGACTATGCGGTATTTACCAGTGCCTCTACGGTCAGAGGATTTGCCCAGGCAGTGAAAGATATTGACTACAGCAAGGTTATGGCTGTATGCATCGGAAAGCAGACGCAGGCGGCAGCCGCTGAACTGGGGATGCAGACAGCAGTTGCCAGGATTGCAACCATGGACAGCGTTGTGGAATGCCTGGAAGAACTCTGTTCTAAAGAACGTATTTGAGAAATGCTTTCTGGCGGCTGTGAGCAGCTGCATCGGAAAACATCCGAAAATATAATAGGAACAAATATTTTAAAGCAGAAAGAAGAGATTGTAAAATGGATATGTTAATCAGGCCAAGAAGAATCAGAGGTAATGAAGTATTGAGAAAGATGGTGCGTGAGACCAGGATGGATAAATCTTCCCTGGTTTATCCCATCTTTATTCGTGAAGGAAAACAGATTGAAGAAGAGATCCCTTCTATGGAAGGGCAGTATCGTTATAGTGTGGATCGAATGAATTCCCAGCTGGAACGGTTAAATAATGCCGGCGTAAAAAGTGTGATGTTCTTTGGAATTCCGGATGAAAAAGATGAAGTGGGAAGCGGAGCCTATGACGAGAATGGAATCGTGCAGAGAGCTTTGCGGGAAGCCAGAAAGAATTTTCCGGATATGTATCTGATTACTGATGTCTGTATGTGTGAATATACTTCCCATGGACACTGCGGCATTCTTTGCGGACAGGATGTGGATAACGATGCAACGCTGAATCTCCTGGCAAAAACAGCGCTGTCCCATGTAGAAGCAGGAGCCGATATGGTGGCACCGTCTGACATGATGGATGGCCGTGTGCGCGCAATCCGGGAAACACTGGATGGCGCAGGATACTTAAATACCCCTGTTATGTCCTATGCAGTGAAATATGCTTCCGCATTTTACGGACCGTTTCGGGATGCTGCCGGCTCTGCCCCATCCTTTGGGGACCGGAAAACTTACCAGATGGATTTTCATAACCGAAAAGAAGGAATGAAAGAAGCTCTTCTGGATATAGAAGAAGGAGCCGATATTATTATGGTTAAACCGGCTATGTCATATCTGGACATGATTTCCGAAGTTTCTAAAATAGTAAATGTACCGGTGGCAAGCTATAGTGTCAGCGGAGAATATGCAATGGTAAAAGCGGCTGCAAAAATGGGATTTATTGACGAAGAGAAAATTATCCAGGAGATGGCTGTCAGCGCATATCGTGCTGGAAGTGACATTTATATTACATATTTTGCGAAAGAACTGGCGAAAATGATGGATGAAGGGAGAATAGGCTAATGACAAAATCAGAATCTCTTTTTAAGGAAGCCGTGAATTATATTCCCGGCGGGGTTAACAGTCCTGTTCGTGCATTTGGCTCCATCGGGGAGGCTCCCCGTTTTATTGAGCGTGCGGATGGTGCATATATGGTAGATGTGGATGGCAACAGGTATCTGGACTATGTTTGTTCCTGGGGTCCAATGATACTGGGACATAATCACCCGGAAATCCTGGGAAGCGTAATAGAAGCGTGTAAGGATGGTCTGAGCTTTGGTGCTGCCACCCGTAAAGAAGTGGAAATGGCAGAACTGATCTGCGATATCGTGCCGTCAATTGAAATGGTGCGAATGGTAAACTCCGGAACGGAAGCCGTTATGAGTGCAGTCCGAACGGCAAGAGGGTTTACAGGAAGAAATAAAATTGTTAAATTTATGGGCTGCTATCATGGACATTCCGACGCTATGCTGGTAAAAGCAGGCTCCGGTGTAATGACAAGCGGCGTACCGGACAGTGCGGGAGTTCCATCGGGATGTACACAAGACACCCTCTCAGCCATTTATAATGATCTGGAGAGTGTAAAAGAACTGTTTGATAAGATGGGTAATGAGATTGCTGCAATCATCGTGGAACCGGTAGGAGCCAATATGGGTGTAGTCCCTCCGGCAGCAGGTTTTTTAGAGGGGCTACGTGAAATTTGTGATAATCATGGCAGTCTTTTGATCTTTGATGAAGTAATCACCGGCTTTAGGCTTGCTTTAGACGGGGCACAGGGATACTTCGGTGTAAAACCGGATCTGACAACTTTTGGCAAGATCATCGGTGCAGGTATGCCCGTTGGTGCATATGGCGGTAAAAAAGAAATTATGGAGATGGTTTCTCCTGTAGGTGCGGTATATCAGGCAGGAACTTTAAGCGGAAATCCGGTTGCAATGGCGGCAGGTCTTACCCAGCTGCGAATTTTAAGAGATCATCCCGAAATATACACGAATTTAAATGCTATGGGTGATTGGTTCTACGGAGAAATTGGCAACCTATTAAAAGAAGCCAATGCAGGATGTACCATCAATCACACAGGATCACTTGGATGTGTATTCTTTACGGAGAATCCGGTGGATAACTATGCTTCGGCTAAAACATCGGATACAGAGGAATTTGCCCGCTATTGTAAATATATGATGGGGCATGGAATATATCTGGCGCCTTCACAGTTTGAAGCGATGTTTCTGTCAGCTGCACATACAAAGCAGGAATTAGAACAGACACTGGATCTCATAAAAGACTATTTTGCAGGAAAGAAGAAAATGTAAAAGAAAATCCCTTTCAAACTATTTATTGGCAGCAGTATTGCAGGCTTGTCTGCAAAATGCAGGAGTATAATTATGAAAAAAACCATAAGCAATTGGATACTGGCATTGATCTATATGTTATTTATCATCTCTTGTTCGGTGATACTGACACTGAATTTCAGACCGTTATATTATTTTGATATTGACCATCTGAACATCAGTGAATTATCAGGACTTCCGAAAGAGGAGATAAAGGAAAATTACGATGCCTTAATCGATTATAATATTTTGCCTGGGAAAAGTGAGCTGAAATTTCCCACACTTGCCATGTCAGAACCTGGAAGAATTCATTTTGTTGAAGTAAAACGAATCTTTGTGGCTTTTGAGGCTATAGGAGTCATAACCCTTGTTTTAGGAATTGCAGGTACCATTTGGAAACGAAAGAGAAAAGAGTTTGGTTTTCTGAAAATTGCCGGTATTGTTACAGTAGCGGTGCCTGCTGTTCTGGGGATTTTTATTGCAGCTAATTGGGATAAGGCATTTGTGACGTTCCACCACATTTTTTTCAACAATGACTATTGGATATTCGATCCGGCTAAAGACCCGGTGATTACAATATTGCCCGACACATTTTTCCTTCATTGTGCTGTTATGATTCTCGGGGGTGTGGTTCTTGGCGCCTTAATCAGCGTTTTCTGTTATCGGAAATCCTGCAAACCTAGGAAACTCAACGATTCCAACAATCCCCATACTGCATCATCCGTACAGTAACGGTATTGTGAGGATGGTGCAGTAAGTATGAAGGTAAGTACCGCAGACCCGTCAGCGGTATGCAAGAGGTATAAGTGTGAAACAAAAATCGTTTCATACATTTTATTGGTGCAGTACCGCAGACTTGTCTGTGGCTGCAGGAGGTATAATTATGGAAAAAGAAGATATCCGGATAACGAATGCAATCGTTCATATCATGGATTCCACCATTGGTATGCCGGTTTTATCCGATGCTGTACTGGATCATGGTTCCGATCTGGGAGATTTTTTACGGAGCCATATTCATCGTATCATAACCGGAGATGAAATCAAGCATTGCAGTTTTATAAAAGAAGAGTCAAAAGTATATGAGCTTTTAAAAGAATGGGACGAAGAGAAATTTGTCTTCATCTCCCAGGAAATAGGAAAGGTTTTATATACAATCATGAACGCAAACATCGAAATACCACCTGCCGATTTGATGGTGGTTACATATACAATAGAGCAGCATCCCTATCTGGCGCTGCTGAAAATGAACTACAAGACCTCTTATACCCATATGACCAACGAAGATCCATGGGGTAATAATAATGATATTATTAAACAGAAGGCAATTCTTCCAGGGGAGACTCAAAAGCTTACAGAAGCGGCGGTTATAAATATGGAGGATTTTGCAATTTCCCTAATCGAGAAGAAGTACGATGTAAATGGCGTAAAAACCAATTATTTTTCTTCCCTGTTTCTGCAGTGTAAGGGAACGTTATCTTCCAAGACAAAGCTTGCCATCGTAGCAAGGGTAGTGGAAGACGTTCAGAAAAAATACTACAATGAATCGGAACAGTTTGAAGTCCAGATGGAAACAAAGAGTATTATCAACCAGGAACTGGCGGAAAAAGGCAGCCTGGATATACCCATAGTAATGGATAAGATCTTTAAAGAGAAAGCGGAATTAAAAGAAGAAGTGCAGGAAAAGATGGAAAAGTACAATCTGACCAGCGAACCGGTTGCTCCCCAGAATCCAAATACCACAAAGAAATTTGGCAAGCAGCATCTGATGACCGATACTGGGATAGAAATTAAGATTCCTATGGAAGAGTATAATAATAAAAATGCTGTTGAGTTTATTACGAATCCCGATGGAAGCATTTCGGTGTTGATTAAGAATATTGGGAGTATTACGAGTAAATAGCATTCAACAGACAAGTATTTTCGTGTGGTTTAGTGTTAGATTTAAAAAATCTAACGGATCTTTATCACACACAATATATTCAATATCATCTAATTGACATAAATGAAATACTGAGGTTCTGTTAAATTTGCTGCTATCACAGAGAAATACACTTCGGCTAGAATGCTTCAGCATAATAGAGCGAATATGGTTTTCTTCAGCATAGCAGTCACTGATTATACCATCACCAGATAATGACTGTGATGAAAAGAAAAATAAATCGACATGAATGTTATTAATTAAATATTCAACATAAGATCCGGTTAATGCTGATGGGTTTTGGGGAGAAAGCAATCCCCCTGTGCTATATGCAGCAATTTGGTTCCTGGAAGCATAGGTGAGTACTTCCAGGTTATTGGACAAAATGGTCAGGTGTTTAAAAAGTTTTATATATTCTGTAAGATAGAAACAGGTGCTGGAACTATCAATAAATATGACATCATTTTCACAGATTAATTCTATACTTTTTCTGGCAATTAGTTGTTTGTGAATTTTGTTTTCACGGATACGCACAGTAAAGTTGGGAACCTTTTTTGTATCAGATACTTTTTGAACGCCCCCATAGCTGCGATAGATCAGACCGGATTTCTCCAATTTTTGTAAATCACGGCGTATACTGGAGGGACTGATGTGCAGCTTTTGCGCAAGGTATTTTATGGTTACATAGCCTTCTGAATCGATTAATTTTAATAATTCCTGAATACGTTCTTCCTGGTACATATAAGCCCCTTTCTGCACGTTTCTGCGCATTATTCCCCAAATTATGAAAATGTTTCATATTTCCCACCACTATTGCAGTCAGAACCTGTTTTATTTAT
>OIES01000973.1_pt1 | contig 11758 bp, 9 predicted proteins | sample 1581811 | NCBI WGS metagenome assembly OIES01 (sample SAMN03281021, study PRJEB24777) | human gut metagenome | isolation source: fecal sample PR177 from 1 month old male Malay infant, vaginal delivered... | reverse complement strand
AAAGGGCACTCTACCCCCGCTTCAAACGAACAAACGGCGTCTGGCGAGAAAAGTATCGAGCTCTCCGGTAATGCCGCTGACCAGGCAAATGGCGCGCAACCCGCGCCGGGAACAACGTCCGCAGAACAGACCGCAGGTAATGCGGCGCAGGATGTGGCTCTGCCGCCTGTCTCTGCGACCCCGACTCAGGGCCAGGCGCCTGCGACAGCCGAAGGCCAGCAGCGCGTAGAAGTGCAGGGCGATCTCAATAATGCGCTGACGCAACCGCAGGCCCAGGAGCAGGTGAATAACGTGGTGAACTCCACGCTGCCAACGGAACCTGCGACTGTCGCGCCTGTTCGCAATGGGAATACGTCAGGTCAGACGGCGACTGCGCCATCCAGCGGGCGCCAGACCACCACGCGTCCTGAACGCAAACAAGCTGTGATTGAGCCGAAGAAAACGCAGACCACCGCGAAAGCGACGCCAGCGGAACCGAAGCCAACCACGCAGCCTAAGCGTACAGAACCGACCGCTCCGGTCGCGACGACGAAAACGCCTGCTGCCACCACAGCGCCGAAAACAACCGCGAATACGGCACCTGCGCAAACAGCAGCGCCGGTTCAGACTGCGCCAGTGGCCACGGCAAGTAGCGCTGCGGGTGGTAAAAGTGCCGGTAACGTAGGGGCACTGAAGTCAGCGCCGTCAGGCCATTACACCCTGCAGCTCAGCAGTTCTTCTAACTACGACAATCTGAACGGTTGGGCGAAGAAAGAGAACCTGAAAAACTATGTGGTGTACCAGACAACGCGTAACGGCCAACCATGGTATGTTTTGGTGACTGGCGTGTATGCCTCGAAAGAAGATGCGAAACGTGCCGTTTCCACGCTGCCAGCCGATGTGCAGGCAAAAAATCCGTGGGCGAAGCCGTTGCACCAGGTACAGGCCGATCTGAAATAATGTTAAAGCGCAAGATGCTGTCGGAGCTTTCTCCACAGCCGGAGAAGGTGTAATCAGTTAGTCAGCATGAAAAAAAATCGCGCTTTTCTGAAGTGGGCAGGGGGAAAATATCCCCTGCTTGACGACATCAAACGGCATTTACCGAAAGGTGAATGCCTGGTCGAACCCTTTGTGGGTGCAGGGTCGGTGTTTCTTAACACCGACTTTTCTCGTTATATTCTTGCCGATATCAATAGTGACCTTATCAGTCTTTACAATATCGTGAAGGTCCGTACGGAAGAGTACGTACAGGCTGCCCGCGAGATGTTTAATCCTGAAACCAATCAGGCTGAGGCTTACTATCAATTTCGTGAAGAGTTTAACGCCAGCCAGGATCCTTTTCGCCGCGCGGTACTGTTTCTGTACCTGAACCGCTATGGTTACAACGGGCTGTGCCGTTACAATCTGCGCGGTGAGTTTAATGTCCCGTTTGGACGTTATAAAAAGCCGTACTTCCCGGAAGCTGAGCTGTATCACTTTGCGGAAAAAGCACAGAACGCGGAGTTCCATTGTCTCTCCTATGACGAGTGTATGGAACGTGCAGACACCCGTTCTGTGGTCTATTGCGACCCGCCTTACGCCCCGCTGTCAGCGACAGCGAACTTCACCGCCTACCACACCAACAGTTTCAGCCCCAAAGAGCAGGCTCACCTGGCGGAGATGGCAGAAAAGCTGGTCAGAAAGCGGATCCCGGTGTTAATTTCAAACCACGACACCCCAGATACCCGCGAATGGTACAAAGAAGCGAAACATTTTCAGGTCAAAGTGCGGCGCAGTATTAGCAGCAATGGCGGCACCCGTAAAAAGGTGAATGAACTGCTGGCTCTGTACACACCAGCAGCCGCGACGTCAGCGAAAAAATAACTCTCAAGGAGAAGCGGATGAAACAGTATTTGATCGCCCCCTCAATTCTGTCGGCTGATTTTGCCCGCCTGGGTGAGGATACCGCGAAAGCCCTGGCTGCCGGTGCCGACGTCGTTCATTTCGACGTCATGGACAACCACTATGTTCCCAACCTGACCATTGGTCCGATGGTGCTGAAATCCCTGCGCAAGTATGGCGTGACCGCACCTATCGACGTACACCTGATGGTGAAGCCAGTGGATCGTATTGTCCCGGACTTCGCGGCGGCCGGTGCCAGTATCATTACGTTTCACCCGGAAGCCTCCGAACACGTTGATCGCACATTGCAATTGATTAAAGAGCACGGCTGTAAGGCCGGTCTGGTCTTCAATCCGGCAACGCCACTCAGTTATCTGGACTACGTGATGGACAAGCTGGATGTGATCCTGTTGATGTCTGTTAACCCGGGCTTTGGCGGCCAGTCTTTCATTCCACAGACGCTGGATAAGCTGCGCGAAGTTCGCCGTCGGATCGACGAGTCTGGCTATGATATTCGTCTTGAAGTCGATGGCGGCGTCAAAGTAAATAACATCGGTGAAATCGCTGCTGCGGGAGCTGATATGTTTGTTGCCGGATCCGCTATTTTCGATCAGCCGGACTACAAAAAAGTCATTGATGAAATGCGCAGTGAACTGGCAAAGGTAAGTCATGGATAAGTTGCAGAATATTCGCGGCGTCGCCTTCGATCTCGACGGGACGCTGGTCGACAGCGCGCCAGGATTAAGCGCGGCTGTGGATATGGCGCTGTACGCCCTGGAACTGCCGGTTGCTGGTGAAGAGCGCGTCATTACCTGGATCGGTAACGGCGCCGATGTGCTGATGGAACGTGCGTTAACCTGGGCCCGTCAGGAACGCGCCACCCTCCGTAAGACGATGGGCAAGCCGCCCGTTGACGATGACATTCCTGCCGAGGAACAGGTGCGTATTTTGCGTAAGCTGTTCGATCGCTACTACGGCGATGTGGCTGAAGAGGGGACGTTCCTGTTCCCGGATGTCGCGGATACGCTGGGTGCACTCCATGCCAAAGGGTTACCGCTCGGTCTGGTGACCAACAAGCCAACGCCGTTTGTAGCGCCCTTGCTCGACGCGCTGGACATCGGCAAATACTTTAGCGTTGTCATCGGTGGTGATGACGTGCAAAACAAAAAACCGCATCCGGAGCCTTTACTGTTAGTCGCAAGCAGACTCGGCATTGCGTCAGAGCAATTGCTCTTCGTCGGGGATTCGCGTAATGATATTCAGGCGGCAAAAGCGGCAGGTTGCCCGTCCGTCGGTCTCACCTATGGCTATAACTACGGTGAACCCATCGCGCTGAGTCAGCCAGACGTCATCTATGACCGTATTAATGAACTCTTGCCCGCTCTCGGGCTTCCGCACAGCGAAAATCAGGAATCGAAAAATGACTAAGCCCATCGTTTTTAGTGGCGCACAGCCCTCAGGTGAACTGACCATTGGCAACTACATGGGTGCGCTGCGTCAGTGGGTGAGCATGCAGGATGACTACCATTGCATCTACTGCATCGTTGACCAGCATGCCATTACCGTTCGTCAGGATCCTCAGCAACTGCGTAAAGCGACGCTGGATACGCTGGCGCTTTATCTGGCGTGCGGTATCGATCCTGAAAAAAGCACCATTTTCGTGCAGTCTCACGTTCCGGAGCATGCGCAGCTTAGCTGGGTGCTGAACTGCTATACCTATTTTGGTGAACTGGGGCGCATGACTCAGTTCAAAGATAAATCTGCCCGTTACTCAGAGAATATCACTGCCGGTTTGTTTGATTATCCGGTGCTGATGGCCGCTGATATTCTGCTGTATCAGACCAATCAGGTGCCGGTCGGTGAAGATCAGAAACAGCATCTGGAACTGAGCCGTGATGTCGCCCAGCGTTTTAACGCGTTGTACGGTGACGTTTTCAAAATTCCTGAGCCGTTTATTCCAAAATCAGGCGCCCGCGTCATGTCACTGCTCGATCCGACGAAGAAAATGTCCAAGTCGGATGACAATCGTAACAACGTGATTGGCCTGCTGGAAGACCCGAAATCGGTGGTCAAGAAGATCAAACGTGCGGTGACGGATTCCGATGAGCCGCCTGTTGTGCGCTACGACGTGCAGAACAAAGCAGGTGTTTCCAACCTGCTGGATATCCTCTCTGCGGTTACCGGCAAGAGCATCCCGGAGCTGGAACAACACTTTGAAGGCAAAATGTATGGCCACCTGAAAGGCGAAGTGGCAGACGCCGTTTCCGGCATGCTGACCGAGTTGCAGGAGCGCTATCACCGTTTCCGTAACGACGAAGCTTTCCTGCAACAGGTGATGAAAGACGGTGCAGAAAAAGCCAGCGCGCATGCGTCCGCGACGCTGAAAGCGGTCTACGAAGCGATTGGTTTTGTCGCCAAACCGTAACGGCTACGCAAAAATGTAAAAAATCCGGGAAATTTTCCCGGATTTTTTTTGCAGTAATACTGTGCCGGCAGATTAATGGTTTGAATACCAGTTCAGCTTATCGCGCAGCCCGACTACCCGGCCAACAATGATCAGCGCCGGGCTTGCCACCTGTGTTGCCAGTTCGCCCAGTTGCGACAACTCGCCGTTAACCACCCGTTGTTTTGTCGATGTCCCGTTTTCCACCAGCGCAACGGGCATATTCGCCTGCATACCAAATTCGATCAGCTTTTGCTGGATAGTCGCGGCCTGATTCAGTCCCATATAGAACACCAGCGTCTGTTTTTCTGCTGCCAGGTTTTCCCAGTCCAGCTCGCCGCCGGTTTTCAGGTGTCCGGTAACCAGACGAACGCTCTGGGCGTAGTCACGGTGGGTCAGCGGAATACCGGAATAGGCGGAGCAGCCGGAGGCTGCGGTAATGCCCGGCACGACGGAGAAGGGAATACCGGCATGGCACAAAGTTTCCAGTTCTTCACCGCCACGGCCAAAGATAAACGGGTCTCCGCCTTTCAGACGGACCACGCGTTTGCCCTGTTGCGCTTCTCGCAGCAGGATCTGGTTAATTTCTTCCTGGGGTACGCAGTGATAACCCGCGCGTTTACCCACAAACACGCGATCGGCGTCGCGACGCACGAGGTTCATGATATCGTCAGAAACCAGCCGGTCGTAAACCACCACATCGGCCTGCTGGATCTGCTGCAACCCTTTTAGGGTAAGCAGTCCGGCATCACCAGGCCCCGCGCCAACCAGCACCACTTCACCGCGATGATCCAACGGCTCGCTGAGTAACTGCTCGGTGGTCTCTTCCACGGCTTTCTGATCGGCATTTGCCAGCGACTGCGCCAGCCTGTCGTTAACAAACAGCTTTTCCCAGAAGCGGCGGCGTTCACCCATGGTGGCGAACTGTTTTTTCACCCGGGAACGAAGCTGCCCGGCATAGTGAGCGACCTGTCCCAGGTGCTGAGGCAGCAAAGATTCGAGCTTTTCACGCAGCAGACGAGCCAGCACTGGCGAAGTACCGCCAGAGGAGACCGCCACCATCAGCGGTGAGCGGTCGATAATCGATGGCATGATGAAGCTGGCGGCTTTCGGGGCATCGACCACGTTACAGAAGATACGACGGGATTCTGCGGCATCGCTGACACGCTGATTGACTGCGTCGTCATCGGTCGCGGCAATCACCAGCCAGCAGGGGTCAAGCAGCGTTTCGTCGAAAGATCCCTCAACCAGCGTCAACATGCCTTCATTTGCCCATACGGTGAACTGTGGAATAAACGCCAGCGCATTGACCGTTAAACGTGCGCCCGCTTCCAGCAGTAACCGCGCTTTGCGTTCGGCGACATCACCACCGCCGACAATCAGACAGTCGCGGTCGCGTAGTTGACAAAATATAGGCAAATGATCCACGACATTACCCCTTAGTTATTGGCTGTAGCCTCTGTGTGGTTGATTTTTTCCGGAACCGGACGTTCCGATTTTGGCGTAGCATACCAATAACCTAACCCCATGAACACGACACCGGACAAAGTATTACCCAGTGTTACCCACAGCAGGTTATGCCCAATTCCCGCCAGGGTATAGGCTTCGCTGTGATGGCCGAACCAGGAGAGGGCGAACAGCGTCATATTGGCAACGGAGTGTTCATAGCCGGAGGCGATAAACGCCAGCAGACACCACCAGATCGCGATGAATTTCGCGGCGCCTTCGGTACGGATTGCCATCCAGATCGCCAGACACACCAGCCAGTTACACAGTGCGCCTTTGAAAAAGAGCGCCATCGCGGATTGGCTGGTTTTTGCCAGCGCGACGGTGTGGACGAGGCTGGTATCGACCGGCAGCAGGCTGCCGCCGCCCCAGCTATACAGCAGCGCAACGAACACGGAACCGACCAGATTACCCAACCAGGTTTGTGGCAGGATTGCCCACATCTGTCCCTGGCTGATAGTGCCCGCTTTCACGCCGAGCGTCAGGAACATGGTATGCCCGGTAAACAATTCAGAACCGGCAATGATCACCAGCGTTAAGGCGATACCAAAGGTTGCGCCCATCACCAGCGGACGGACAGAAGGATCGAGCACGTTACCGAGGGTGAATATCAGAATGATGCCGAGACCGACATAGGCGCCCGCCATTGCGGAACTGACCCAAAAGCCAAGGGGATTATTGGCCGACAGGCGAGCGATGCGCGCAGCGTTAGCGGCACATTTATTAATTGTATCTGTGAACATGATTATCCTTAAAATGAAAAAATAAAAACGTAACCGTAGGCCGGATAAGGCATTTTTGCCGCCATCCGGTAATGTGCTTTTGCAATTGCCTGATGGCGCTACGCTTATCAGGCCTACCAATAAAAGACCTACAAATACGTCAAAAAAGGGAGGCATTGCGCCTCCCCAAAATTCATTACCCGCGCAACTGTACGATGCCGTCTTTTACGCGCGCCTCGTAATGGGCTACGGAATGACTTTCGTCTTCCATGCACAGACCGTCGCTCAGGCGAAAGCGCTGTTTCTTCAGCGGACTGGCGACCCACAGTTCGCCCTGGTGTTCCGCTATCAAGCCACGGGACAGTACGCTGGACTCAAAGAACGGGTCGATGTTGCTGATCGCAAACACCTGATCGCTGTGATACGGACGGAAAATGGCAACCTGTTCTTCACCCAACAGTGCGCAGACGCCGGTGGCGGGCAGGATGTCATCAATGTGGCAGATATCTTTCCACTGGCTCATGCGTTTTCCTCCACCAGAGTGACCGGGATGCGTTCGTACGGCGTGGCCGGACGATGCTGTTCACGTTCAGGCACTACCTGTACGTTGGGATCGCGTTTATCGCTGTTGATGAAGTGTTTGAAGCGAACCTGTGCAGACGGCGTGTTGACGGTTTCCGTCCATTCACACACCACCGCTTCGCGCAGGCGCGCCATCTCTTCTTCCAGATGGTCGTTCAGACCCAGTTTGTCGTCGATGATGACCGACTTCAGGTACTCAATACCGCCTTCCAGATTGTCCAGCCACGGGGCTGTACGGGTCAGCTTGTCTGCGGTACGGATGTAGAACATCATGAAACGGTCGAGATATTTAAGCAGGGTGTCGCGATCGATATCCGCCGCCAGCAGGTCCGCGTGACGGGGTTTCATGCCGCCGTTACCACAGACATACAGGTTCCAGCCTTTCTCGGTGGCAATGATGCCGACGTCTTTGCCCTGGGCTTCCGCACATTCACGGGTACAACCGGAGACACCAAATTTCATTTTGTGCGGGGTGCGAATACCTTTGTAGCGGTTTTCCAGCTCAACGCCGAAACCCACGCTGTCGCCTACACCATAGCGGCACCAGGTGCTGCCCACGCAGGTTTTCGCCATACGCAGCGCTTTGGCATAGGCATGACCGGTTTCAAAGCCCGCATCAATCAGCTGACGCCAGATTTCCGGCAGGTCATCTTTTTGCGCCCCAAACAGGCCGATACGCTGAGAACCGGTAATTTTGGTGTAGAGGTTAAATTCGCGGGCGATACGACCCACGGCGACCAGTCCTTCCGGTGTGATTTCACCGCCCGCAGAGCGCGGGATAACGGAGTAGGTGCCGTCTTTCTGGATGTTTGCCAGGAAGTTGTCGTTGGTATCCTGTAACGGAGTATGCTGCGGCTTCAGGACGTATTCATTCCAGCAGGAGGCCAGCAGAGAACCCACGGTAGGTTTGCACACTTCACAGCCATAACCTTTACCGTGTTTCGCCAGCAGTTCTTCGAAGGTTTTGATGCCTTCCACGCGAATCAGGTGGAACAGTTCCTGGCGCGAGTACGCAAAGTGTTCGCACAGGTTGTTGTTCACTTCGATGCCCTGTTTCGCCAGCTCGGCGTTCAGCACCTGAGTGACCAGAGGAATACAGCCGCCGCAGCCGGTACCGGCTTTGGTTTCCGCTTTCAGCGCGGCAACGGTATGGCAGCCCTTGTTGATGGCGGCGACCAGCATGCCTTTGGTGACGTCAAAGCAGGAACAAATCTGCGCGCTGTCCGGCAGTTTATCCACGCCGATGGACGGTTTACCGCTGCCAGCATGGGCGGGCAGGATCAGCGAGTCCGGGTTTTCCGGCAGTTCGATCGCATTCAGAACCAGTTGCAGCAGGTTTCCATAATCACTGGTATCCCCGACCAGTACCGCGCCGAGCAGGGTTTTGTTGTCTTCACTGACGATCAGACGTTTGTAAACCTCTTTGCTTTCGTCGAGGTAAACGTAGCTACGTGCGCCTGGCGTGCGGCCATGCGCATCGCCAATACCGCCGACGTCAACACCCAGCAGTTTCAGCTTGGCGCTCATGTCCGCGCCTTCAAACGCATTTTCGCTTTCAAGGATGTGGTCAACGGCGACCTGCGCCATTTTGTAACCTGGCGCGACCAGGCCATAAACGCGGTTGTTCCAGCTTGCGCATTCACCGATGGCATAGATATCCGGATCGGAGGTCTGGCAGGAATCATTGATCACGATCCCACCACGCGGTGCGACCTCAAGACCACACTGGGTCGCCAGTTTGTCGCGTGGGCGAATACCGGTGGAGAAGACGATGAAATCCACTTCCAGCTCGCTACCGTCGGCAAAACGCATGGTTTTACGGGCCTCGGTGCCTTGCTGGACGATCTCCTGAGTGTTTTTGCTGGTGTGCACGCGCACGCCCATGCTTTCAATCTTGCGACGTAGCTGCTCACCGCCCATATGATCAAGCTGTTCAGCCATCAGCATCGGCGCGAATTCAATCACATGGGTTTCCACACCGAGATTTTTCAGCGCGCCTGCCGCTTCCAGACCTAACAGACCGCCGCCAACGACCGCACCGCGACGGCTTCGACGCGCGCAGGATTCAATCGCGTTGAGGTCCTCAATGGTGCGATAAACAAAGCAGTCCTGGGTTTCGGAACCTTTAATTGGCGGGATCCACGGATAGGAACCGGTCGCCATGATCAGCTTGTCATAGTAAACGGTACGACCCGCACTGGAGTGGATAACCTTTTCCTGGCGGTTGATGGTGATCGCGCGTTCGCCGACCAGCACCTTAACGCCGTGTTTCTCGTAAAATCCCTCACGCACCAAAGACAACTCTTCCGCGGTGTGATGTGAGAAGTAGGATGACAGGTGTACGCGGTCATACGCTTTGCGGGGTTCTTCGCAGAAAACAGTAATATCAAAATTGGCAGCGTCGGATTTATCAAGAAGGTCCTCAATAAAGCGATGGCCGACCATGCCGTTACCGATGATAGCGAGTCTGACTTTGCTCATTTTTGCCTCGATTTCTTTTCTATTACCGCCTACCTTAACGATTCAGCAACCCTGCTTATTGATGCAAATCAAATTCACCTTTATATACCTCTTAAGTGGTATATTGCTGATTTGTCAGTGTTTTCTTAAGTTGTGGAAATATCAGACTTTTCGCGATCGTACAAATAACGTACAAAATGAGGGGCTTTTAGTGAGGGAGGACTACCGCTAAAGAATGGGTGGCTTACGCCGTTCGGGGAAGTGGAGATAAACGATAAAATGCCGGATGGCGGTGGCGCCTGATCCGGCCTGGAAAGACGATCGCCCTGCGTAGGCCGGATAAGACGCAATGCGTCGCTATCCGGCAAATAACATTACTGTGCTGTCGGCGCGTCATGCTGACGATGACGGGTCACAAAACCAAGGATAAAACACATCACAAAGACAATGGCATACAGGCCGTTTGCGGTAAGCAGAGCCGCCTGAGGCCCACTGTGCGCCACAATCGGGCCAGTGACCACAAACGTCAGCATGGTGCCGATGGTGCCGCAGGTCAGGACGAAGTTAACCAGCTTTGGCGAGGCGACTTTAGTCTGCTGCGAACCCAGGGTGATGATGGTGGTGTAAATGGCGCTGGAGAAGAAGCCGAGAGCCAGAATAAACCACGGCATATGTTGTGGCGTACCGGTGATAAACAGATACATCAGTACGGTTGCCAGCGCGGCCAGCACCGTCAGAATACGCTGCAAATCGAAGAAACGCAGGATGAAGCTGAATGCCCACATCCCGAACATGTAAGACATCCAGAAATTGCTCACCAGCTTACCGGCGTCTTTCAGGCTCATGCCCAGGCCTTTGGCATATTCTGGCACCCATGAGATAAAACCCAACTGGCCCAGGATGTAGCACAGCGCAGCAATAGACAGGAACAGGACGCCGATCCCCCATTTCTCTTTTACCACTGCTATGTCGCTTTGTGGGGCGTGTTTGCCCAGCGGCGGGAATTCACAGCCGAAGGTCAGAAGGAAAATGGCGACATACACCAGACCGATGCAGGCATAAACCCAGTACCATTCGATGCTGCGTGCCAGCAGGAACGCGGCGACCATCGGGAAAATCATCCCCGCCATGCTGAAGAACGAGTCAGTAAACAGCAGGCGTGAACCGCGCTGGCGCCCTTCATACATCTGGGTGATCAGGAACGTACCAATCGACATGGTGATACCGCTGACCAGCCCGAGCACAAACATTGCGGCTGAGAACAGCGCCAGGCTATGGCTGAGCATCAGGCCAGCCACTGCCAGCACCATCAGGATAAAGCCAAAACGCAACTGCGTTTTTAGCGGAACGATCTCCATTAGCCAGGCGTTCAGGAAAATGGAGATCAAAATACCGGCGTTCAAAAAGGTGAAGGTATTACTCATACTGGAAACCGGCAGTTGAAAATATTCTGCGATGTTTCCCATCACCATCCCGGTGACAATGACCAACGCCCCTGTGAGGGCGTAGGAGAGAAAGCTAATCCATGTGAGCTTGATGCGATTGCTGTTAGTCATGACTGGCCTGTAAATGGAAGTAAAGCGCATTGGCTGCGCTGAGAGCGGGCAGATTTTAGGAGTTTTAGTGATGTATTTAAATGTTTATTGACAACTTCTGGATGTATTACATATTTCAGTGTGATCTAAGTCACAATTATAAAAGTGGTTGTCGAAGTTACAGATGTTTCTGGTACGTAAAATTAGGTAAAGGGATGGTCTTGTCTCTGAAGGCTCTTTAGAATCAAAGCACTTGCTTTTGTTACTGCTCTCGTAAAGGAAATCTCATGCTCAAATCGACCCTGGCGGCTGTTGCAGCTGTTTTCGCTCTTTCTGCTCTCTCTCCTGCAGCGCTGGCAGCAAAAGGGGATCCGCACGTACTGCTGACAACCTCTGCGGGGAATATTGAACTGGAACTCAATAGCCAAAAAGCGCCGGTTTCAGTGCAAAACTTTATCGATTATGTGAACAGTGGTTTTTATAACAACACCACTTTTCACCGCGTGATCCCGGGCTTTATGGTCCAGGGGGGCGGTTTCACTGAGCAGATGCAGCAGAAGAAACCGAACCCGCCGATTAAGAACGAAGCCGATAACGGTTTGCGCAATACGCGTGGCACTATTGCCCTGGCGCGCACGGCTGACAACGAC
>OIES01000970.1_pt1 | contig 11791 bp, 10 predicted proteins | sample 1581811 | NCBI WGS metagenome assembly OIES01 (sample SAMN03281021, study PRJEB24777) | human gut metagenome | isolation source: fecal sample PR177 from 1 month old male Malay infant, vaginal delivered... | reverse complement strand
ACCGGATCAGGCAGAGTATGAGTCGGCGTGGAAACTGCTGGGATAACAGCCCAATGGAGCGCTTCTTCAGGAGTCTGAAGAACGAATGGGTGCCGGCGACGGGCTATGTAAGCTTCAGCGATGCAGCCCACGCAATAACGGACTATATCGTTGGATATTACAGCGCAATAAGACCGCACGAATATAATGGTGGGTTACCGCCAAACGAATCAGAAAACCGATACTGGAAAAACTCTAACGCGGTGGCCAGTTTTTGTTGACCACTTCAGATATCCTTCCACAAAACAGCTGGGCCGTTGGGTTCGGATTTATGAAGAGAAGGGCGATTTACCCAGGGAATTAAAACCAAGAGAACGCTATTCACGTACACAGAAAATTGCTGCTGTTGAGCATTATCTTACTCACGGTGGTTGCCTGTCGTACACTCGCCGAGCCATCGGCTACCCCAGTAACGAAATTCTAAAGCGCTGGATTGAAGAGTTTTATCCAAATGCGCGTCCCCTGGTCATTCGCTCAGGCACAAGCAAATGCTTCAGCCCGGAATAGAGGTCTCAGGCCGTCCGGGAGCTCTGTAACCGACGTGGAACCGCGCGTAAAGTTGCACAAAGCATAGGCGTCAGCGTCCCGGTCCTGTACAAATGGAAGAAAGACCTTATCAGTGACGAGACTTATCAATCCATGCGCAAACGAAAGGCAGCCCCTCAGGATAAAAATCAGGATGCTTTACTCGGTAAAATCCGGTGTCTCAGGAAGCAGGTTCATCAGCTGCAGCTCGAACGTGACATACTGACAAAGGCGAATGAACTGATAAAAAAAGATCTGGGCGTCAGCTTTCTGAAACTGAAAAACAGGGAGAAAACCCTGATAGTTGATGCCCTTAAGAAAAAGTACCCCGTTGCTGAGTTGCTAAGCGTTCTGCAACTTGCCCGCAGCTGTTATTTTTACCACAAAGCCAGCAAACGTCTGTACGATAAGTATGCGGAAATACGCGTGATCATGGCCGATATCTTTGAGGAGAATTACCGCTGTTACGGCTACCGGCGCCTTCACGCGATGCTTCGCAGTAACAACAGAGTTATTTCTGAAAAGGTTGTCCGCAGACTGATGGCAGAAGAGCAGCTCGTTGTTAAGCGCACCAGGCGACGACGATACAACTCTTACTGTGGCGAAATCGGCCCGGCACCGGAAAATTTACTCGCCCGGGATTTTAGTTCCTGCAGGCCAAATGAGAAGTGGCTGACCGATATTACGGAGTTCCAGCTTCCGGCTGGAAAAGTCTATCTGTCGCCGGTTATCGACTGCTTTGATGGCCTGGTTGTAAGCTGGTCGATAGGAACACGCCCGGACGCGACGCTGGTGAATACGATGCTCGATGACGCACTCGATACGCTCAACGAACATGATAAACCAGTGATACACAGCGATCGTGGTGGCCATTACCGGTGGCCGGGCTGGCTCGAGCGTATCAACACCTCCGGACTTATAAGGTCCATGTCGCGCAAAGGATGCTCGTCGGATAATGCTGCGTGTGAAGGCTTCTTCGGGCGTATCAAAAACGAAATGTTCTATGGCAGAGACTGGGCGGGTATCACGCTGGAAAAATTTATCTGCTTCCTGGGCAGGTACATACGCTGGTATAATGAGAAACGTATCAAGCTATCATTAGGTGCAATGAGTCCTGTGAAGTACCGGCAGCATCTTGGGATCACAACATAACAGTCCAGGAAAACATCCGCAGCCCCAAAAGTGACATTACCAAATGGTTCTAACAAAATTGGTGCGTGTAATCATTGTTATGTTAAATAGCTTCCATGAGTATTTTACTTCATGGTTTTTTGGTGCAACCACTGAAATCAGCATGTAGAATCGCCACGGATAATCTAGACACTTCCGAGTCGTTGATAATACTGGTTTTCATATTCTGTCGGTGACATCTGATTGCTCGAACCATGCCGACGCTTACTGTTATAAAACATTTCGATGTAACCAAAGATATCGCTGCGGGCTTCTTCCCGCGTTCCGTAGATCTTTTTCTTTATCCGTTCGCGTTTCAGCAACTGGAGAAAGCTTTCTGCAACCGCATTATCGTGACAGTTACCGCGACGGCTCATGCTCCCCTCCAGGCCTTGTGATTTCAGGAACGACTGCCACTCATGGCTTGTGTATTGACTGCCCTGGTCCGAGTGAACCAGCACCTGTTTTTTTTGGGGATTACGCCGGCATATAGCCATCAGCAGTGCATTCAGGACAATGTCCTTTGTCATCCGGGATTGTATTGACCAGCCGATAATTTTGCGTGAGAACAGATCAACAACCACGGCAAGATACAGCCAGCCTTCGTGGGTCCTGAGTGACGCTCATCCTCTGGAACGCATCATGGCCATCGTCCAGGTCATGGACTTATTTGACGAACCAATGAAAATCCTGATGGTTGCTCGTCACTTTGGCGGGGCGTATGTGGAAGAGCAAGAACGTGCCAATAAACTGCAGGCAACCCTGAACATGATGAGCGAACCAAAATGCGCGCCGGCGCCAGATCTCTCCGGAGACAATATCGGCATTGAAAGCAAAGAGCGGGAGATCGCCAGCCTTAAGTCTTCTTTAGGCATGTTAATTACCGCCTTTAAACTAATGGCAACCCATAACGGCTTCAAAATGCCAGAGCTAACCGGCGATGAACATCCCGCTGCTATTCGCCAGCTGCTTGGTGCGATGGCGGACAATATGGATGAAGCGAAGAGCCGTATCGAAGACATGATGCGAGAACTTGCCCACCGCCACGATCTAAATGACCAGCCGCACAAGATGCAGCAAGTCAGCCACTGAACCTGAAATAACAAGGGGGCGAGGGCCCCCTTCCCCTCCTCCGTAGCCCTCTATATACATCTTTTACGCCTTTTCTTATCTGAGATAATAAAACCAATAAGAAAACAAATTGTTTATAGGGTGAAATTATGAGTGCAGCGCTTTCTGTCCTTGAGTCTTTTGTTTCGAACACCGGTATCGACCACAGCAAAGAGATGAACGTCATCCATGACATCGTGGCCGAGTGCGAGAAAGAGATTGCGTTCATGCACCAGGTTCACGACTTCACTTATGGCGACGAACGTCACTGGAATAAGTGTTTAAGATTTGCACTACGTACATTGGAAGTGGAAATTATTTGGTAGGGATATAAGATCATATCCCTAAGCTCTTTTAAGAAAAAATTGCTTAATAACCTAATGTAATTTAAATCCTTCCTCCAACCCCTTTAAATTTTTCGATAAACGCCCCAATTTTTTGGAATACGGTCTGCTTTTTCGTTTTGTACTGAGGATTCAGTGGACTGAGTTTTGGTAGCGTCTCATTTAACTCCGTTCCATTTTCGATAGCATATTCCCGTTTGAGTGATGTACGGATATAGCGCCTTGCCGCCTCTTCATTGAGGTTTTCTTCCTTAATCAACGCTTCCGCTTCCCGTTGCTGTTCACGCTGAGCATAGGTAAAGAATGCATCAATGATACTGGCCTTATCCGGCATGTCATCAAGGTTAGTTTGCTGAATAAAGTCAACAATCAGACCTTCTTTGGCACGGTTGCCCAGACTTGAGCGGATTAAGCGTCTGACCTCTTCAGTCAGGGCTTCTTTACCTTTTTTCTGACGATTGTGGTCGAAAATCAGACCAAGGATGTAGTCCAGGTTAATCTCCTGCGACTTCAGCAGGTCAATTTCAAACACCACATCATCCCAGTCTGTGGTTGATTTATCCCTGTCGTTTGCTGCTTTTTCGCGTCGCTGCCAGTCCCGGATATCATTGTATGCTGAGCGATAGTCCTGAACTTTACGTTCTGCCGGGAGACGAATGGTTTGTAATTCAGCAAATTTTTCATCATCCACATAGTGCTCTGCTTTAAAGGTTTCTACCGCTTCCGGGTCATTAATATCAACCTTCTGCAGGGCTTTCAGCGTGGCAAATTCATCATAGTTTTGCAGGATGTTTTCTGCCCGCAGATATTCACCAAACAGTTTGACGAAGGCTTTTTTCTCTTTTTCACTGTCGATACTGGCAGGGTCAGGGAAGCGCTGCTCCAGCTCCGAAACAACAGCCATAAAACCTCGTTTAGCCTCACCGGTTGCCGCATCGGTAAAGCCCTGCATGTACTCTTCGTAGCTTTTTTCCAGCACCACATTCTTGGTGTTTTTGTCGCCAAAAAGTGTGATGGCATCAATGGTCGGACGCTCCAGGTCCCTGAAAGTCACGATATTGCCGAAGGTTTTGGTTGCATCATAGATACGGTTGGTGCGGGAAAATGCCTGCATCAGGCCGTGATAACGCAGGTTTTTGTCAACGAACAGAGTGTTAAGCGTCGGGGCATCAAAGCCGGTTAAGAACATTCCCACCACGATGAGAAGGTCAATATCCTGATTTTTCACTCGTTGAGCTAAATCGCGGTAGTAGTTCTGAAAGCCGTTACTGTCGGTACTGAAATTGGTTTTAAAGTGGTTGTTATAGTCATCAATAGCTGAATCCAGGAATTCCTTTGCGCTGCTGTTCATCGCGCTGGTATCAAAACTTTCGTCAGTAATATCACCAATGGCGCTTTGCTCTTCATTTGCAGCAAAGGAGAAGATGGTTGCAACCCGAAGGCGTTTATAGCTGCCTGATTTTTTTGCTGCTTCTTCCTGTAGCATTTTAAACGCCGTGTAATAAGCTTTTGCCGCTTCCACACTGCTAACTGCTAACATGGCGTTAAAGCCCTTAGCTCCCGGGAAGGTTCGGTGCGTTTTCTGACGGAAGTTATTGAGAATGTATTGCGTTATTTCCTGGATACGCAGTGGGTGTAAAAATGCCTGTTGGTTTTCAGCCGCGCTGAGTTTTTTCTCATCAGTTTCCGTTTCAAGAGACTTAAACTGTGGGCGGACATCGTTATAGTCCACCTTAAACTTCAGCACTTTTTCATCACGAATCGCATCAGTAATGACGTAAGAATGTAATTCACGCCCGAAGACGCTGGCGGTGGTTTCTGCCCCCAGTGCATTTTCCGGGAAAATAGGCGTACCAGTAAAACCAAACTGATAAAAGCGTCTGAATTTCTTTTTGAGGTTTTTCTGGGCCTCACCAAACTGGCTGCGGTGACACTCATCAAAGATAAACACCACCTGCTGCTGATAGACGGGCAGGTCAGCTTCGGCTTTCATCAGGTTATTGAGTTTCTGAATGGTTGTGACGATGATTTTGTTATCGTCCTTATCCAGGTTTCTTCTGAGGCCTGCTGTATTATCCGAACCATTGACACTGTCCGGAGAGAAGCGCTGGTACTCCTTCATGGTCTGGTAATCGAGGTCTTTCCTGTCGACCACGAAGAAGACTTTATCAATAAAGTCCAGTTCCGTAGCCAGACGTGCGGCCTTAAAGCTGGTCAGGGTTTTTCCTGACCCTGTGGTATGCCAGATAAACCCGCCGCTTTCGGGTTTTGACCAGTTCTTCGCTTTAAATGAGCTGTTAATTTTCCAGAGGATTCGCTCAGTGGCGGCAATCTGATAGGGACGCATGACGAGCAGAGTCTGGCTGCTGTCAAACACGCTGTAATTAAACAGAACATTCAGCAGGGTATGCTTCTGGAAGAAAGTGGCGGTAAAGTCCTTCAGGCCCTTAATCAAAGTGTTATCCGATTTCGCCCAGTTCATGGTGAAATCAAAGCTGTTTTTATCCCGTTTAGTGGTACTGGCAAAGTACCGGGTATCAGTCCCGTTGGAAATCACGAAGAGTTGCAGGTATTTAAACAGGGAGTTATCGCTGTTAAAGCTTTCCTTGCTGTAACGGTGTATCTGGTTAAAGGCTTCACGAATCGCCACACCGCGTTTTTTGAGTTCGATTTGCACCAGTGGAAGGCCGTTGACCAGAATGGTGACGTCATAACGGTTAGCGTGTGAGCCGGTCTGTTCAAACTGCTGAATGACCTGCACCTTATTGCGCAGCAGGTTCTTTTTATCTATCAGATAGATGTTTTCCAGACGACCATCATCAAACGTAAAATCACAGATATAGTCGATATGGATTTTACGGGTTTTGTCCAGGCTGCTGTCACTGGGGCTGTCCAGATACTGCTCTGCGAAGCGCCGCCATTCACTTTCGTTAAACACCACACCATTAAGACGCTGAAGCTGGTCCCGCACATTCGCCAGCATCGCCGTCGGTGACTTAACGGAGATAAACTCATAACCTTGATTAATAAGGTCCTGAATTAGCGCCCGCTCAAGGTCCGATTCGCTCTGGTAGCTGTCACCGGTATCCATAACTTTTGTGTATTTATCAAGGACGATAAAGTTATTGGATTCAGCAATAGTGTGTGTTTGATGAGTCATAGCGCATCCTTTGTGCCGCCTGGCAAGGGCCGGAAGGGAGTTAAGAGTGACTTCCGGCGTGTAAAAAATAGTCTATATACTGACCGGATGTTAAGGTGGCCCGATCGGTAGCAATGGTCAATTAATTACTGACAGTTTCAGGTTTCGGGAAACTGAAAAGTAAATCACGGTAGTATTCGTATTGTTTCTGGCGCAACTCTATTTCACGCGGGAGACCTTCAGTGATGGAGTTGGTCAGTGTGTCGAATTTATCCAGAATCCTAACAATTGCAGACTGGATGGCGAGGGACTTTTCCGGATTGTTGGGGCAAGGTATGGGGATTGTTATTTTTGCCATATCTGATGCGGAAACATCAATTACTTTCGTCCCTTTTGAGTACTTTCTTTTTTCATTAAAAAATGAATTGGTCTGGGTGAAATAAGCAAAGTATTTTCCAATAATACCTTTGTTAGGTTTAAATATTGTCGCATGGCCACCGGTGACCGCTTGTTCCTTACCAAGATAAACCAAGGCTTTACCGACATCATCAAGATTTTCACTTGTATTAGTGATCACTACATCGCCAGTATTTACTTTTTTCAGCTTTTTAGCTGTATCTTGAGAAACAAAGGACTTTGTGGTTTCTGTTGAAAGACCATAAAAAGTATAAATCTGACCATAGTGAATAGCAGGAATACCTGCCTCAGTAAAATCAGTTTTTGGTAAGCCATTTCCACGAACAAGCTCACCTAAAACACCAAGTGGCAGCCACTCAACCTCAACCCCATCCAGCAATTTTTCCAGATAAATAGGTTTTTCCTGCTCCTCATCAAAACTCAGCAACTGGTCACGATAGTAGTTGTACTGTTTTTTCCGTGCGGTAAGCTCAGCGGTAAGCTCAGCGGTAAGGGCGGTAAATTTATCCAGAACCCGCACGATTTCTGACTGGATTGCCAGAGATTTTTCAGGATTGTCGGGGCAAGGAATTGGGAATTTATACGATGATAATTTTTTTATTCCTATAATGGATAAACCGCCACTTTTGTTAGCGTTTTCCTTGCACCATTCCCCAAAGTGATGGAACCTATGGAATAAATACCTTATATCTATAATTCCTTTAAATCTGCTAGTTAATGAAAAATTGGTAATTTGCTGATTGGTCAAATGTGGTATTTTGACCAAAGCAAACTCTCCTATTGTTGCCGTCGTTGACATAAATATTGAATCTTTAGGAAAAAGGTTGCCTTTAACTCCTGCTTGATTCACATGCATAATAGAATCATTAAGCTCTCTGCCATTAGTTCGTATATCCTCAAGCCTAAACCAAGGGATATTCCCATCTTCCCAAAATTCTTTTTTAGCTTTAGATGGCGTATAGCCATTTTTAATGTTGAAAATCTCAGCGGCAGTCAACCACTCAACCTCAGCCCCATCCAGCAGCTTCTCCAGATAGCTCAGCTCACTCATGCCTGCACCTCGCTGCCTTCAATCTCGGCCACAATCGAATCAATATCCGTCCGGAGCTGGCCGATTCTGGCCACGGTCTTTTTCAGCTCAGCATTCAGCTCAGCGATATTAACTATTTCACGGGTGTCTTTAGCTTCCACGTAGCTGCTGACAGACAGGTTATAGTCATTCTTGGCAACATCTTCAGCCGCAACAGACTTCGCCAGATGGTCGGTATCGGCCTTGCTCTCAAAGACCTGCATAATCTGTTCGATATGGGCATCAGTCAGCACGTTGTTGTTGGTTTCTTTCTTAAACAATGCGCTGGCATCAATGAACTGCACGTTAGTATCGGTTTTGTGTTTCGACAGCACCAGAATATTCACGGCAATGGTGGTACCGAAGAACAGGTTTGGCGCGAGTGAAATCACCGTTTCAACATAGTTATTGTCGACCAGGTACTGGCGGATTTTCTGCTCTGCTCCGCCACGGTAGAAAATACCGGGGAAGCAAACTATTGCTGCACGCCCCTTAGCAGACAGGTAGTTAAGCGCATGAAGCACGAACGCAAAGTCAGCTTTTGATTTTGGTGCCAGCACACCTGCCGGAGCAAAACGCTCATCGTTAATCAGAGTCGGGTCGTCACTGCCAATCCACTTAACCGAGTACGGTGGGTTAGAGACAATCGCATCAAACGGCTTTTCATCGCCAAAGTGAGGCTCAGTCAGGGTATTCCCCAGTCTGATATCAAATTTGTCGTAGTTGATGTTGTGCAGAAACATGTTCATACGCGCCAGGTTAAAGGTTGTATGATTTATCTCCTGACCATAAAAACCTTCTTCAATGATATGGTTATCAAAGTGCTTCTTCGCCTGAAGCAGCAGTGAGCCAGAACCTGCGGCAGGGTCATAGATTTTGTTGACGTGAGTCTTACCGTGCATCGCAAGCTGAGCAATCAGCTTAGAGACGTGCTGAGGTGTGAAGAACTCCCCTCCAGACTTACCGGCATTTGCCGCATAGTTAGAAATCAGGAACTCGTAGGCATCACCAAACAGGTCAATCTGGTGCTCGTTAAAATTCCCCAGGTTAAGCCCTTCAACGCCTTTCAGAACCGCGGCAAGACGGCTGTTTTTGTCTTTAACTGTGTTACCCAGTCGATTGCTGGTCGTATCGAAATCGGCGAACAGGCCTTTGATGTCGGCCTCCGACGGGTAGCCGTAGGCAGAGCTTTCTATAGCGACGAAGATACTGTTTAAATCAGCATTTAGCCTGTCGTTGGTGTTCGCTTTAGCTGCAACGTTGCAGAACAGCTGGCTCGGGTAGATGAAATAGCCTTTAGTCCTGATGGCATCGTCTTTGATGTCATCGGTAATGATGCTGTCATCAAGTGCAGCATAATGTATGCTCTCATCCCCTGCTTCCATGTAGCTGGAAAAATTCTCACTAATGAAGCGATAGAAAAGTGCACCGAGTACATACTGTTTAAAATCCCATCCATCCACTGAGCCCCTGACATCATTGGCTATGGCCCAGATTTGACGGTGTAGCTCTGCACGCTGCTGAAGGCTTGTCATCTTGTATCCTGTTGTATGATTCTTAAGTACTGTTATTGGCCCGATTTTATCGCAATTTCATATTGATGACAGGTTTTGTATGTCATGCGTTGCACTGAGAGTTCGTTTGCCCGGTTGTGTAGCCAACGTTCTTCCAGTCAGGCCAGTAGAAACGTTGCGCTGACGATAAATACTGAAGCCCCGATAGTATCGGGGCTGAACGTTCAGTCGGTGAGAATTTCTTCATCCGTATCTATTGTGGATGGTGATGAATCTATTTTTATTGTAAGAAATACCCGATTCAGTAGTCTTTGCTTTAGGGCGTTTCTTCGCTCATTGTAGAATTCCTGGAAGCGACTGAACTCAATATTTTCATCTGAAACTAACAGCATTGATGGAGTATAATTGTTTGATGACTGAGATAACCATTGTTTCAGGGATGTATTCTGTTTACTTGTATTCTGAGAGTGATTCAGTAAATGAAGATTAGGTATGGTGTCCCAGTGTTCCGGATTTTCGTAAAAGCTGAGTTTCTCCGGTGAATTCACAATATAATCTAATTTTTCAAGATATTTATTTGAAAAATGATTTCTTGGATGAAGGTGATCAATATGAAACATCTCGGTCGGATTCATTTCAGGGAACAGAAGATGCAATAGTGCGCGGCAACGACCTTCGCCATATCTGATATTGAGAAGGCTTTCGATGTATTCGTCGTCAAATCTGAGGTCCTTATTCGAGCCTTTGTACCTGTCAATAATCTTCTCAAGAGGAAAATGAACATCTGAAAGACTATTCTTCATTACGTCTCTGATGCTCGTGAGTAGCGCATCTGCCTGGCTTCCAAAGATCCCTTTCAGAAGTACCATGTAAAACCACTGGCTAATTACTGAGCGTTCATTGTGGTTTTTATTCAGGAGATTAATCGTTGTATATAATGGGTGTCCATTGGTTTGCTTTTTGTAAAGCCAGTAGACCACAGGAATGACTGCATTTTTAGATATCAAAGACTGTGGATTGATGCCGAATCGCCTGATAAGAATAAAGGTCTCCTTGATACAGGATTTTATTTCAGACCATTGTTGTTGTATCTTACCGACCTCCTCTGAAGTGAAGTTTTTTACTTTGAACCGGACGTCAGAGTCAATAAGCATCAGGCTGGTTTTTAAGAACCAGTCTCTTTCAATATAAAACCCCATTTCATTATTCTGATGAATGTTTTTTGTTAGTTCATCCAGTTCTCTTCTGAAATCACCCTGCCAGTGTGCTACAGCTATTGACATCAGTAAGTCGGAGAACTCAAGTTTTGTCCCCCCGCTATTCGTGCGGATGAAAACATCCAACACATGATCAATGTCCTGGCTGCTCTCATTGAAGTAGTGGATAAGATTCTCAGTTCTTATCTTGGTATAAAGTTTAAGCAGGGTTTTTCTGGAGAATTCACTGGAAATGAGTCCTCTTTTTTCGAGTTCTGGTACGACAACTTTAAATAAGATATCATCCGGAGAATCAATTTGCTCGTATTTGAATATTTCGTGAAGGCAGAACCAGTGATGTTTGTTATCGGTAAGTGAATCAGTGTATTGCTTGTCGGTGAGGAACCTGAAGTTGTACTTCATCATGGGCTCATCGTCTGAGTCAAGTGGCGCTGTTAAATCGACGTAAAGCTTTCTGGGCGGCAGGATGCGATCATCCTGTGCCGAAGGCCACCACACCCGGGGCTGTTTATACGCATACGTTCCACACAGTCCAATATATAAAGATGTGAGACGCTGCTGACCATCAATCACCGCCTTAAAATCATGAAATCCCGCATTTGTTGGTACACATGGGTTTTCTTCATTAAATCGCTGACAGTATTCTTTCAGGAACTCATAAAATTTGTAATCGTTTTTAATACTGATACTACGGATATCCCACATCATGAAAGAGTTTATCGGGTAGTCTCGCATGATGGAATCAAATAGCAGACATATTTGCCTGCTGCTCCAGACAAACTTTCGCTGAATTGCAGGCAGAAGATAGTGGCGTAAATTAATCGAATCTATCGCTTGTTTTATCGTTATTGCTTTTTCATACTGGCCAGCCATCATAAACCTCATGTGTTATATTAACTGGCTGATTTTAATCTAAAGAGTGTAACGAGTACAGTATTTGCACAAGCTAATTTATGCAGTGGAAAAGCTGACTGCTCGGTTTGTGTTTTTCGTTCGGGTAGACTCGCATTGCGGATGCACAAAGTGATGAAACGGCTTTGTTGAATAAATAAGATTTCTTGCGAACGACCCTGTAGCTGGCTGGATTTTCAGGCAATACGCACGCTTTCTGGCATCCCACCCTTTGTCATCCTGTTCAACGCACGCACCATGGCCATAGCTTCCGCTACCTGACCATCGTAGTCACGCAGCGTCAGTGAATCTCCCAACAACTGCTTCATTCTGTACATTGCCGTTTCCGCTATCGA
>OIES01000962.1_pt1 | contig 11892 bp, 10 predicted proteins | sample 1581811 | NCBI WGS metagenome assembly OIES01 (sample SAMN03281021, study PRJEB24777) | human gut metagenome | isolation source: fecal sample PR177 from 1 month old male Malay infant, vaginal delivered... | reverse complement strand
CTTCAGATTCAACAGACAATAAAAAAGAAAGTGACTTTACCATTGCAAAATGCTAAACTATAAAGAGCCAGTCAAATACCCCAATGCTCGCAGCGGGGTATTTGATCCTCGCGGCAGTCGCCAAATGGACATGTCAGCCTGTCCATTTGGCTCGCTGCCCGCGGGAATAATACAAGGAGGCTGCTTTTATGCATCATGAATTCACCCTGCTTCAAAGTGATTATACGGTCTGTTCCAAAGACTGGGGCATGACAGACGAAAATGCCTTGTTTTACCGCATGTACTATATCTACGGCGGAGAAGCATATCTCAAAAAGGGGGACCAGAAAATCCGGCTGGAACCGGGATCTTTCTATATTCTGCCTTTAATGAAGCCCTATTCTCTTTGGCATGTCCAGGAGGATCCTCTCCAGGTTCTCTGGTTCCACATTCAGATCAAGATGGATTTCTATATTGATCTGGGAATTGTAAAAATAATAGAAAATACCCCCATGTATTTTGTTCTGCAAAGTCTGCGTTCCTTTATGGGAAATGCCAGATATTATTCGGAAACGGAACAGCTTTTTGATATATTCCTGACACTGCTTGGTGAAGAACTCCCCCTGCAGAAAACAGATCATCCTGTTATGAAAAGTGTACTGGATTATATCGATTCTCATATATCCGACCACATTACCGTATGTGATCTGGCAGCATACGCGGGAATGGAGCGTTCCTATTTCTCCCGCAAATTCAAAGCTGCTTTTCAGATGTCTCCCAACCAGTATCTCTATGCCGCCCGTTTAAATCAGGCAGCCATTGCTCTGGCAAAGGGGGCTACTGTGTCGGAAGCCTGCCGGATAGCGGATTATGCAGATGAGAAATCATTTTCCAGAGCCTTTCGCAGCTATATGGACATTCCACCCAGCATCTACCGAAAAAGTCACATAGTGCAACCTTAAAGTCACACCGCAGTGTTGTGGCTTTTTTCTGTTCATGGTACCCTTTAGAAAAGAACAACAACGGGAGGTATGTATATGTTGGAAGAAGATAAGAATACAAAAATTAACAGGATCCGTTTTACCGACTCGGATAAAGATATTCTGCGCACCCTGGGGTATCGAATCGCAGAAATATCCGCCGATGACAGAAATGCAGTGAATGCAAAGAACTGGACTTTATTAAATGACAGAAAATCCGTAAAACCAATGGTCTGGATCAATGAAGTTCCCTGGCACGAATTGAATGTAAATGAAGAATTAACGTTGAGATGCGGGCAGCCCTGGGCAAGAAAATTAGAAGATGAAATGAGAAAAACAATCTATCAGTGGAATCATTTCCCCGGCGATATGGTTGTGAATCCTTATATGGAATCTCCTCTCGCTATTGCATCCACCGGTTTTGGCATTGAAGAAGATGTGACCTGTGTATCAACCGATCGGGATAACGATATTGTCTCCAGGCATTTTAAAATCCAGATTTCCGAACCGGAAGATATAGATAAAATTAAAATGCCGGTTGTAACCCATAATGTAAAGGAAACCGAAGAAACATTTGCCGCCATGAATGAAATATTTGCCGGAATTCTTCCCGTAAAAAAAGTGGGGAGAAAGCACATCTGGTATACTCCCTGGGATTATCTGGTACGTTGGTGGGGCATACAGGAAGCCATTATGGATCTGATTCTGCGCCCGGATATGGTGCATGACATTTACGAACGAATGGTACAGGCGTGGATGCGGGAAATGGACCAGCTGGAAGCCATGAACCTGCTGTCACTGGATAATAACAATACCAGAATCGGCTCGGGTGGATATGGCTATACGACAGAACTTCCGGGAACTGACTATGATCCTTCTCATGTAATGGCGAAAAATATGTGGGGATGTTCCAACGCACAGATTTTCTCTACTGTCTCTCCTGAGATGCACTGGGAATTTGCCGTGGAACACGATTTGAAATGGCTGGAACGCTTTGGCTTAACTTACTATGGCTGTTGTGAACCCCTGGATATTAAAATGGATGTACTGCACCGCATCCCCAACCTCAGAAAGGTCTCCGCATCTCCCTGGAATAACAGTAAAAAAATAATTGACGCAATTGGTTCTGATTACGTAATCAGCAGAAAGCCGAATCCGGTTATTGCAGCAGGAACTGCCTTTGATCCCATCCAGGCAGAAAAAGACCTGAGGGAATTTATGAAGCTTACAGATCGAAACTGCCATGTGGAACTAATTTTCAAAGATGTGTCCACAGTGAGATATGATCCGAAGAGACTCTGGGAATGGGAAAAAATTGCAATGCGCGTTGCAGAGGACTATTCCAGGTAAACTAAAATAGCAGGGACATGTAATTTTCCGCAATTACACATCCCTGCTGTGACATTTTTTATTGATACATCTGAAGCTGTATATCATCCGGCTCCGTCATCCATAGTATGGTCTCCCATACCTCCTGTCCGTCATTTTTCTGTCGTGGTCCCGGAGTACTTCTTCCATTCAATATGTATGATTTTAACTGATCCCGCAGTTCCTTTGCCAGTTTCGGATACTGCTCTATCACGTTTATCTGTTCCCCGATATCCTTTGATAAATCATACAGCTGGAACCTGGGAAGGCTTTGATCCTCTTCTCCCGGTTTGGGAGCTGACCAGCCGCCCGATCCCGGACACATTTCCAGCTTCATCATCCCTTTTCGAATGGAAAGGGAGCCATCGATACTCTGATGTACCACATCTCTGCGGACCTCCGGTCCTTTGGGGTCCTTCCAAAGCGACAGATTGCTGACACTGTCTTCCCCTGCATTTTCCGGCAATGGATAGTCAAAATACTCAGCCAGCGTCGCCATCAGGTCACTAAGGCATACAACCCTGCCACAAACACCGCCTTTCTCTGCCATCTCAGGCCAGTGCATCATCAGCGGTACTCTGTGTCCGCCTTCATAGATATCTGCCTTTGTTCCCCGGAATACATAGCTGGGATTGTGTCCCGCTGCTTTTAGCTCTTCGTAATCCGCCATTGGGGAACATCCGTTATCCGAGGTATACAAAATAATTGTATTTTCTAAAAGCCCCAGTTCTTCCAGCTTTTTCGTAATTCTTCCGGTTACGTCATCACAGTGCAATACAAAATCTCCATAGGCATTCGTTCCGGATTTTCCCTGGAATCTTTCTGCCGGCAGAATCGGTGTGTGGGGGGCAGGCATGGGAAAATATATAAAAAACGGATTTTCTTTGTACTCCTCAATCTTCCCTAGTACCCGGTCTGTAAGTTCGTCCAGAACATGTTCATGTACAAATCCCGGTGCAGCGGGGCCTTTTCTCCAAAATTGCTTGCCTGTATTCTGCGTCTCATGATCCGGTTTAGCCGTAAAATGCTCATTCTCAATGTAGACATAAGGAGGCATATCCAGAGACCCGCTGATCCCAAAATAATAATCAAAGCCATGATCTACCGGAGATCCCTTTATCGCTCCTGCGTAGTCCACTCCGTCGCTTGCCTCAAATTCTTCTGCTTCTCTGAAATGATCAAATTTGGCAAACTCCATTCCCAGATGCCATTTTCCGATCATTGCCGTTTGGTACCCCTGCTCTTTTAAAAGATTTGCCACCGTCATACGTCCCGGTTCCAGAAGCGGTGAGGAATATCCACCCACTACATAGGATTTCAGCCGGGAACGCCAGTTATAGCGCCCCGTTAAAATACTGTATCTGGAGGGAGTGCAGACTGCCGAGGATGCATGGGCATCCGTAAAACGGATGCCATTTTCACACAGTCTGTCTAAATTGGGAGTCTGAAACGGACAATTTTCGTTGTAAGCAGAGATATCTCCATAGCCCATATCATCAGCCAGAATGTAGATCAGGTTTGGACGTTTCTTTGGATTTTTCATTTAGTTCTCTCCTTTTCCGTTTAAATGCACCTACTCCTTAGCAATTCCATAATTATTTTCTGCGGACCAGCCATTTTCTGCCTTTACTTCCTCCAGTACTTCCTTATAAGAATCATTGACCATTTTCCCAAATTCTTCGGTTGACAGTCCGCCTTCCAGATACTGCTGTCCTGCCCGGTGGAAATAAGTGCGCAGTTTTTCGTTAATTCCTGTATAATAAGCCATGCGTAAAGGTTCTTCCGTAATAATAAATCCACTTAAGCTGTCTGGAAGTTTGGTGGTATTTGCCAGGGGGATTCTGCAGATGCCGTCAGCAAATTTTTTCTGGATGTCCGGTGATGACATATACTGAACGAATTTAATCGCTGCTTCTAACCGGGCACTATCCCCTTCCAGGTTTTTATTTATTGCATAAATGATATCCGGTTGTCCGCCCAGAATTACGGATTTGCCCATTGCATATTCGGATGTATCTTTTGTGATGACCGGAACCGGCATAACTTCGTATTTAAAATCATCTCCCACAGCATCCTGAATCTGGCTGAGATTTGTGGAAAGTGCCTGTACCATTGCAACTTCACCCCTCATGAACATATCCAGAGCAGATTTCTGGTCCAGACCATTATAGTCGCTGGTCCAGTACTGTGAAAATTCCTTCATCATATCGAATCCTTTTACCAGCTGGGGACTCGTAAAATCAATTTTTCCCTCATCAAATCCTTTGGCGATTTCTCCTAACTCAATATAGCCATTGCCGGACTCGTCCAGTTCCTTTACAAGCCCCTCATCCAGCTGACTGGACACAGAGTTGTTAAACCAGAGCCAGGAGAGATCTCCGATTGTCGCATTTGGAAAACCAAAGGGGATCGTCCCAGAATCTTTGAGTTTTTTGCAGGCATCCATAAATTCCGCCCATGTCTCCGGTTTCTTCACACCTGCTTTTTCAAAAAGATCCATGTTACAGAAGATGCGGACAACACTGGTGGATGAGGGATATCCCGGCACCACATTATCCGGAAGCTCCATTCTTTCTAATATGGAATCCGGAAGGGTCTCTCTCCACGTCTTTCCGGGATCGTATGCACTTTCGGTGTCATAGAGATCCTTAAAATTATACAGCCAGCCGCTGTCATAATCCGAAGTGATATTATATAGAATATCCGTATACACATCCGGTCCTTCTCCTGCGGAGAACTGCGTTGTCAGCCAGGTGCGGTAGTCTCCTGTAGGTATGGATTCAAACTCTACCTGAATTCCGGTGTCATCTGTAAATGATTTGATAATATCCTGGGTGAGCTGGTTTGCCTTTTCGTCTGTTCCCAGATCCTGAACAAACTTTAACGTCACATTTTCCCCGCTGTCTGCTTTCTTTTCTCCGTCTCCCGTATCCTCTTTTTTGGATTCTTCCGCCTGGTTTGCCTCACTTCCTGCCTGGGTATCTTTTGCCCCGCCAGTTGCTTTATCGGTTGCTTTGTCACCGCCACCTGCTCCACATCCAGCCAGCATTCCAGCCGCCATTGCCCCGCTTAAGAGAACTGCAATTATTTTTTTCTTCATTTTCATTTCCTCCTTTTATATAAAGTCTGGTCCAATTGGACCGACCCTATTCTCTGCTTTCATTATGTTTAGATCATCGTCTATTGTTTATAATCTCAACAACTGTTTCTTTTTAACACATATATGAATGTATTTATATACTTATCAGCCCTTCACGGATCCCTGCGTCAAGCCTGCTACAAAAGATTTACTGGCAAAGCAGAACAGGATGATCAGCGGCAAGGAAGCAATGATATACCCTGAAAATAACACCCCGTTGCCATCATTTACAGAAGTTACCATTTTTGTCAAAGCAACTGCAATCTGCTGGGTCTTCTCTCCTGTCGCCGCTACCAGGGGCCAAAGATAGTTATTCCAGGCAGATAATCCCGTCATAATCGTCATCGTTGCTATGATAGGCTTTGAAAGTGGTGCTGCCACCTTCATTAGAATTGCCATGTCCCCTGCCCCTTCTATCTCGGCTGCTTCAAACAGACTTTTTGGTAAGCCTTCCATGGAGCCTCTGGTGAGAAATGTTCCCATGGCAACACTATAGGCGGTAGGCGGTAAGATCAGCCCCCAGTATGTATTATACAATTTCAGCTCCGATATCTGGATAAACTGAGGGATCAGCATTACAAAACCCGGAATCATCAGCATAGCTATAATACCATAATACAGTACCCTGGAACCTTTAAATGTGAACCGGACAAATGCATAGGCTGCCAATACGGAAAGTATAATGGTCAAAATAATTACTGCAAAGGTAACCACAAAGGAGTTCATCATTGGTCTTGCTACCTGGGAAAATGCTTTTTCAAAATTTACGAACCTCCACTGTGCTGCGAGCATAAATGGATTCATAATTATTTCTTTCTGAGGTTTAAATGCATTGATTACTAACAGATAAAACGGTGATAAAGTCAGGAGAAGCAATAGCCCAAGTATTACTCTGCCTGAGATTTTCGCAAATATTTTCATACGTCTCTCCTTCTATTCTGATAAGTCTTCGCTCTTTAGGAATTTGTTATTTAAAACAGTCAGAATCATGATGATTATAAATAAGATGATACCAATGGCGGACGAATACCCCATCTTTTTGTATGTAAAGCCCTGTTCATATAAATAAACTGCCGGTACCATCGTAGAAGTCACAGGTCCTCCCTTTGTCAGAATATAAATCGATTCAAAAATCTGCAGGGAATTGATGATTGCCAATGTAATCATAAGCTTCAGCTGCCCGGATACTAACGGCAGATCCACTTTAATAAACCGCTGTAAAATATTTGCTCCATCAATTCTGGAAGCTTCAAATACATCCCTGGAGATCGATTGCAATGCTCCGAAATAAATCAGGAACTGCATTCCTCCCAGCATGGACATCCCAAGCCAGGGAAATCCGATCGCAATAATAGAACCAAGTGCCGTCTTCGTGTCTCCAAGCCAGGGGCTTGCCAGATTCGAAAGACCGATGTTATGAAGCAGGATGTTTAAAACTCCGTTATCTCCAGCCAGAATCCATTTCCATAACAGGATGATTACCACACCGGGAATTACCATAGGAAAGGTAAATGCAGTCCGTATAACATACTGCTTTTTAGCAGATTTAACCGCAAACAGCAGCTCTGCAGCCAGAAGAGGAATCGAGACAACGATCAAAATATATGCGATCATTACTTTCAATACCGTGACCAATGATCCCAAAAACACACTGTCTTTAAACGCTGCAATGTAGTTATCCAGCCCCACAAAAACATTCAGGTTACCACCGTTCCAATTAAAAAACGACTTTTCAATCGCCATTCCAAAGGGAATGTATTTAAATGTAACCAGAAAAATGTAGATCGGAATCAAAAACAAGTAAGGTTTGATTATTTTAATCCAGTTTCTTTTTTTCTGCACTTTTCTTTCCTCCTTTTGTACATCTTGTACGTTAAAATAATTATATCAGCCTTATTTTTATATATCTTTGTATTATTTTTCTGTATTTGGTGTAATATTTTTATATGAAAGCACAAAAAAAAGGTGTGTATTAAAAATTTACACACCTTTTTGTTCATATCTATTTTTCGTGTCAGCTAATCATTGAAACTTTTCAGCTTACCACAGTAGCTTCTTAATACCATCTTCTCATTTCAGATTCTCTAGTAGCTTCCCATACCACCTTCTCATTTCGGCTAACAATAGCAGCTTTTCATACTATCTTCTCATTTTCGCTAACAATAGCAACTTTTCATACTATCTTCTCATTTCCGCTTTTAATTCGATTTCCTATATTCATTCACTTTAATATCTTGTCTTTCTGGGTAATAATCACACGGCTGGCAATACCTTCTTCACTTTCAATCCGTATGCCGCAATCCTTGCCATAGAGAAGCTTGATTCTGTCATTCACATTGATTAAAGCAATCCCAAACCCTTTATTCTCCGGAGTTCGAATTTCTCTGGAAAAAGAATTCAGAGATTTATTCAACTCTTCCAACTGATCTTTCGCAATTCCCCTTCCATCATCCGAGACAATAATATCCACATAACCCCCTCTTCTGACCACGCTGATATCGATTACACCCTTATGCCCGGGCTTTGGTAGAATTCCATGTACCCATGCATTTTCCACCACTGGCTGTATCAAGAGTTTTACCGTTTCCAGCATCTCATCTTCTTTGGCAGCATGTACTTCCAGCTTTACGCAATGGTCATAACGCTCATTAATAATCGCAAGATAAGATCTCACATGATTTAGTTCTGCTTCTAAAGTAGTTCTGGACTCCTTGCAATTAATGCTATAACGCATCATGTTGGAAAGATTCTGGGTGAGGTTCGCAATAGTATCAATCTCTTCGATCTGAGCGATGCAGTAAATATTATCCAGGGTATTGTATAAAAAGTGAGGATTAATCTGCGCCTGCAAAGCACTGATCTGTGCCTGCTTTTCCCGCACTTCCGACAGATATATCCTGGCTCCCATTTCCTGAATCCGTTTTTTCATATTGTTAAACCGCCTTGCAATATGTCCGATCTCATCATTCGAAGTAACTTTAATAAAGGCTTCCGGTTCCTCTTCCATCGTATCCATAAAGTCATTCAAAACCTTAACCGGCATCATCAGACGTTTGGACAAATATACCGAAACCAGTATTCCAAAGACAGCACAGGATATAAAGATCAGATTAATAGTCTGTACAAGGTGGTGGACGCTTTCAAACAAAACACTATTAGAATCTACTGTTGTTACCACCCACTTGTATCTCGGTATGTACATACTGGTGATAAAGGATTCTTTATCCGAAATAGTAGTATAATCCTGATCCTTTGCCTTGGCTTCCGGTTTTTCAATCCTTCCTGCAATCTGCTTCGCACTGTCATCTGTAATATGCTGGCTGTAAATAACATTTCCTTCATAATCTGTCACTACAATTCCCCGGTCCTGGGAATCCAGCTGCCGGAAAATACTGGAGATCTCCGTAAATTTTACCGAAACCATAATAAACGGTACGAAATCTTCCATTCCTTTAGAGCTTCTGGGTATCCGCTTTAAATAGAGCAGAACTTCGGATTTGCTGAGACCCGCAGGTTTATAATCTTCTTTTAACGGACCATATATATAATCATTTTTATTCAATGATGCAAACTGTTGATACCATTCCGCTTCTTTCACATCAAAACGGTTTAAGTACATTCCATCTCCTACATAAACATGGTGGTCTTTATCATAGTAAATTAAAACACCATTCACTACATTTCCCAGATTATTGATATAGATGTTGTCTTTTAAATCCATCTCAAAATCAACCTGGCTTTTCAGTGTCTGAAACGTGTAAGGTTCCTCACCGGAAAAGCAGATACTCTCAAATAATTGCTGGTTATTACTGTTCGCCACATACTGTGCCACCCGATTAAATATTGCATCCAGATCATAGGTAACTTTCGCCATTGCCTGAGAATTATAGTTTATAATCTGCCGTTTCACAAACTTCGTATTGAAATAGTTAACCGCCGTAGAGATTCCCACCAGCATTACAAGCAGCAGTATGATATAGCTGGACATGACCTTCCAGTGCATTTTACTCTTTATCTTCTTAAACATGCTCTTCTCCATACAATTCCCTGTTCAGCTTTGTCTTGTATTCTGTGGGACTTTCCCCTGTTACCTTTTTAAATACCTTAGTAAAATAATGCTGATCCGGATACCCCACCTGGGCCGCTATATCCCATATTTTCCCCTGGGTTGTCATCATTAATTCTTTCGCACGTTCAACCTTCACCTGCATAATAAAAGCAGTCAGAGAAAGTCCGTTTGTTTTCTTAAAAACCGTGGACAGATATGCCTCACTTAAATGATATTTTAGAGCCAGTCCGGAAAGTGTATATTTTTCACTGCAGTTCTTTCGAACGGTGTCCTCAATATCCCGGATCACATCTTGAATATCTACAGATCTGGCTCCATCTGTTCTGCCTCCTTCTGCTCTGCTTACTTCTGACGAAGGCAGTCCCCTGTCCGCAGATTCTCCATACCTTTCGCTGGTATTCTGCCATTCTGCTGATAATTCCTCCACACACTTATGGATCGTATTGTTTAACACCTGCTTATCCACCGGCTTAAGAAGATAGTCAACCGCCCGGTATGACAGCGCCCGTTTCACATACTCAAACTCATCATATCCCGAAATCATAATAATTCTCGTCCGCTTTTCTATGGCATATATCCGTTCACATAGGGTACATCCATCTTCTGTGGGAAACTTTACATCTGAAATCACGATCTGGGGACGATGCTCTGAAAACAATGCAAGAGCACCTTCAACCGTATCCGCTTCCAGAATCTGTGTCTCCCCCTCTAACCGGCTTTGATCAATCATCTTTATAATCCCCTTACGGATCCAACGCTCGTCATCTGCTACCAGAATTATCATATGTATCTCTCCTTTTAAACAGTATACATTAACTATATCCTGCTTTTTAACGAATGTCTACCGATAACAGATAAAATAATCCAGATAAGAAATATTGCACTCTTCCTTTGCCGGAACGAAAAACAGTTTCTGCATATCAGCCTGCGTACAGCTGCATCGTCACGTGCCTTCATCAGAACGGAATCAACCCCATAATCCTTATAAATATGCAGCAAAATTTCACGCATAAGTTCCCCAAATGCTTCTTCTGTCTCATATTCCGGGAGAATATCGATCCGCAATATCCCCATCCACTTATCATCTACGGAATATTTCTTTGATGGACAGATCCCAATTGTCCCCACCGGCTTTTTTGGATCTTTATCCACAATGGTTAATCTCACAAAATCGTGCACCTCATACCGGCTCTCCCAGTACTCCATACATTTTAAAAAAGCTTCATAATCCGTATAGTAAAAATCATCGTTACAGCTGTCCCCGTTAAAATGCCGTGCAGCCTCTTTGTTGGAATAGCATAAAAATAAATCCTCACTGTCACTGATTTCCATCTTCCTCAGGATAAAATGTTCCGTCTCATAAGTCGGACATTTTGCAAAAACATCTTTGTTGTGCATATAAAAACCACCCTTTCCTTATTAAATATTCCTGTATGTAACGTTCTATTCTCTAAAGTATATCAGAACATTTGTTCGATGTAAAGACTATTTCTGAAATTTGCAGCATAATTTTTTGCTGTCCTTTTCACAGCGGACAATGTATAATAGGATAAAATAATTGATCAGAAGGGTGGTTTTTGTTATGAAAAAATTAGGAATAATCGGCGGCATGGGACCGGAATCCACGTTGCTGTATTACAAAGAAATAGCGGAACAGTTCCAAAAAAGGGAAACACACGGATTTTTTCCGGAATTAACGATTGAAACGGTAAACATGTATAAAATGTTAGGTTATTGTCTGGATGGGGACTATGAAAATCTGGCTGGCTATTTGTCACAGGCTGTACATAATGCAGAATCCGCAGGAGCAGAATTTATTATTCTGGCATCCAATACTCCTCATGTGGTATTTGAAACTTTGCAGGCTAAAGCATCTGTTCCAATGCTCAGTATTGTGGAACCTGTGTTTCATGCAGTGCGGGAGCAGGGTCTGAAAAAAATTGCCTGGCTTGGTACCGCCTTCACCATGGAGCAAAGCTATTTCAAGAAAATATTTACCGAAAATGGCATTGCGGTTATCGTACCAACTAAAAAAGAACGTGAATTTATTGATCAGACCATTGCCAGGGAGCTGGAATTTGGCATTGTAAAAGAAGAATCAAAAAAAGAAATTGATCAGATTATCCACCGTATGATTTCAGAAGAAAGCATAGACGGCATTATATTAGGTTGTACGGAATTGCCGCTGATGTATAAAGATACTATCCTTCCGATTCCCTGTTTTGATACAATGAAATATCATATAAAGGGGATTGTAGATTATATGTTAAGGGGATCAAACAGCAATGCCGGCAATTAAGAAGTAATTTTACGCAAAAATATAGCCTCTGCAGCTATTGCCCACCACTATTCTATAG
>OIES01000959.1_pt1 | contig 11930 bp, 11 predicted proteins | sample 1581811 | NCBI WGS metagenome assembly OIES01 (sample SAMN03281021, study PRJEB24777) | human gut metagenome | isolation source: fecal sample PR177 from 1 month old male Malay infant, vaginal delivered... | reverse complement strand
AGATCAAAGCGCGTATCGCCGAACTGGGTCGTCAAATCACCGAACATTACAAGGACAGCGGCAGCGAAATGGTGCTGGTCGGTCTGTTGCGCGGCTCTTTCATGTTCATGGCAGACCTGTGCCGTGAAGTGCAGGTGCCGCACGAGGTCGATTTTATGACCGCCTCCAGCTACGGCAGCGGCATGTCCACAACCCGTGATGTGAAAATCCTGAAAGATCTGGATGAAGATATTCGTGGCAAAGATGTGTTGATTGTTGAGGACATCATCGACTCCGGCAACACGCTCTCTAAAGTGCGTGAGATCCTGAGCCTGCGTGAACCAAAATCACTGGCGATTTGTACTCTGCTGGATAAGCCTGAGCGCCGTGAAGTGCAGGTGCCGGTGGAGTTCGTTGGTTTCTCCATCCCGGACGAATTCGTGGTGGGTTACGGCATTGATTACGCGCAGCGTTATCGCCATTTGCCGTATGTTGGGAAAGTAGTGATTCTGGACGAATAATTGCGGGCTGATGCCCTCACCCCAGCCCTCTCCCACAGGGAGAGGGTGAAAACCCCCGGCTTTGTTATTTATGGTTAACGTGCTTAAGCTTGAGGTTGGCAATTCCCGAGCGGTAACGCTGTTCCAGCGTTTCGCGGTTGGTGGCGGTCACTTCCAGATTGCGTAGCAGGCCGTCGTGAATACCGTACGCCCAGCCGTGGATGGAGACCTTCTGTCCGCGTTTCCAGGCAGACTGCATAATCGTCGAGTGGCCCAGGTTATAGACCTGCTCCATCACGTTCAGCTCACACAGCGTGTCGAGACGGCGCTCCTGCGGCATTTCGCCCAGCAGTGAGCTATGTTTGAACCAGATATCACGGATGTGCAGCAGCCAGTTATCGATTAACCCCAGCTCTGTATTTTCGACCGCCGCCTGTACGCCGCCGCAGCCGTAGTGGCCACAAATAATGATGTGCTCAACCTCCAGAACGTCAACGGCATACTGAACAACCGAAAGGCAGTTGAGATCGGTATGAATAACGAGGTTAGCCACATTGCGGTGAACAAACAGTTCGCCCGGTTCAAGACCGGTCAGACGTTCGGCGGGGACGCGGCTGTCGGAACATCCAATCCAGAGAAAGCGCGGGTTCTGCGCCTGTGCCAGTTTTCCAAAAAATCCGGGGTCTTCCTCCACCAGCATTTTTGACCATAGTGCATTGTTGCTGATGAGTGTATCTATGTCGTTCATGGAGGTTAGCGACCTGTAACCAAGTGATTGCGTTGCGCTACTATAGGGTAACCCGACTTTTAATGAAACCACACAACGTGTGTCAGAACTTAAGGTAAGTTGAATTCATGGCGATTGCACTGGAGCTTGAACAGCTCAAAAAAACCTACCCGGGGGGCGTCCAGGCGCTGCGCGGGATAGATCTTAAAGTCGAAGCGGGAGATTTCTACGCGCTTCTGGGGCCGAACGGGGCGGGAAAATCGACCACCATCGGGATTATCAGCTCGCTGGTCAATAAAACGTCTGGTCGCGTTAGCGTGTTTGGCTACGACCTGCAAAAAGACGTGGTCAACGCCAAGCGCCAGCTGGGGCTGGTGCCGCAGGAGTTCAACTTCAACCCGTTTGAGACGGTACAGCAGATTGTTGTTAACCAGGCGGGTTACTATGGCGTTGAGCGCAAAGAAGCGCTAGAGCGCAGCGAAAAGTATCTCAAACAGCTTGACCTGTGGGAGAAGCGTAACGAGCGCGCGCGGATGTTGTCCGGGGGGATGAAGCGCCGCCTGATGATTGCTCGCGCGCTGATGCACGAGCCAAAGCTGCTCATTCTTGATGAACCGACCGCTGGCGTGGATATTGAACTGCGTCGTTCCATGTGGGGCTTCCTGAAGGATCTGAACGACAAAGGCACCACCATCATTCTGACCACGCACTACCTTGAAGAGGCAGAGATGCTGTGCCGCAACATCGGCATCATTCAGCACGGCGAGCTGGTGGAAAACACCTCGATGAAGAACCTGCTCTCCAAGCTAAAATCAGAGACCTTTATCCTCGATCTGGCGGCGAAAAGCGCCCTGCCGAAGCTGGAGGGGTATAACTATCGCCTGGTCGATACCTCGACGCTGGAGGTAGAGGTGCTGCGCGAGCAGGGAATCAACAGCGTGTTCTCCCAGTTGAGCGCGCAGGGCGTTCAGGTATTAAGCATGCGTAACAAAGCGAACCGACTGGAAGAGCTGTTTGTCTCTCTGGTGCACGATAAACAAGGAGACAAGGCATGACGCATCTTTACTGGGTCGCGCTGAAAAGCATCTGGGCGAAAGAGATTAACCGCTTTATGCGCATCTGGGTGCAAACCCTGGTGCCGCCGGTGATCACCATGACGCTCTACTTCATCATTTTCGGCAACCTGATTGGCTCCCGCATTGGTGAGATGCACGGCTTTACCTATATGCAGTTTATCGTGCCGGGCCTGATCATGATGGCAGTGATCACCAACGCTTACGCGAACGTGGCATCCTCATTCTTCAGCGCCAAGTTCCAGCGCAACATTGAAGAGCTGCTGGTGGCGCCAGTGCCGACGCACGTCATTATCGCCGGTTACGTGGGCGGCGGCGTGGCGCGCGGGCTGTGCGTGGGTATTCTGGTGACGGCGATTTCGCTGTTCTTCGTGCCGTTCCAGGTGCACTCGTGGCTATTCGTCGCGCTCACGTTATTGCTTACTGCGATCCTGTTCTCACTGGCTGGCTTGCTGAACGCCGTGTTCGCCAAAACGTTCGATGACATCAGCCTGATCCCGACCTTTGTGCTGACGCCGCTAACCTATCTGGGCGGGGTGTTCTACTCCCTGACGCTGCTGCCGCCGTTCTGGCAGGCGCTGTCGCACCTGAACCCGATTGTCTATATGATCAGCGGCTTCCGCTTTGGTTTCCTCGGCATTACCGATGTCCCGCTGTTCACCACCGTTGTGGTGCTGGCGGTATTTATCGTGGCGTTCTATCTGCTGTGCTGGTATTTGATCCAGCGTGGACGTGGGCTGCGTAGCTAATCTTCTGCCCGGCGACGTTCTGTTTGCCGGGCACTTTCTTTGACAGTTATCACCGTAAACTAACCTTCACCTGGATAAACTACTCGCCTGCTAAGGAGAGACGTTATGCTGGGATGGGTTATCACCTGCCACGATGAAGAGGCACAGGAAATGCTCCTGAAGCTGGAGGCCCGATTTGGCCCTCTGGCGCAATGTCGTGCGGTAAATTACTGGCGAGGGCTGAGCACCAATATGCTAAGCCGGATGATGTGCGACGCGCTGCATGAAACCGACACCGGTGATGGCGTGATTTTTCTCACCGACAGATCGGGCGCGGCGCCTTACCGTTCAGCGGCGTTAATGAGCCATAAGCATGATAACTGTGAAGTGATCTCCGGTATCAGCCTGCCTTTACTCGAAGCGATGTATCCGCTGCGCGCAACGTTGAGCAGCGCTGAGTTTCGTCACGCCATTGTGGCGCAGGGCTCGCCGGGCGTGAGCAGCCTGTGGCACCAGCAGCAGAAGAATCCGCCTTTCGTTCTGCTTCACGATCTGTATAAGCATTAAACATTGGTATTGATGTCGCTTTTGCTACAATGGCGACTGATTTTCCGTATCGATTTATATCCCATGCTCATGCGCGTTATCTTTATCCTTCTGCTACTGGTCTCCGGTGGTGCGTCTGCCAGCCTGACCAGTCAGCAAGGCCTTCCTGCCCAATATATGCAAACCACCGAAGATGCAGCCATCTGGGCGCAGGTGGGAAATGCTGTCGTGAACGTGGGCAATGTCCGCGCCGGGCAGATCCTCGCCGTCTTTCCGGCCGCGGCGGATTACTATGAATTTCGTTTCGGATTCGGTACGGGGTTTATTGATAAAGAGCACCTGGAAAAAGTGCAGGGTAAGCAACGCGTCGAGGATAGCCTGGGCGATCTGAACAAGCCGCTCAGCAATCAAAACCTCATCACCTGGAAAGACACGCCAGTGTATAATGCCCCCAGCAGCGGAAGCGCGCCCTTTGGCACCTTAAGCGCCAATCTTCGCTATCCGATTCTGAATAAGCTGAAAGATCGCCTGAACCAGACCTGGTTTCAGATCCGCATCGGCAATCGTCTGGCGTGGATCAGCAGCCTGGATGCACAGGAAGATAACGGACTGCCGATTCTGACCTACCACCATATCCTGCGTGATGAAGAGAACACCCGTTTTCGACATACCTCCACGACAACCAGCGTACGTGCGTTTAATAATCAGATGGCCTGGTTACGCGATCAAGACTATACCACGCTGACAATGTACCAGCTTGAAGGGTACGTGCGTAACAAGATGAACCTCCCCGCGAAAGCGGTGGTGATCACTTTTGATGATGGCCTGAAATCGGTGAGCCGCTACGCGTATCCGGTGCTGAAAGAGTATGGCTTCAACGCGACGGCGTTTATTATTTCATCCCGAATCAAAGGTCACCCGCAGAAGTGGGATCCCCGATCGCTACAGTTTATGAGCGTTCAGGAAATCAAGGGCATCCAGGATGTGTTCGACATTCAGTCTCACACCCACTTCCTGCATCGCGTTGATGGGTATAAACACCCCATCTTATTGAGCCGCAGCTATCACGTGATCCTGTTCGATTTTGAACGCTCACGTCGTGCACTGGCGCAGTTCAACCCGCGCGTGCTGTATGTTTCGTACCCGTTTGGCGGGTATGACAATAAAGCGATTAAAGCCGCGAATGATGCCGGTTTTCATCTGGCGGTGACAACGGTGAAAGGGAAGGTGAAGCCGGGGGATAATCCGTTCTTACTGAAGCGGCTGTATATTCTGAGAACGGATTCGCTGGAGACGATGTCGCGGCTGATCAGCAATCAGCCGCAGGGGTGATTACAAATACTCTATTGAGAATGTCGCCACCGCTTTGAAATTACCGGCAGCAATATCGCTGGTATATTCCATAAAATAGGCATTAAAAGGTAAATCAATGTTTTCGCTGGTGCCTACCGTGCGAAGAGGTGCATAAATTGGTGTGGGATCGTTAATTATCGGTTCTCCATGTCCCCCAGGGTTGGAGGGAAACTCTTCGTTTATTAAGACACCAACCCCTCTCGCGGCATTCGAAGTCAAGATATTGGTCAACACAACCCCCGTTCCGGGAACAGAGGTGGTTGTATTGGAGCTGACTTTATAATAAATACCCACCGTATTAGCACAACCTTTGAGCTGCAAATTAAATTGTTTATGTGGATACCAGCCGCTGTTTTTCACATCGGAGAACATAACTTCACCAAAATCAACGTTATTACTGCCGCCATTGACCATGGCTGCCTGACAGGTGGCGGCGGCAACCGGAATGCTAAAAGATGACGGCATAATATTAAACCACCAGGGTTGGTTGTCGCTGTCCGTATGCCCTCCAATGGACATCCCACCGATTTTTTTTGACCCTTGTGGGGTTATTACCGAAACATGTTCAGGGTTACCCAGAATACTGTCTCGCTGATAAAGCTTGATTTGGATTTTCCAATTATGATCTGTTTTCGACGCGTTTATGGGAAGGTTTATCCATTGACCAGAGGAGTATTGAAAATATGCTCCAGGGTTGCTATCGCTATAAACCCTCACTGCATAAGCAATCCCGTCAATATTGGTTGGCCAAAGCGCGTACCCTTCGTCGGTAGTCCCAACCACGTCGTAGGTGATATTTGACATTTGTTCACCTTCGTTTCCTGCATCGCACTGAGACCAAAGCCCAGGGGAAAGTTGTGCATTAAAGGGGCCCGCAATCTCACTAAAATGGCCCGGTATTCCCGTGTTGTAACTGGATTTAAAATAGACAGGTGAATTTGCAAGGGTATTGACAATCGTTGAGGTCCCGCCCTCGCCACTATAGCCAAAATGGCATTCACCCCAAGCATACCCTTGCAGTAGCAGTAGACTTGCCGCGAACAGTCTTGCCCATGCAAAAATATTAAACCATCCTGTGTTACTCATGAGTATATTCTTCCTGTTTACTCTAGTTATAGGTGGCATTAACCACAACACTACTCGTCACTTTTCCCGCTTTCACGAGGCCGACGTTCTGTAAGCGTGCATAAAATGGATAATCTTTCACCCAGCTATCTGCGCCTGCATCGATTAACACGCTGGAGCTACCGTCCGCGTTCAGTACATTGGTGTTTAACGCTTTTGAAAAGATAACGACACCCGTGTTTTCTGCTCCGCCTTCCAGGACCTTGGTTTCGTTGATAAACACCTGGCGAGTGCCAACCGGCCACTGCTTGCTTTGTGGCTGGAAACTGAAATCCACCGCATTTACCGAGATATTATCGCCAGAGCAACTTTCTACCCGCACTGTAAACGGGGTGCCGCTTGCTGCATCTGTAGGCTGCAAACGCGAGCTTCCATCGGGGTTATAAAACCAATTCTTACTGACCGTAGGCAGATGGACTTTTCCTCCATCTGGAATTGAAATCTGGCAGGTGTTTTCGACAATATTGGCATCAAGCGTGACATCCATGCCTGTTTCCGCTGACAGGCATGGGGCAGACCAGTGCCAGGCAATAAGTCCTGCGAAGATCACCGATCTTTTGAGAACCTTATTTTTCTGTTTGTTTGACATCTCTGCTCTGCCCATGATTATTACTGGTAAGTGACGACAAACGTCACGGGCGCGCTAACGTCACCGGCGGTGACATCTGCGATCGTTTTATCTTTTGCGATCACGATACGTGCATTCATATCTACACTAGCGGATGCACCGCTAATAGTGACGGCTTGTGACGGTTTTGTACTACAGTTCATCAGCATTCCTGATCCAGACGTTCCTTTCCAGACTTCAAAGGCCGCGCCATTACTGGCGTTAAATGAATCACCATTTTTCGCATCGCCAGAACACTCCCCTCCCGCTCCGGTGGTTGCTTGTACGCTCGCAGTTTTCACACCTGCACAGCTGCTAAAAACGATTTTGAATGGTTCGCTTCGGCTTTGAGCCACAAGGTCTGACTTAAAAACATCTCCAAATGGCAACGTCGTAATTTGTTGACCACCGCTGTTTTGGATCTGCGCAGTACAGGTCCCCGCCTCAACCGTAGAGGTAAAGCTTGCCTGAACGCTGGTAGTACCTGTAATCGCGCTACTGGCGGCGCTGATGAGACCGGAAGAAATTGCCAGAGCAATCAGTGTGGACGATTTTATGTTCATCTTTGCGTATCCTTCCGCTTACTGGTATTCAAAGTTAAAAGTGGCAACTGCACTGAAGTCACCCGTGGTTGCAAGACCTGCTTTTGTTTCCGCCATACGGGCAATAAGGGAGACTTCTTTGCTACTGATTTCGGCCGCCGTCCAGACCAGACGTTTAGCATCATCAGTGGCATTGATGGTAAATGGCGCAGTAGGTGCAGCAGAGCGGGCGATAGACACACCGGTATAGTCTGCTTTTGTTCCGGTCGCACTATTGTTAATGATGGTATCGGAATATACCGACTTGATGCCGGTGATCGTGGTTTTTAATGACTGTAGGCTGGATGGACACTCAACGATTTTAAGCTTAAACGTTGTGCTGGCCACGTCTGAGCCCGCAGTGATATCTGCTAGCGAGGTCTTGCCACTAGTACCGATTGGAATAGTGTTATTTTTTCCATCACCTGCGCCGCCCTCAATTTTTACATCGCAGGTGGTTTCCCGCAGTGAGGCGGTAAACGTAACATCCAGATTCGTTGTTGCTGCCATAGCCTGTGAACTTAACGCCAGAGCAAGCAATGTGCTGAGGCTTGTCAGTGACAATGTTTTCTTCATTAAAAATAACTCCCTGTTAAAAAATCGTTATATCTGGCAAGTTTGGTTAGCGAGTACCGTCGTCAGACCCATTTTCTGAGCAGAGGGAGTTATGTGGTAAGTCACGGTACATGTGCTGTTTGCATCACTGCCCCATACCACCCGCAGCGTTCCATTGTCTTCTACTCCACGCACATAAGCCTGACCCGCCTGACCAACGGAACCAATCGACAGCCCCTTTTCATCCAGCACGTTGGCTCCTAACGGTATAAATCCGTTATCAGAGCGATGAAGGTCGAGCAGCAATGAGCGGCCCTGGTCGGTTTCAAAATCCACCTGTACGATGGCACCACTGCGCGGCACTGACACTGTGCTGGTGCTTTTTACCTCCACGTCTGATTCCAGACTGGAAATATCGATACCTACAGTGTTCTCCCGATAGGCCGTCAGATAGGGCATAATGGCGTAACCAGAGCTGCCAATGACACCGTCACCGATGGTCAAACGAGCCCCTTTTGCACCTGGCGCATTGACCAGTGCCAGCGTATCGGTGTCACCTATACTTCCTGGTGCCAGCGTTAGACCGCCTGCATGTACCATCATTCCCCCGCTGTAACTCATGGAGTACTGACGACTGCTGTCATCGGAAGCCGAAGCAGAAAGGCTTAGCGGACCATAGGAACTGTTGTAAGTGCCATACCCGCCTAGCTGGTTAATATCACCGCTATCAGAATGGGTCGTACTGGTGTTTACGCTGTAACTGAAGCGGTAATCATCTGTATTGCCATTGGCGCTGGTGTTGAAGGAGGTATTCTTTTTAAAATCAGAACTCATACTTGTGTTAATGCTGGAGAAACCGGCTGGATGGCGCTTATGGCCCAGCAGATTCTCCAATGGAATCGTCAGATTCAGGTAAACACTGTCATCTTTCTCGCCATACTCGTCGTAGCTGCGCTGTAACGATACGCTATAGCTACCCAGCCAGAATGAGTTGTTATAACCAACGGAATATTGTGAAGTGGAACTGGTATTATTCCAGTAATCCTGCCAGCTTCCCGTCAGATATAATGAACCATAAGCATCTTTTCCGGAGCTGAGCGGTTGACTGATGTTTAGCTGAATTTGGTTCTTCATACGTTGGAAGTGATTGTATACATCGTTGCCCGTGTGCTCTGGATTACGCGATATATCCCGGTATTTAACGTCTTCTGACAGCGAAGCCGCATCGTTTAACGTCAAATAGTCTTCGGTGGAGAAGCGATACGCTGCAACGTTGAACGAGGTCTGCGTCTCTTCAACGAGCTTACTCCATGAAAGGCGATAACTTTGACCTGTCAACGTTCCTATACCATCCACATCCGCATCGGAATGTGTCACGTCGAAGGCGAACGCGCCTATATACGTGTTCATCGCAATGCCAAGCAGACCTGAGAAATAGCCCGTGTCCATATACTGCACGCCAGCGTAACCGGTAAACAGATTGCTTAAGCCGTAATAACCAGTGGCATAACCCAGACGAGGCTTATCACGAAGGCCATTGTCATTTAATTCACCAGCGCCGATATCCCAGCGGCTATACCCGGGGCGCAGTAGTTGGCTGACGGAGGAGTAGGGCACTGAAAAGGTACGTGTGCTGCCGTCTGACTCTTCAACCGTGACGATCAGGTCACTGCCATAGCCGGTTGTGCTGAGGTCATTAAGCTCGAAAGCGCCCGGTGGCACCGTGCTTTCATAAATCTTGTTTCCGTTTTGGCTAACGGTAACTTTAGCGTTACTTTTCGCTACGCCACGGATAGTGGGGGCGTAGGTTGAAATACCGCCAGGGAGCATGCGATCGTCGTTATACATGCGTAATCCACGCAGATTTAACGAGTTAAACGTATCCCCACGCGTATAGGAATCACCCACCAGTAACTGAGCTCGCAGGGAAGTGATATCACGCTGTAGATAAATATCCTGGCTTGAATAGTCGGAGCCACTTTCCTGATCCCAGTTCAATGTCCCGCGTGAACGTAAGCGCCATGGTCCCATATTCAGGCCATATTTAAGCCCGGCGTAAGCAGTATCGCTCGAACCGTCAGGCGTGTCGGAATGCCAGGCGTTAAGATCGTAGGATAATGTTCCCGCGGTAATGCCGTCTTCCCACAGAGAGGGATCGACATATCCCCCAGGACGATGTTCAACATAAATTTGTGGAACAATCAGACTCAATTCTTGTGTACCTGCATCGAAATCCCAGGAGGCACCCGTAAAAGCGTGCTGTAATTCGACACAGGTTTCCTCAGCATTTTCAACAGCACTGTCTTTGCCTGTCGCAGCCTGAATAGCCTCTGCTTTAAGGCCAATTTGCATCAATATTTTCGGGGTGAAGCAAGGTTGTGCGCGGGGAGTCCCGTTATCTTTGAAGGTGAAATCGGTAAGCAGTTTCTTTTGCCCATTAAGAACAAGCTGCGTTTTGAATGTGCCTGGTACTACCGGGTTCCCGCGGGAAAAGCGGCTAACATCAATATTGGTTCCTGTTTTGTACAGGAACTGATCGTTGAATTCGACCTCTTCACTACCAGAGGATGGCACAGCCGCACTCTCAGCGGCAAAACTTGCAGTCTGAAGGGCTGTGCATATGGCAATACAAAGAAACGAGTGGCGAAATAACATTGCTATCACTAATCCGTTAGCTACTAATTAATGTACAGTTCTTCTTAATTAACGGTGGTCTCGTGAGGTTCAGCGCCGCCGTAATCATTTATAGATGTGTAGGTCATTTTTTTAACCTTGATGGAGCCAGCCTCTTTCAGTGCGTACGACTGGCTTGCAAAAGGAGCGACCACATGCGGATCGATTTCGATTTTTTTGCCGCCGGCGCTGATATCGATTTTTGCGACGGAGACGTAATATGGGGAGTCATTACGCGCTACCAGCGCATTATTTTGCTGCGTCCATTTAAGCTGTGCTGCTGCTACAGAAGAATCGCCTTTCAAACCATCAGGCCGGAAGAACATTTTTATGCGTGTTCTAAACGCCAGCTGCAGCATATTCTGGCTGTCGGTGTCTTTGGTTTTCGGTGGCACTTCAAGCACGTTAAACCAGTACATGGTTTCGCGGTCCTGGGGCATTGCTTGTCCAAGCCATGTAATACGCACGGTTTGGCCTTTAGCTGGATCAACGCGTGAAACGGGGGGGGTGACGATAAACGGAACTTTTAGCTCTTCTGGGTTGGTGGTATCACGACCATCATCGAGCCATACCTGGACCAAAAGTGGCTTATTACCGCGGTTTTCCATTTTGACAGTAACGTCTTTTGCAGACTGCGGATAAATAACGCGCGTGCCGGAAATCACGATATCTGCAAATGCAGAGCTAGAAACTAAAAAAGCCGCGCTGCAAAACAGTGCGGTAACATTCATTTTTGAAAGGCGCATAATGTCATCCATTAAACAAACATGCGCCCACCTCATCCGTGAGCGCAGAACTAAAATGCAGCTATTACTGGTAAGACATGGTGAAAGTGACGTTGCTGCTCACTTTACCGGCCGCGATATCGTTAGTACCAGCAGCCCAATCGGCGCTCGGAACGTACGCCACACGGTAGGCCAGAGTGCCTTTACCCGCTTCCAGTGTAGCTTCCTGAGTGTTGTTGTTCGGCTGGCCGATCATGACGCGATCGGAGCTGGTGGTGGTGTTGTTGAACAGCGCAAGACTTACGTTATCAGCATGACCGGTCACCGTTGGGTCGGTTTTAAGCGTACCGTTAGACAGTTCTGCGAACTGCTGAGAGGTAAAGGTCGCGGACGCTTTGGTCAGTGTATCCGGGCATTCGCTCAGATGCAGTTCGAACTCTTTAGACCCAACGCCAGTGTCAACGGTAGTTTTTTCCACGTCTGCCTTTTTAACTACAGGCATGGTAATGGTGACGTTATTGGCGTCAACACCGTTATTGGAAGTGATTACGCAAGTGGTGTCAGTTACCGCGCCATCAAAAGTGATCACGCCTACATCAGCCGCCATTGCAGAAACAGAGCCCATTGCCATTACAGCCACAGTTGCGGCTAAAAGAGATTTTTTGAACATTTTGAACATCCATTTATTAGAAAAGAGTTTGTAGAAAACCAAATCAGCTTTAGATTAAAAGCAGGGCGAATATAGTATTGTTTTGATT
>OIES01000938.1_pt1 | contig 12094 bp, 17 predicted proteins | sample 1581811 | NCBI WGS metagenome assembly OIES01 (sample SAMN03281021, study PRJEB24777) | human gut metagenome | isolation source: fecal sample PR177 from 1 month old male Malay infant, vaginal delivered... | reverse complement strand
GTCTTAGCGTCAATGCCGAGGGTTACAGCTACCATGGTCGCGGCGCTCTGAATTTGCGCCTGCTGAGCCACTGCCTGAGCCTGGGTGATCTGCGTCTGAAGTGCGCCCACATCCGGCTGCTGAGTTGCCTTCTGCTGCTTGAATGCTGTCATTGCCTGTTCAGCCTCTTCCTGGCTAAGCCCCTGATTCTTGAAATAAGCTTTCAAGGCCACATCCTCCTTGGCTGACAGAGTGCCGTCCAACATCTGCTGGATCTTGGCATAGTCAATCTGAGGTGTTGCCACCTGCTGGCTCTGGGCCTGCTGATCTGTAGGTGCTCCGCTTCCTCCTTCGCCACCATTGCCACCTCCCCCTGCTGCGGGTGCAGGATCTGCAAACAGCTGCAAGTTCATTGGGGTTTTACTATTTCTTTCAAATTTCATGTTTTACCTCCATTTTAAGGGTGTCACCCTGTTTTACATGATCCATTTTCATCGGTGTCACCGGCCGCGCACCTTTTATGGCGCCTTGTCGCGTTTGGGCATAAAAATAACACCCAGGCTGTTCCTGCGTGTCTACCTGTTGCGATATCGCAACAAAAAATCCCATCAAATAGCCGATGGGATTAAATGTCTAAATTCATCCTGATCCAGGCCTCGCTCTTTCCTTCTTTTCTGGCCTGCTCAATCTCTTTTTCTAAATCTGTGATCTGGTCAAGTTCCTGCTGTTCCGATTCCAATATGTCCTTTTTTTCTTCCATAATAAGTCCCCCTTTTTGGATACTTAATTATACCCTATTTTCTGACTTATGTCAATTACGGAGACTGTTTAATCAAAAGCAACACCACATCCGTAATCATCCCTTGTGAGTTACTGCGTATCTCCTTAACCTTAAATGTAGAGTTGCATTGAACAATCACTTCTGCCTCTCCACCGATGTAATTCGCCTTCTGAAGGCCATCCCATGTTCCGTTATCATTTGTGCCTCCATATTGAGAAAATGGCTCTGCATATATAGCTTTGCTCCCCTTTGGTAGGCAGATCTCCAGGTTAATACCCGAAAATCCAACCCCAGACGCTACTCCGGTAGACATGAAGCCTTTTTCCGTGCAAAAGGTATCAATCAGCTGCTTTTGCACACCGGGATCACTTAAATTTGTGATATTCACATTTAAAAAACCGGACAACCCCTGCGTACTCACCCCGCGTCGCACCCAAACATCATCCTCTAAATGACACTTATCCAGCGCGCTTTTCATATCAGTAATATACTTTTGCGTGTGCTGTGGTAGCTGTGAAACGGTACCACCCCTCAGTGCTCCGTTCATGGAAGAATAAGAACTTCCTGTATAGCTCCACAAAGCCTCTCTTTCATCCAGTACCAAGCTCGGCCATACCGCCTCTGTTTTATCACGATAATATTGATCGGCATCCTTGCTATCTGGGAATTTTGTTGCTTGGCCCATCAATAATTTATCCTGCTTCTGGAACCAATTATCAGACTTTGCTTTGTAGTAGGCTTTATTTTGCGGGTCCAGTGATAGATTGCTTAACCGTAAAAAACGCCTGGCCTGCCTGGCTGCATACTGTTGATCAGTCTCTCGGCGATTGGCCTGGCCTATATTCTGTAACTCCTCCACTGTCCAAGTATCATCTGCGGTGGAAATGCCTGGAAAATATGTGGTGTGGCTGTCCTTGCACCTGGGATGATACAGACCGGCCGCAATGGCCGTACTCAGCAGGGGATAAGGACCGTCTCCCTTCTTTCCATCGCTCCACACATCATCAATAAGAACCTTGCCGCAGAATGGCAAGCACTTGGGGCATGGATTCCCACGCTTATTGACTATCACGGCGGTAACTCCCCACTCCTGCCGTTTCTCGCCTTCTCCCTGTAGATAGGCCCGTTTACTGGCCGTCCTGATCGCCATATCCGCGTAATCAGCCAGTGTATGGCGTGCCCCATTGGCATACTGCACGCAATTCAATCCCCGTGAAAGCATATCCTTGGTGGCCATGTCCACAGCCTTCTCATACGTGCCGGCTCCGCTATTCGCATACACCTGGGCATTGAAAATAGCTTTCCGATACTCATCATTGGCCTTGCGCAAGATCGCCGTCTCGGCCCGCTGAATATCGTTAGTTGAGGCCGTGATCAAAGCCTCCAGTTTCCGATCATTGAGTCGGAAGAACTCTGCGGTTGCCCCTCGCGCCACTCTCTTTGGTGTAAAACCTTTCTTAATGGCGTTCAAAATGGTAATCTCCTGCTGCATGTTTCCTTGGGATCTGGCCTCGCGGATCAGGAAACTAATTTCACCGTTGATACTTTTAAACTGCTTCTGGTACTTTTTTTGATTCTCCTGCTTATACTTTTCCAAGGATTTCAGCTGTTCAGCCTGCCACATTGACCACTCAATTCCCTCTTTGGTCTCCTCGGCACGATGTCTGTCCATATTGCGCATCATGGACTGGATCAGCTCGTCCTCTATGGCCTGGAAGGCGGAGGTAATATCGTATTCTGACAACGTGATCACCTCCCATTGGCATATACCTTAAATCTTTGCGCCTTAAACTGCCGCGTCAGATTCTTCAGCTGAGTTATGCTGCTACACTTATCGCAGCGCAGCTCTGCATAGTCACTCTTTTCCAGGGCGTATATTCCCAGCGGGACCTGCTCCTTTGCCACCTGTAGCAGCCCCTGGTACTCCTTCTGGCTCATCTGGTACAGATGGTTCATTACTTTGACCTTCACGCGGTATCCCTCCCTCCATGTTGACCTGGAAGCCACCGGCAGCCAGATTGACGCCCGGCTCATCCACTTCCGCAATTCCCTGCTCCGCTTTCAGCCGTGCAATCTCCTCCTGTTTCCACTCAATGTTCTTGCTGTCTCCATATAGTTCTTCAACTTGGGCCTCCACGCTCATAATCGGCGCCCCTGGCCTGGCCTTGGTAAGAGTCTCCACCTGGCTTTCAAAGCTGGGGTTGGCATACTCCCCGAAGGGGATATCCACCTTGACCTCCTCCACAGCCTCGCCGTGCAGCAGATGATAGGCATTGATACACGCACCAATCACCGCCGGTAAATCCCCCTGCAGCGCTTCCACGATTGCGTCACGGGTGTACAGGGTAGCTTTTTCCTTCTCCCGCTGGGCCTCCGCATTATCCAACTTCTTGACGTCTATTCCCAACGTACTGGGGCTTATAATCCCCTGGAGACACAGATCCAACGCCGTCACATAACTGGCCAGATAACTGTCATGTGGGATTGCTGGCTGCTCCACGTCAATCTTGTTCTGAGCACCCTCCCCCATGTCCTGATCCGTCTTGATATAGCGGTTATCGAAATGGTTTGGCTGCAGGATCTCTCCTGTAGCCGGGTTCCGCGGCAGGAAACACTCCGGTATGTACTCCTTGGCCCGGCCGGCCCGCAGGGCATCCATCCACTGACTCCACGTCTCATCAAAGGCATCAAAGCTGTCCAGTTTACCATCAAATATCGAGCCGCCCCGGCCCTGCCACTTGGCGCTCTCATAGATCTTGATCGGCACAGCCAGGATAGTTTTTTCATCGAATTTCCAGTCTGTATAGTTTTTTGTTGTCTCTATGGTCTTGTGATCCACCAATGTGTCACCCCTATACAGCTCATTGCGGATGTAGCCATATCCATAATACTCATACAGAACGTACTCCTGATGGTGATCCATAATCTGGGTCTTAAATACCACCTCTTTCAGGCGGCCGCGCTGCTGCACGATCTCGATCCGGTCCCCAGAATACCACTCCAGGATCGGATACTCACTTAGTGCCGTGTCAATCGTAACCTTGTAGGCTCCATCACCAATGTACAGTGCTTCCTTTAGTGCCTCCTCCAGACCCTTGCGAAACTTGTTTTCCTTCTCGATCTCCTTCCAGAGACTTTCCTGTTTTGGGCTGCCAAACTCAAAATCATTCATGGCCGATAGGATAATGGAGGACAGTATCCGCACAATCAGTCCCGGCAGACCGGTGTGGATTTTGCGCATTTCCATACCAGGTGTGCAGCGACTGGCCCAAAACTTGAACCGGTCTGCTGCCTCCGGGCTCTGCTGGTAGAACTGCTCCAACTCATTGCCATCCCCGCGGTACCAGATACGGCTCCGGATGGCGGACAGTTCAAAGTCCATGATTTCCTGGATCTGTATGTTGTACGGGCCGGCCGGCTGGATGTTCAACCAGCTGCGGATTCCCCGTTTAATTGTCTCGCCCATTTTTTGTGTCCACCTCATTCCTTCTTGTCCTCCTCAAATCCAATCAGCTGCCGGTATGGGATAAAGCCATATTGCGAGCTGTTTATGGTATGGTCGTTTCTGTCCTCGGCCTTATCCTTGTCCTCATCCCAGCTGTACCGGTCCAGCTCTCCCAGGTGCTCCAGGCAGGTGTCCACTACTAGATAACACCCCTGCTGTATCCAGCCCAGCATAAGCTTGATGCGGTCCAGGATCTCAACCTTCTTATAAGCGTCGATAAAATTATACAAGCAGCCATGCAGTCGCTTGTACTTGCGCAGCTCTGTAATGGTTGCCTGGTCAGCACTATCTATGAACACATCCTTGGCGAATCCCCAGTCCTGCCGGTTCCGCTCCAGGAACTCCACAAACTTTACCGCGGTATCCGATGGCGCCAGAGGCTGAGACAAGTCTGCATTGCTGTACACCTTCTCGTCCAGCACCAGCAGGCGCCGGTCCATGGTGATCGCCTGGAAGATCATAGCGATTGTGTCCGGGGACTTGCTGGAATAGGATGTATCCAGGCCGGCGCTGAACTTCTTGACCTTGATCTTGCCGGCTGCGATCTGCTGCCGCACCCAGGCCGCCGTAACCACATGTTTTTTACGGTCGAAATTGGGGAAGATCAAGCCCGTTGCCTTGCCGCGCAAGCCCTGTATCTTGTTCTTCCAGATCTTCGTGCCCGGCGGCGTATTCTGGATGATCTTTTCCAGCTTATCTGCTGGCAGGCCCAAATTATGGGCAAAAGAAAAGAACCAATGCACCCAGCCGGGTTTTGGTTCCTCTTTCAGCTCTTCTATAATCTCTTTCGGCGTTTCGTCCGCCCACTCTGGCAGTGGCCTGGAGCAGTTGATGTATTCCTTATACACATCCAGACCCGGATCATCCGGGTTCAAGGTGGCCATGAGGTAGTCGCTTCTCATGGCGGCCTCACGCACAAAATCAATGTCTGCCGTGTTGATCTCGTCTATATATAGGCAACCGTACTGCCCACCCAGGGCGTCCTTCCATTTGCGGCGGTTGCCATAGCCCACCACAAATATAATCTTGTCACCACTGGACGTGTGGAAAAGGATGTGGGGCATTTTGTACTCGCCAGATCCGTTGCCCTTGTACTCCACCAGTATCCCAAAGTCATCCAGTATCCCCAGATCCTTGTTGATGATATTTTTCTCGGCGGCGCCGGTATCATCGGCAGCCAAGATGTGCAGCTTCTTAGGGCTCTCCCAGACCTTGCACATGAACTTGAACAGCCCCACCGTAGTCTTGCCGGCTGCCGTAGTGCCCTCCAGGAACTCCACTGGAGCGTCACAGGCCAAGAACGCCTTATATTTATCCGACAGTAGCAAGCGTTCTGTACTCATGATCCGCCACCTCGCAGCTGCTGGATGATGTCGTCCATCTTGGTTTTTTCAGACTCAAGGCTTCCAGATAGCTCCAGCTTATCTTTGAACATACCTAGATGGCGGCCCATCAGCTCCAAGGCCTTACCTTTGTCATTGAGTTTGATCTCAATGCCGTTGGCGCCTTCCTTGATCCCGGCAATGGCCCCCAGCTTGTCGTGGGGCATGTCGTCAGTGGGCTTGACCTTAACCGCTGCGCTGCTGCCGCGGCCCTCGATGATCACGAAATCTGTCACATCTGCAAAACCGATTTTGGCCAGCTCCTGCAGCACACGGTCCTGGGTGATCTCGGTGCGATGTTCACGGTCCTTCATGCGCTTTTCAATATAGGACGCAACGTTAACATTGGTTAACAGCCTACTTGCTGCTGCTTTAGCCACCTCATCGCTCCTCACTCGTGGATATGCTACCTTGTAAGCCCTGGTGGCATTAAGGTCAATCAGGTATTCATTGGCAAATATTTTCTGTTTTGGCGTTAATGCCATCGGGCTCACCTCACTTTCTATTTATGACATGGGAAAAGCGCCCAGCTATCTGAGCGCTCGTGATGAGGTTTAGAATTATTGTATCGCTGACTCCGCCATTTTACTGAGAGCTTCCTGTAAAACGGTAGAGCAACTAATATTATTCTCTTCGACATAGGTATTAAGCCATGCCGGAATTGTCAGTGTTTTCTTCACCGCTTTGCTTCCGTACTTTGCCGCATATGCGTCCATGTCCAAAGCAACCATATTAACGAACTGCCCTGGTTCCGTTACGATCTCTGCAAAAATTGATGCCTTCGGCGCTTCCTCCCCGCCCTCACGTTCCGTCAGCGCCCTCCCGCGGGCAGCATCCACCGCCATAAAAATTGCTTCCGCCATATCGTCACCACCGGTCACGCAACCGGGAAGATCAGGGAACACAACTACATACCCCCCACTTTCGTCTTCGTAAGGAGTAAAAACTGCCGGATAAACTAATTTCATAAGCTACCTCCTATTCTATGTGCAGGCACTTGGGGCTTTATAGCCCCGCCTGCTTTAGTATTGATTTTACAACTGTAGGGTTTATGTCTTTCCCCTTATGTTCTGGTATTGTAACTTTTCCCAGTTTTGTTGGGTGTTTGTATTGATGATGGGAACCAACCTGTTTTACTTCATACCAGCCATCTTGTAAAATCATTTTTTCTACTTCCCTGAACCTCATCTCTTCCCTCCTTCTAATTATATTATAGCACGTGTAGTACGTATTGTCAATGTTTTTGATACATACTATACGTGTTTTTAACAAAAAAGCCCCGCCATCCCCGGCAGGGCCCTCTCAGGAGGAAAATACTATGAAGAAAGTAATCAAGTGATCATCCGGAATCGGACCGGAACCCAGGGTGCGCCCCTGTCCATCTGCCGTTGATGGTATAATCTACACATTACCGGGTCGTCCCCGGTATGCTCCAGTTTTAATCCCCGTCCGTAGGGCCCTAAAACTCTGGCAAACATCTGGCCGGATAACCTTCGTGTAATCGGCCATCTGCCCTGCACTACACTGGTCTGGTATCAACCTAATCGGCTGGCGGGCTGTTGCACCCGGCAGCCGTTTGGGGAGGATTGGGGAATGGAAATGGCTTTTACACCACTTCCAGTCTACACTATAACACATCTAAAACGGACATTGTGGACAGATCGGACAAACTTTATTTTTCACTCATAAAACGTTCAAACTCTTTGCGCACACCGTCTGCAGTTGCTTTACGCCCAATTTTTAATGCCGTTTCTCCCCAAGATAATTCCTCAAATAATTTATACCTGATAATCCGCTGCATGCGCTGAGGTATTGTGTTCATCCAGACTTCCACCTGCACCTTGATAGCTTCGGCCTGGTCCTTCCGTTCTTTCAGGACCCGCTCATAAGCTTCCAACGCCCCCGGGTCCCTCACAACAGAATAGGCCACGCCCTGAACCTTAAAGCTCTGTGCCGCATATGGAAATTCCTTCATGGATCCACACACTCTATCCTGCACAATGGTCTTGCGCTGCTTTTTAACTCGGCGGATGTCCTCCTCAGTCTCCTTAATAAGCTCACAAGCGTCTATGTACTGTTCCAAAATCTGCTTGTCCATCGGTATCACCTCCTGTCTGAAACTCTCTTTCTGTACTCCCTGCGCCCTTCCAGGTACTGCTCCTGCTTGCGCTGTCTGCCCAGAAGCTGACTTAGCTGGCTCAGAACCTTCTGACCCTGGCCGTCTTGGAAGAACTGCGCCACCTCCCGGTACAACTCCGCCTGGTCCTTGTCTCTTCGGCGGACCCTCCTGCTCTCTCGCAGCTTCAGCGCCTCCGCGTGCAGCTCATACTTGTCCCCAGAGAATTCTACCGCGTGAAGGAGGTCCTGCAGGCGCTTGTCCTCCTCACCCACGCTATCAAACGCGGCCTTATACTCCTCCTGGCACCGCCTCGCAAAGCGGATAAATGTGTCCAGCTGCTCGGATGGACGTTCTTGCTTCATCGGTACCACCTCCTATCAACACTTGATCTCAATCCCTATTTGATCCCGTACTTGCTGCCGCATGTCCTCCAGATTACACTCACCGCAGATCCATGGATCCATCAAGGCATCCACGGCCCGCAGCGCCCGCATGCAATCATCGCGGTCAAATCCGAACTCCTGGTGCAGCCCCAGCGCCATACATACCATCATGGCTTCTATCCGGCCATCATTGAGCTGCTTTTGGGTGTTACGTAAAATCTGGTGTCGAAGTTCCTGTTCAATCCGATCCTGCTTCCTGTCCTGTCTCCGTTTCTCTGCTCTCCCCATCCTGATCATCCTCTCTGTGTGGATATGTACTCCTGCAGATCCCTGTCACATACAACCATCCACCGCATGTGCAGCGCTCTGCGTCCACTGGATACCGCTTCCTACATTTCAGGCACATCTTCTGCACCTCAATCGGTCTTACTCTCTCCATCTGCTTACCCCTTCTGGTGGCTCCCGCAGCTCCGGGTCCGGACACAACGCTGTGAAGCAATATGCCGGTGTGGTGGCTGACCGCGTGGTGGTCTTGGGCCCCTGGACTATGTATGCTGCCTTAGCTGCCCTGGCCGCGTCTGACTGCAGGGCCGCCGCGTGCTCTTCTTTACTGCTCATTTTCATTCCTTTCTCAGCTTAATGTCAGTTTTGCATATTAAAAAAGCCACTAACTTCATTCTCGATAGTTAGTAGCTTAAAGTAAACTATTATTAAGATAACCGGTGTCAGTTAATAGTCACCTTAAATCGGCAATCATCAGCTCCACCTAATACAGTTTGTATTGTTTCAACTTGTATATCTTTTTCCGGTAGCAAATCTTGTAAGATATACAAAACGCTGTTCCTCGAACATTCACAATGAGACACTTCTGTTACCTTGCCAGACAAAACCTCATCGCAAACACATTTAGGATATCCTATTTCATAGATATGGCCCGGCTCAATTATTCTCGCAATGAGCATTTCCGTATTACCATACTTTTTATACTGCTTATCTAAGTCACATCCACATTCTTCAAATTGCGCACGCTGAATAGGCAGGACTGTGTTCTTTACGCAATTAATTGCTTTTTTCTTGTAGTCCATTATCAATTTCTCCTTTGTAAATAAATTTACTAAAACAGCATACACTAAAAGATACTAACTATCAATATGAAATTATCAATGTTCATTTATTACCTAATATGTTAGTATTTTCCATATTTCCTACACCACCAATACCTAAATGCTAATCTATCCGAACATAATCTGTGTAATCAATCACCTCGCCGCACATTGGACACTCATCCGGCATGTCACCACAGTCATTACAGCGGATAATCGTATTACATTCCGGGCAACGCAGCTCCCCGTAATCATCTATTGGCTGTACCATATCAATCCTCCTCAAAATGCTAAGCTAATCACTCTCTGGGAGAAATTTAACTCCCGTTACCCGTTCCAAAAATATCCGCCCATCATCAGACACATGATACCAATTTTCACGGCTCTTTGTGGCAAATCCGATAGTGACAAGCTGCTCCCAATCCTCAACATCACGCTCCCCGATATTGAAATAGTTCCGGTATGGCTCATATCGCCTATGCTTTGTTCCGCACACCTTCCTTTTATCAAATCCCAGGGCATGTTTCATATCATCAATCTGCTTGTATGTGACCTTCTCATAGACTACACTGTTTACCATGTTGCACCTTCTTTCGCGCATGAATACTAATATTTCAGATTAAGCTCCATCTGTTTGGCCTCCGGTTCCCACTCGTCTTCCCAGCCCACACCGATGTAACCCAACACCCGGCCCCAGCCAAACTTCTCCCCTGTCTCCGGGTCTGTGCAGCACCGGTACATCCAGAACTTCCATTCCTTAGGGTTCCGTTGCCGCAGCTGATCGAATCGGTGTGGCCGGTTCTCCATGTGTACCCCGAATCCACACATGCTACATCCGGTTCTCTGGGCTCCTGTGGTGTACAGGGTACCATCCGGTTTTCGCTCGATGGCTCCGTATATCTCCGGTACTGGTGTTTTTAGGTCAAGGGCCAGCTGCAGCAGATCCTGACGCATAAATGGGGTAAACGGCGCACTTCTGATAACTCCCTTTCCAAAATAATTACACCCATGTTCTGTGAGTGCTTCTTCCCGCTGCCCTCCCTCAGAGGCCATCAACCCCAGAAATGGTCGGCTGTTATGTTCTTTCGCCCACCGATCGCAAGGCTTCTCCTTCATGTGTTCACAACATTTATTGGATACCTTAAACGGGGCAATCTTATAAGTCACGTTTTCGTTTCCATTCTCATAACCCGCGAACAACTCCAACCACTTCTGTGGCTGCTTCATACGGCTATTCTTGGCGTAATGCCCTTGGGCACCGCATTCCCCGGTGATGATTGCATGGCGGACAGTCTTGTTTTTCTCAGTTGGATGTTGCAAAGTATCAATCCGGCCAGCGATCTTTTTACTGAGTACCGGGAATCCATACTCTTGCAAAATCTCGACCTTGCTTTTACCTGGCGCAATCGGTATCACGCCCAACGCCTTGTGTATCCGTTGAATGCTCTTGTCCTCCAATGCCGATACAGATATGGCTGGCACATCAATGCCAATCTTCCTCAGGAACAGCAGCAGCACAATGCTGTCCAGCCCCCAACACTCACATGGGCATTTAATCCCATATCATCCAACTTCTCAATATATTCCCTTGCCCGCAGCTCCGCCCGCTTTACTTTGACCTCATATGGCAACGCCTGCATGGCTACCATCTGGGCTTTTTTCTTTTTCTTATCCGCTTTCCACTCCTCAGCGGTCAATTCCTTCTTTTCCATCATTTTGAAAGGAGCCAGGTTATCCTGTCACGGTGGCCACCGCTCCGGCCTCCTTTCTATTTGCCTAAATCCGTATTCTGCCGCTCCCTTTCCTCCAACAGATACCTAAACCAATCCACCAATGGGCCCACCACATATTCCTGCCTGGAAACTAAATTCCCATTCTCCCATCCTGGCACTGCATGTTTCCCATACTTTTCTTTGATCTCATAAGCTTCCTTTATGACATCCTCCCACTGGTCTGATTCTGCAGATGGTATATTGTCGCGCCACCTTACCCAAAACTGCTGCACATCCTTTAGAGCTGCTGCCACCTCGTTATTCGTCATCTTACCACCTACTCAAAGCTGATATACTCCGATTCAAAAACACTTGTTTCTGACTTGCGAAATTCATTTTCTGCCTTATTCCAGCTGTATTCCCGGTTAAACCGTTTCTCTGCCCCCACAATTCGCTTGCTGTACAGCGAATAATACAGACTGATCGGCTTCCCTTCCTTCGTCAACTTTCCTGTCAGGCGGTTCTTAGTCACTCGAAACAGCCGCTTATCTTCTTCCTCATCGTCCTCATCCCTGGAGTACGTCATCACCACGTCCACCTTATTGGTAATGTCTGAGCTGCCACTGACATCATCATTTGATATTGCCCCTGATGTCTTCCTCGGATGGGCCACCAGCAGAATCACCACGTTGTAGGCCTTCGCCAGCTTTGCCAGTTTCCCCACAAAAACGCCTTGCGCTCGGTAAAGATCATCCTTAATTGTCACATCCATCGCCGTCATCAGATTGTCAATACAGACAACTTTCACATTGTACTGTTTGATGGCCTGCTCAGTAACTGTGAGAAGATCCTCCAATTCCTCCCCGTCAATGATTGAATTGTCATAGAGGAATGCCCGGCCGCGGTACCACGCGTTTATCTTCTTGATATTGAAATCGGATATTGTGTATGTCTCTTTCCCATTAGCCAGTTTTTGGTACTTCAAATGCGTACCTGCCGCCTGCAGATCAATCCAACGTTTAAAGTGAAAGTCAACTAATTCGCCGGAGTAAATAAAAGTGTTATAGTTCTGTTCCAATGCCTCCACAATCAACTGGCTCATAAATGTGGACTTTCCATCTCCCCGTTTT